>Ga0214921_10012008_pt1 | contig 10432 bp, 10 predicted proteins | sample LL1505_MetaG_FD_177992 | JGI IMG/M metagenome (GOLD analysis project Ga0214921, IMG submission 177992) | Freshwater microbial communities from Lake Lanier, Atlanta, Georgia, United States - LL-1505 | ecosystem: Environmental > Aquatic > Freshwater > Lake | place: USA: Georgia | collected...
CTACCCGGAAGAGAAAATCGAAACCGACATCGTCGCCCATGAGAGTGGTGTGAATTCAGGGGACGCCAATAAACTAGTCGGCATCGCCCATCGCTCACGCGCTTTGCGCGGCCGTGGGTTGGAAGAGGGGATTTCAACCCGAATGCTGATTCACGCTGGCGCACTTATCCATGCCGGCATCTCTGCGCGAGAAGCGTGTCGGCTCGCTATGGTGCGACCAATTACCGACGATCCCGATATGCTTTCGGCACTCGATGGGTTCATCGATGCTTACTTCGGTATCTGAGACAGTCGCTGCCAAAACCTTGCATCCTGCGTTGCTGGATGCCCTGTCTGCATTGCCACCGCGACTGCGCAATCCTGCAACAGTAGAGGAACTGAAAGCGCTGCTGAAGGATGCAACCCAAGCGGCGCCGGGTCTGGAGCCTGCGCTTGCCTCGCATCTAGGTTTCCTCTTGGACTCTTTGGATGCAGGTGGTTTGCGGCGCTGGATACTAACCGGGTTGAGGCTCTATCCGAATCATCCCGGGCAACTTGCGGCCTATTTTCGCCTGGAAGATGCCGCTGCGGCGCAGGCGATCGTGGCTGAGGGCAAGGGCACGTCTTTCGAGGGCGCGCGTCATTCGCTGAAGTATTTTGCGACTGGATTTGATCAAGCTGATTTATCGCTCGAGGCGCGTCGTCAGCGTAGTCTGAATGCGCTACCGCTGCGCCCGGTAATTAGCGATGGCACATTATTGCTACCTGATCACTATCTGGCTTGGGATGGCGCAACGCGAGGAAATATTTATCGTGCTGCGGTGGCCCATGCATTGGCGCACCTGAAGTATTCACCGCGCCACCAGTTGGCCGGCAAAAAAAAGCCATTACTGATCGCGGTGCTGTCCCTGATCGAAGATGCCCGCGTCGAACGCTTGGCAATTCAGCGCTTTCCCGGGCTATGGTCATTATGGGACTGCTTTCATATCGCCGGTGGCGAAAATAACGAGCTCACCTTTCATTCGCTTGCTGCTCGTTTGTCGCGAGCTCTGCATGATCCTGATTATCAAGACCAGAACCACTGGGTCAACAAAGGACGCGAATTATTCGAAGCAGAAGCGGTAAAAGGTCTGGGTTATCCAGAGCGATTCGCCGAGGTTGGAAAAATACTTGGCAATGACCTCGGCCAGATGCGGGTGCGCTTCGTACAAGACCTCTATGCGGTACAACCAGCCTATCGCGACGACAACAGCTTCCTTTGGGAATTCGAGCAAGACGCGCCGCCCGATACGCCGCCCGAAGAAAGTTTGTCACGTTCCTCGGTACAGATTGAAGCGAGCGATCAGGGTGCCGAGACCGCGATGCGTGTCTCACCGATTGAGCAGTCGCCGGGTCAGCGCTTCACTTATCCTGAATGGGACTGTCATGCAGGCCTTCTCCGCGAAGCTTGGGTCACTGTGCATGATCGTCTCGCGCGCGACTCTGCCGAGATCGTTTCCAACGGTCGCCAACGCAGCCTGGGGCGCGGCGTATCGCTCGATACCCACTCACGTACCCTCGACCGGGCGATACGATTGCGCCGTCAGCACGAAGGCGAGTCGTTAGACTTAGATGCGGCAGTTGAGAGCCGGATTAGTTGGCGCGCGCGCGTCACTCCGGATCCGAGGATCTTTCAGCGCTCGGGTAAGCGGCGTCGACATGCCGCGATTTTGTTATTAGTTGATCTTTCTGAGTCAACCAATGATCGGGTCAAGGGTTTTGTCTCGATATTGGATGTCGAGAAACAGGCTGCAGACCTTTTGTCCCAATCCATTGATACTGATTATGATCGTCTTGCGATTGACGGTTTTCATTCAAATGGTCGTGAAAAAGTTAATTATCTGCGGCTGAAAGAATTCGACGAACCGTATGGTGACTCGCAACGTCGAGTACTCATGCGGCAGCAGGACTCGCTATCGACACGGATGGGTGCCGCTTTGAGGCATTCAGGTTTCCGTTTGTTTCAGCAGCGAGCAGAAAAGCGAATATTGCTCCTAGTTACTGACGGTGAGCCATCAGATATCGATGTCGCTGATAGGGATTATCTGGTCGAAGATGCCCGTCATGCGGTACATTATTTGGGTACGAAGGGCGTTACAGTTTTTTGCCTGTCCTTGGATAAGGCTGCTGGTTCTTACATGAAAAAAATTTTTGGCGCGCGCAATTATATTATTGTCGATAATGCGCTCTCGTTGCCCATTCAATTGACGCGAGCGCTCGCCCAAATTGCGGCACGCTGATACACCGTAATTGGTTAGACCATGGTAAGTTTGATTTGATGGGGCCATAAAGATGGCGAATAAGGATCCGCTCAAGGTTGGTGCCTTATACTCGCGGACTGGCGTGACCTCAGCCATCGAGTCGTCGCAGCGACTTGGGACGCTTTTCGCTATTGAAGAGATCAATGATCATGGTGGTATCGATGGGCGCGAACTCGTGGCCTTCGAATACGATCCGGCTTCGGACCCTTCCCAGTTCCGTCACTTGGCAGAGCGACTGGTTGCAATTGACAACGTCAATGTGATTTTTGGTTGCTACATGTCGAGTACTCGAAAAGCGGTAACGCCAATCGTTGAGAAATACAATCGTATTCTGTTCTACGCGACCCTTTATGAGGGTTTTGAGTTCTCGAACAACATTATCTACACCGGTGCCGCACCAAACCAAAATAGTGTACGGCTTGCTGACTTCATGATGTCTATGTTCGGTGGGCGGGTTTACTTGGTTGGTTCAGATTATATTTATCCCTACGAATCGAACCGAATCATGTCGGATCTGGTCCGTCAGCGACCCGGTGGTAGCATTGTCGCGCAGCGCTATGTGCCATTGAATGCTGGTCCGAAGGATTTTGAGAGTATCGTCTCCGAGATCAAGGAACTGCGGCCAGATTTTATCTTTTCCACTGTGGTTGGTAATGCGACACAGCATTTCTACCGCGCATATGCGGAAGCGGGACTGGATCCGAAATCAATGCCGGTTGCCAGTCTCACGACCTCTGAGGTTGAGATCTCACAAATGGGCTCAGCTGTTGCGACTGGACACTTTACTGCAGCGCCGTATTTCGCCTCGATCGACTCAGCAGAAAATCATCGCGTGCTTAATCGCTTTCATGCTCGGTTCGGTGATGAAATTCGACCCAATGCTTGCTGGGAGGCTGCGTATTTTCAGGTCTATCTGTTTGCAAATGCGATGCGTAGCGCGGGGACCGATAGCGTGCCCGTTTTAATGCCCCAAATTCTTCAGAGTGAATTTCTTGCACCGCAGGGGCGAGTGCGTGTCGAACCAAACAATCATCACACTCACTTGTATCCGAGGATAGGACGGGTTAACTCGAAGGGCGAGTTTACTATCGTTCGCGCATCAAAGAATGCGGTGGTACCTGACCCCTATCTGGTCACGCATTCATTGGGCGATTGGACACTGGCCCTCGAAACCCTCAAGGATTAATGGTAAAGCCAAAAACGCCGACGCGGTCTAGTCGGTGCGTTGTACGCGAGGCGCCACAGATTCTGCGCGACTTGAGGTCATTGCGTGTGTGCGTCTTTCACCCACATGATCAGGATGGCCAGGGGCTGACCCGGCAGTTAGAGCGCATCGGTTGTCAAGTACAGGCATTTTGGCCGCCGCTTCCTGATTTGCCAGAGGGTGTCGACGTTGTGTTCTTTGCGCTGTCACCGGATATGCTTAGTGCAGACTTTAGCCGGTTCCATCGCGACGATGCTCCGCCAGTGATTGCAGTGATCTCGTATGAGAACCCGACCTTGATCGAAGCAGTGCTGCGTCTCGGTGCCATTGCTACCGTGGCGTCACCGGTACGGTCTTTCGGATTGTTATCGGTACTTGTGCTCTCGCGGGACTGGCATAACACCGTCAAAAAACAGCAGATGCGCATTGCCCAGTTAGAGGCAAAGTTGCGCGGTGCGCGGCAGGTTGCCGAGGCGCAAGAGATCCTCTGCGCCCATCATGGTATTTCAAAGGAAGAGGCCTATCACGTGATTCGTGAGCAGGCGATGCAGAAGCGCGTGACCGCAGAAGAGATTGCCCGTTCGATTATTAACGCCAATGAAATCTTGGGCGTTAAAAACCTGCGCTCACAGGTCCCGTAACTGGCGATGGTCAAAGGCTTTTGACCAGTCCAAGAATGTCGCGAAATCTGGGGTGATCCGCATGACCCATCCATTCAAATAGCGCCATTTCGGTCGAGATGACCGGTACTCCTTGCTGCCGTACGCGATGGGTGGCGAGTTCCTTGTTCTGCCGGTGCCTCGAGGCGACTGCGTCGGCAACAAAAAATGGCTTGAATCCATGCTCTGCCAAGCCCAGAACCGTTTGCAAGACGCAGACATGCGCCTCCATGCCGGTGACGACGATCTGGTGTTTGCCGCGGCCCTGGAGCGCCTTGACGATTTCAGCATCATCGGCACATGAGAAATGCCTCTTGTGGAGGATTTCGTCGTCCCTGAGTAATGCCCGCAAATCACCAACGGTTGGCCCGATTTTTTCCGCACAATGCTCGCTGGCAAAGATCGGAATATTCAGTTGGCGGGCAGTTTGAATCAAGGCGATATTCGCCTGAATAGCCGACTCAGTTTGGTGCATGGCAGGCGCTAAAAGGCTTTGAACATCTACCACTAGCAGGGTTGTCGAATCGCGATTTAGCCTCATAGTTTAGCTCAGATATAGGTGATTATCATGGTGACAAATGAGGTATTGCGCGCACAGGTACAAACACCCAAAACTCCCTCTTTTTACTGCTGATTTCGTTGCCAGCGAGCCCCCCTGTTCGGTAGACTCAACTTAGATAAGATTGTGTTTCGACACAAGGATTTTGTTTTTACACACCGCCTCATGCTTAAACTACTAGAAGTTGTCGGGCCGGTAACCGACCCCGTTATCGCTGATCAATTGCACCACCTCGAGCACCACGGACGGGTCGAGTACATCACGCTGTCTGAAGAGGATACACAGCGTCGTCGATTACGTGTCATGACTGATGCTGGCACCGAATGCGCGCTAATGCTAGAGCGCTCTGTGCGACTCTATGATGGTGCCGTGGTGCTTCTCACAGAGGAGCGCGCGGTGGTCGTGCGGTCGCAAGAGCCAAACTGGTTGAGAATCCAGCCGCGTGACACGGCAGCGGCGCTCGAGGTTGGTTACTTCTCAGGGAATATGCATTGGACCGTGCGATTTGCAGGCGATGTCATCGAGATCGCTATGCAGGGCGAAGCGGCAAGTTACCTTGAGCGGTTGGCCCCGTTTTTCTTGGATGCTCGGGCCAAACGTGTCCACAGCCACTAACATCATAAGTCAGCTGAGTGCGTTACAGCATGCGGATAGCTTTTTCCCGAGCGGAGCGATTTCATTCTCGCAAGGTTTGGAAACCTTGTACGCAGACCGAGAAGTGAAAGATGCCGCGACACTCGCGACATTTGTCGAAGGTCAGTTGCTTTACCGGTGGGCCTCGATGGAGGCTCCAGCGCTCGTGCTGGCGCATCGAAGTGCAGGTGACCTTGCCGCATTAGTCGAGATCGATGCTGAAATTGAGGCGATGAGTCTGGCAACCGAATTGCGTGAGGGCTCGCGTCGCGCCGGTGTTGCACTGCTGAGCGTGCACGAGAAGTTAGGTACGACCCCCGCTTCAGCTTACCGCTTGCTCATCGCAGAAAAAAAGGCTTTTGGTCATTTGCCGGTGGCGCAGGGGCTGGTGTGGTGGGCCACGGGCATGTCGGAGCAAGACGCACGTGCTATTTCCGCGCATCTGCTTTGCACCGGATCGGTCAGCGCTGCATTACGCCTTGGCGTGATCGGGCACCTTGATGCGCAGCGGGTATTGCTGAAAGTGCGCCATACGGTCGTTCAATTGTTGTCCGCACCTTTAGCAAGTGCCGCGACGGGCGCACAAGGTTTTGATTTTCGAGCATACACCCCGGCTACAGAAATCGCCGCGATGCGTCATGAGGTTCATGATGCGCGTTTGTTTGCTAACTAAATCTTTTATAGGAAGGTTTCATGCTGCTTACGCCGACCGAACTTGAACGACTCCCGATCTACACCATGGCAGAAATCGCGCGCAAGCGCCGCGATAAAGGTTTAAAGCTGAACTATCCTGAAGCCACCGCGATCATCGCTGACGAGATTCTCGAGGGTGCGCGTGAGGGTCGCTCGGTCGCCGAGTTAATCTCATTCGGCTCCACGATACTCAACGCCGACGATGTGATGCCTGGTGTGCCAGCGTTAATGCCTGTGCTGCAAGTAGAAGCCACCTTTCCCGATGGCACCAAGCTGGTGACAGTACATGATCCGATTCGCGCCGGTAAGCAACAGATTGAGAGTTTGGTGCCAGGCGAGATCATCACGCCTGATGGCGAGATTGAGCTGAATGTAGGCAGACCCAAGATCGTGCTGCGTGCCACGAATATCGGTGACCGCCCGATACAAATCGGTAGTCATTTCCATTTTTTCGAGGTGAATAAAGCACTTGAATTCGATCGTGCTGCTGCATTTGGCATGAGACTTGATATTCCCGCTGGTACGGCGGTTCGTTTTGAACCCGGTGAGGCGAAAGAGTTCACCCTGACGACCTTCGGCGGTAGCCGCGAGATTTATGGTTTAAACAGCCTAACCGACGGCGCCACCAGCGACGACCGGAAGGCCGCCGCGATAGAGGCGGCAAGAAAACAAGGCTTCAGGGGCGCGTAAGCCTGCTACAAAAGGCTGGTATCCAATAACCCCAAGTTCGCGCTGAACGGGCGCGGAATTCTGCGGAGCGAAGCTAATGGCAAAGATGACGAGGCGCGAGTATGCCGCCATGTATGGCCCAACAAAAGGTGACGCAGTTCGTCTCGGCGACACCTCGCTATTCGCCGAGATCGAGCATGATTACGCTGTGCCCGGCGATGAGTGCCTGCACGGGGGTGGTAAAACACTGCGCGATGGCATGGGACTGAAAGCGGGGCATGACAGCGCCGATGGTGCGCTTGATATGTTGATCTGTAATGCCACCATCATTGACCCTGTGATCGGTATCGTTAAAGGCGATATTGGTATTAAAGACGGCAAGATCGTCGCGATCGGCAAGGCCGGCAATCCAGAAGTGATGGATGGCGTGCATCCGAAGCTGATCTGTGGTGTCTCGACCACCGTGCGCGATGCCGAGGGTTTAATTGCAACCCCCGGGGGTATTGATGTGCATGTGCACTTTGATTCCTCGCAATTGTGTGAGCACGCGATTTCCAGTGGCCTGACCACGCTCATTGGCGGCTCGCTGGGCCCGATCACCGTCGGTATCGATTGCGGTGGCGAGTGGAACGTCGGCAAGATGTTGCAAGCATCCGAAAGCTGGCCAATCAATTTCGGTTTTCTCGGTCGCGGCAACTCTTCCAAACCGCAGTCACTGATCGGACAGCTACGGGGTGGTTGCCTCGGACTCAAGATCCATGAAGATTGGGGTGCGATGCCTGCGACGATCGATACGTGCTTGTCGGTTGCGGATGAATATGATTTTCAGGTGCAGTTACACACCGATACGTTGAATGAATCCGGCTTCCTGGAAGACACGCTCGCCGCAATGAAAGGCCGCACCATTCACATGTATCACACTGAAGGTGCCGGCGGTGGTCATGCACCTGACATTATTGCGGTAGCCGGGCAATCGCATTGCCTGCCGTCCTCAACCAACCCGACCAATCCGTTTACCGTCAACACCTTTGACGAGCATCTCGACATGATCATGGTGTGTCATCACCTGAATCCTGCGGTGCCGGAGGATGTTGCATTTGCCGAATCGCGGATTCGCGCGCAAACCATCGCGGCGGAGGATGTATTACACGATATGGGAGCAATCTCCATGCTCGGCTCGGATAGTCAGGGTATGGGTCGGATCAACGAGGTGATCACACGTACCTGGCAGCTGGCGTCGAAAATGAAAGATCAGCGAGGTCGTCTGCCAGAAGAAAAATCACGTATCGGCGATAACGAGCGAATCAAGCGCTACATCGCGAAGTACACCATCAACGCCGCCAAGACCTTTGGTATCGACCAGTATATTGGCTCGCTTGAAGACGGCAAGATCGCCGATGTCGTCCTCTGGCGACCCGGCTTCTTCGGCGTCAAGCCAGAACTCGTTGTGAAGGGCGGCTTCATTGCTTGGGGCGCGATGGGTGATTCAGCCGCATCACTGATGACTTGCGAGCCCATCATCATGCGGCCTCAATGGGGTGCATTTGGCGAAGCAAAGAAAGCTCTGTCGGTGAACTTCGTGAATCAACTCGCGGTACAAGCCAATACCGGTGCCAAGCTTGGACTAACCAAGCGGCTGCTACCGGCCTTTGGTACCCGCAATCTGAACAAGTCTCACATGCTGCACAATGATTTTTGCCCGAATATCACGGTAAATCCTCAGACCTTCGATGTGATGATCGACGGTCGTGTGATCACTTGCGAACCGGCCAGCATTGTCCCGCTGTGTCAGCGCTACATGTTCCGCTAAATTTTTTGAGTGTGGACACGATGAACGACTTGACACCCGTTGCTGCGCTTTCAGAGGCGGCCAAGGTTCACCCCGGTCCAGCCCGCGTGGGCATTGGTGGCCCGGTCGGTTCCGGTAAGACTCGATTGCTCGAGCAGTTGATTCCGCGCTTTCGTGCACGCGGCACCAATCTGGCGGTCATCACGAATGATCTGACCACCAAGGAAGATGCCGACAGAGTGCGTCGCAGCGGGTTGATCGACCCTGGGCGTGTGCTCGCGGTGGAAACTGGTGCCTGCCCACACACAGCGATTCGCGAAGATCCAACGCTGAATATTCAGGCCGCAGAGGAGCTGAGCTTGAAGTTCCCCGGGCTGGATCTCATCCTGATCGAATCTGGTGGCGACAATCTTGCTTCTACTTTCTCTTTTGATTTGGTCGACTACTGGATTTTTGTGATTGATGTTGCCGGTGGAGATGACATCCCGCGCAAGCGTGGTCTGGGCGTCCTCACGTGCGACCTACTGGTGATCAATAAAATCGATCTTGCACCGCATGTGAATGTCGATTTGCCTCGGATGATTCGCGAGGCGAATCAGGTACGTTCGGGTCGGCCAGTCCTAGAGACTAACTGTGCCAAGGGCGATGGGGTGGATCAGATCGTCGAGCGTATCGCAAGCGAGGTACTGTTCGATCGTTAGCGTAATCACCTAATACTGGATTGTGACCATCGCTTCCGTTTTCAAGCCACAGGCTTACATTGAGTTCGTAAGGCAACCGAATGGCATCACGGGTGTTGGGCGGCAGCTGGTGGGCTATCCGTTTCATCTCGGCAGAACCTTGCGTTTTGATGGTGATCCCGCGGGTATGTCGTCGCTTTATCTTCAATCTTGCTCAGGCGGTATTTTTCAAGGCGACGATCTTGGCTTGCGCTTCGTCGCGCAGGCCAGCACGCAAGCGCATCTAACTTCTGCAGCGTCGACCATCGTGCACAGCATGAACGATGGTCGAGTGGCCAGGCACCGGGTGCTGATCGAAGCCAAGGCAGATTCCTTGCTCGAGTACATACCTGATCCCTTGGTGATCTTCCCGCGCGCTAACCTGCAGAACGAAGTTACCGTGACATTACACCCCGGCGCACGGGTGCTGCTGGGCGAGGCGCTTGTCTTGCATGACCCCGATCTCAGTGGTCAAATGTTTGACAGTTATGCATCGGAAACTCTTGTGCGCGATGCTGCAGGGAGTTTGTTGGTACGTGATCGGTTTCGAATTGAAGGTCACACATTGCAAAGTAACCGGCCCGGAATCAATGGTCGCTACCAAGCGCAGGGAAGCTTCTTCGCGCTGACCGCTTCGGACCCAGCGCCTGCCCTGCTAGCCGCTCTGCGTCGGGCGATTGGGCCGATTCCGGGTACATACGCCGCGGCTTCAGCGCTTCCGAACGGTACAGGCGCTTGGATGAGATTGCTTGCCGAAGATGCCATCGGCCTACGTCAAGCGATACGGGCTGCCTGGGTAGCTATGCGTATTGAATTCACCGGGCTCACGCCAGCCGCTAAACGGAAGTAATGTCATCCGCACTGCTGGAAAGCATGCTTCTTTCCGAAAATTCTCTAGCTGGGGCGGTTGACGTGTAAAAACTTTCGTCGAATCCAATACTGAGGCGTCGACGACGCTGAGAATCGCTGGGCTCCCAATCAAATAGACAGTCAATTCAAACACGGTCAATGTAGAACTTCTAATCGATCGCAAGGTACAGCAGATCTGCTTCGATCAATGCTGCTGCTTCTTTCAGGAAAGGATTGTGCGATTCACTTCCTGCCTTTCCAATGTCGAGATCTGCTTGAAAACCGTCTCGCTCCGGCCAAACATTATCAAGCACCTCAAAACCCGCGTCCGCAATTGTTTCTCTCGCTGTTTGGAGTAATCGCTCGGAGCGGCCAATTT
>Ga0214921_10012009_pt1 | contig 10432 bp, 20 predicted proteins | sample LL1505_MetaG_FD_177992 | JGI IMG/M metagenome (GOLD analysis project Ga0214921, IMG submission 177992) | Freshwater microbial communities from Lake Lanier, Atlanta, Georgia, United States - LL-1505 | ecosystem: Environmental > Aquatic > Freshwater > Lake | place: USA: Georgia | collected...
CTTTGGGTATTGCCATACAGAGGAAGATGCAGAGATTAAGGCCAATTCTGCTCTACGTGATTTTAATGGCTATAGGTAGGTAATCTAACCAATATTGCTACGGAGTAGCATAGGGAGGTTTATAACTCCTATTTTGCGCCGAACCCTAATGCTGTATAATAAACATATGAAGATCAATATGCACTGGATGCACCGTAATGCTTGGGAAAACAATAAACACGACCTTGTTGAAATGGCTAAATTTTTCGAAACTTTAGGCGTTAAATCTATTTTGCTACCTTACGGACCTAATGGCTTAGATTATTTACTTCATACACCTAACATACTTAATGCTACTGACAAGGTTAGAATACTTATTGCTTTACCTGCTTATGCCGTTACCCCAGAATATGCAGCAAAGATATTTTGGACTATGCGACAATTTAATGGCCACAGGCTTGATCTAAACCTTGTTGCTGGTAACTATGCAGGAGAACTGGCTGAGTCAGTGCTAAATGACTACCCAGGAGATACATCACACATAGATACACATGAAAAAAGAGTTGCCCTTACTGAGCCATGGATTGAAAAGTTTACTAATTTAATGAAAGGTAAGGGTGTTGAATACACATCATACGTTGTCGGAGAATCTGACACGACTATTGGTATAGCAAACAAATATACAGACTTCTTAATAATAAATCATACAATGCTATGGCCAAGCCAAATGCACAGACTTACTAATGTAAGGCCAATGCTTGCAATAGACCCCCTTATTATAGACAATCTAGAAGATATTGACAAGGTTGAATACTACCATTATGCCTACGAAAAGAAAAGTCATCATCAGATAAAGGGGACATACGAAGAGGTTGTCGCAAAAATAAGACAGATATCAGAAGAACACAAAATATATGACTTTATAGTGCATACTGACCAAAAGAATCTTGACCCAATGTTTAAAATGATGAAGGAGATATCTAGTAGTTAATATTATAGGCCTGTGGATAACTGTGTTATAATGATTATATGATTGAGTCTAGATCCCCAGAAAAATGTCATTACTGCGATAAGCCAGCAGAGTACAACGACCTTGTGGGAAACAAGGAAGATGGCTTTTTTGTGTCTGGAGTCTGTAAGAAACATGTAAAGCAGTATGGCCTATCATGATAGATGTAAGAGGAATTCCTGCAGCAGCCTGTCCATTATGTGGCTCAAAACTATTAAGAATTACTGCAGAGTTTGATGAGAATTATGAGATTGTTAGGTATTTACTTAATGACGCTCAATGCTTTGAGTGCAAGTCAATGATCACCGCACCTACGCCGATAGATCTCTAATAGTTTCTTCTATCTGTCTTTCTATTATTTTTTTAACAACTCTTGATGATATAAGTTTTGAGTCAAAACATTCTGTATATCCGTTCTGAGGTACATCTTCTTTCTTTAAATATTGTTCTGGCATCTTATATTTCAGGGTTCTTAGAACCTTACCCTCAATTATCTTTGCCACCCTTCTTGTTGGCAATATCCAATAGTACATAAGTATCCAACCTTTACGTCTATGAGTTGCATATCTTTCATTAGATATGTTTGCAATACCTATTTTAAAAGCCCTTAATGCTGGGCTATATATGAGATATAGGATAGTTCTTTCCATAATTATATTATACTCCCAGATGTGGTATGATTGATATATGAAAAAATCAAACATTAAAGTCTCTCAATCAAAAATGCGTAGAAGCATGAAAAATAAAAAACGTCTTAAGGATAAGGTTATCTTATCTAAGTTTGAGCGAAAGCAAATTGTTTTGAGGGAGTCCATCATGAATGAATATAGTCTCAAAAATGCATAAGGCTATCATACTTCATACATTCCAAAGAACTGGAAGAAACTTTATTCAGAATGCAATACATCAACTTAGTGGTGTATGGATCGATTCATCACAAGTCCTTGATTTTGCTAAATATGAAGACTATGATAGAATAATGACTGTAGTCAGAAATCCACTAGAATGTATTGCTTCTTTGTCAACTATGAGTATACGGTATCATCCAGATCAATCAATTCAAGAAAATGTCAATTCCTCATCTAATTTATGGCTAAAATTTCACACAGAATTAAATACGTTTAAAAACATATGTTTAGATTTTGAAGAACTAGAAAATAGTTTTGAGCCTTTTATTAAAAAGGTAATGCATATATCAAGAGTTGAACAAATAAAAGAATTTTCAGATATTGATATGGATCAAGTAATGGAAAAATATGAGGAAAGAGAAAAACATGGATTTGTCATTACTGAAAAAAATAATCCTCTTTATTCAGAGGTACTTGATCATGTAAAATCTTTAGATTTAACTAATCATATAAATATTTACAAACAACTTGTTGCAAGGTGTGTCTGATGTGGTCATGGATACTTGCAGTTATAGGGGTTGCAGGCATATACTTTGTTGGAAGAAAAGATAAGTGGGGATGGTTTGTTCTTTTATTCAATGAATCTCTTTGGATAACATATGCCATTATCACCAAGCAATACGGATTTATATTCTCAGCAATTGCATACGCAGCGGTCTATATTAAATCATATATACACTGGTCTAAAGAACCAGTCAATAAGATACATCTATGAGCCTAGAAAAGAATATTAAGTCTGTTCTATTTGAACTTGGCAAAGAGATTAAGTTTCACCAATTAGATTCAGAGAACATGATTATTGAAATAGACTATGATAAATACACAGCAGAATTAATGGATGTCTTTAAGGATTATTTAGAAAATAAATAAGGCCCTATCGTCTATCGGTTAGGACAACGCCCTTTCACGGCGTAAAGACGGGTTCGATTCCCGTTGGGGCTACATTGACAAACCTTCCCCATAGGAGTATACTTATTATATACGGACAAGGAGGATAGTTATGCTACATGCTTTATGGTTAATCCCAGCATTTTTTACTGGGTGGATTGTTTGTTACATTCAAATGACATACGGAGTTGATCAGGGTGATGAATAAAGAAATTCGTATTAAACGTTTTTGGGTACATATTGGTTTTAACCTAAAAGGTTTTGGCCTTGGGTTTAGAATTGATAAGTACAATGCCAACATTGATTTCCTATGGTTCTGGATTGGAATTGAATACTAATGTCAAGAATGATTATTTGCCCTACCTGTAAAAAGGAATGGGATCTTCGTTGGGGAGTTTTTGGACATGATAGTTTGGCTAGACATATGAAGGAGCACAAGTGACAACAGAAATGAATAAGGCAAAATTTGCTGCATATTGGGCTTTAGAGGTTGCCAATGCACCAGATGAAGCATCTCTGCAGTTGTTTGACATGTTTGAAACCTTACTACGCAAAGAAATTGCAACAGAGGTAAGTGGGTTATTAGTTAAGTATGCTCCTGATCCATCTAAAGTTATTGTTGCAAATGAAATTATTAAGTCTGCGCTTGACATTATAAAAGGGGATGAAGACTCTTACTAATGCCAAATTATATCAATGATGGTACACATAACGTACCTGATAATACAATTGCAATTATGGGATATCAATCTGATAAAACCTATGACGTAATTCGTGATATGCGTGGCTTTAAATCTAGAGAAGGATTTCCAAAAACTGCATCTGCTTGCTTGCCTATGAGCATTGCAAACCAGACTGGCTTTGCCATAGTGAGCCTTTCAGACTTTAGTATACGCTGGGATGGGGGCCACGAGCCTTCCAGTGTGTCTATAACCTGCGAAGATACCGTTCCTGAAGGATTCTATGGACATGGTGAAGACAACGTATACGGTAACTCAAAGCAGATGATTGCCCCATTCTACTCTGGAATGATTTCCATTAAGCATGATTTCTTTCTTAGAACACCTCCTGGGGTAAATCTTTTTGTTACACAGGTGCCAAATAACTTTATTCCAGCAACAGTTCCAGTATCCGCAATGATTGAAACTGATAATGCTGTTAGGGATTGGGTATTTAATCTTAAGATTACTGTTCCTAATATAGATATACATATCAAGAAAGGTGATCCACTTATTGGATTAATTCCTATCCCTCGATTTTTTGCAGATTCTTTTGAATTAAAAAGTGCCTACGATATTTTTGAAAATGAAACATTAAGAACAACATTTGAAGAAGCATTAAGCACAAGTTCGGAGATAAAAGGATTAATAGATGATGCTGGAGATCCTCTTTCAAAAGAAATTAAAGGTGGTTTTACTGGTCTTTATGCTTTAGGTAAAACTGTTAGTGGTTTTGATTTTTATAAGCATCAAAAAACAATTGGGAATTCAAATGGCTGATCCAGATGTAACAGAAATTAAAGCAAAGCAGAATATTGTAAACATGAGATGGATTGCTTATGGAGTTTTGGATGGTAATAGAAACATTATGACAAGTGTCACAATGGAAACTGCACAAGAGGCCGTGGATGATTTAATTAATTTTGCAAGAAGATTAAAGCAAGACGAGCAACAGTAGCCAAGTCGGTTAAGGCCCCGAACTCATAATTCGGTTATCGTAGGTTCAAGTCCTACCTGTTGTACTAAGCGAGTGTTGCATAATGGTAGTGCACCATCCTTCCAAGTTGGTTGTGCCAGTTCGATTCTGGTCACTCGCTCTATTAAGAATTTACAATATCGCCATTATTGTGTTTTATATATGACTTGTGAAATCCTTCATTATTTTTTAAATATTCATCACTAATCTTTGGAGGTGGATTATTACCACCAATTACAAAAAATATTTCTTCTGATAATTCTATGTTATTTTCTACAAATTTTAGCAGCGCTGGGATTGGTCCTGCATTAATAATTTGATTCTCCATTCCGACATTTGCAACAATTGATGCATGAACATTTTCACTATATCCAGAAGTAACTAACATATTTAATATTTTTTTAGCATTTCCGCAATGCGTTCTTATTATGGTTGATTCTCTGATAATGCTAGTATTTTTTAATGTTTGCAAAATATCATTTTCATTATAATTCATTATATCTAAATACATATATCCATTGCCATAACCTAATCCAGATATAGACATTACGGTTGATGCCAGATCTGGGCCTGGAATAACTCTTGTTGGTAGTTGAGAAGATAAAACTCTTACAACTATATTACCAGCCATTTGATCTGTTTTTGGCATACCTCTTTTTGCAATATACAATACATCTTTTCCAGACTTTAATATATCAAAAATTATAGAAGAGTTTAAAAATATTTCATTTGGCCAAGTTCCAGTTTTATATTCAAATATATTATATTTTTTATTTAAACCTAAATCTTTTAATTTTAAATTAAATGAATCAATGTCTTCAACAAGTATGTTTTCAGTTATTTTTAATAGGTCTAATAGTCTTTGTGATATATCCTTTGAATTTCCTATATCAATTCCGCAAATATAAAAAATTCCTATTTTTTGTTTCATATTTGCAATTATAGCATATTCCTGTTATACTTTTTATATACCTCTGTAGTTCAGTGGATAGAACGATGGACTTCTAAGCCATGCGTCGCAGGTTCGATTCCTGCCAGGGGTACTTCTACTTTAAACTCTTTCAAGCAAAGAAGTATATAGGGCAAAAATTTCTTTATACTCATCGGTTGACTGTATATAAGATACAACCATATTGTAATGATCCTGATTTACTGGATCATCAGTGTAGCCACGTTGAACAAATCCATTGCTAAAATCTCTTTTATGTTTGCTGCCAGATATGTCGAGTATTTTATTTATAGTTGCAATGGGATCATTTTTCATTTGATCAGTAGAAAAAATATTTAACTTTTTATTTAAAATAGCACAATTCATGTATGACTTGTAAACCATCATTTGATGTTTTATAAATTTAATATCTTTTTCAGAAAGTGTTAACTCTTCTTTAATGTTTTCTTTTTTCATTACTTCACTACCATAAACAATTTGACCAGTTTTACCAGTAAACCAACCACAAACATTAATTGCAATATTTTCTGCTGGCTCCCTAATTATTGTGCAAAGTGTTACGTCTTCTCCATAGTTTCCCAAAGAGATAACAGGTTCTTTCTTCCATATAATCCACTCGCTACCTTCTGCAAGTTCATTCATATTTTCAGTTCTATCTCCTCTAATTGTTGAGGCAACCAACGAATAAAATTGTTCTACCCCTGCATGAGGGTATGCATTAATTAGTATTTTCATTTGTCTTCTTGTGTTTAGGTCTATAGTCATCAAGAATTGCTTTAATAGTTCCGTCTTTTCTTAGACGAACAATCTTTCCATCTTTGATTTGTGTAGGATTAAACGCTGTTGATTTTCTTTTTGGCATATTACTTTTCCAACCTAAATGGAGAGTCTATCCAACTATCTGATTTAGCAACTGGTATGCAGTTTGGTACTGGCTTTCCATCTGCACCAGGCTTCATGCCTCTTTGTACATAACCATCCCAGCAAGGTGCTTGTTTATTTACATTACCGCAGCAGTCTGATTTCATTTCCCCAGCCTGACACTGTGGGCATTCATCACAAGTAACGTTTAATTCTTTACACATTGGGCAACCACAGCCTTCATATGCTTTACCAATTGATGAGTCGTACATCGCCATAGCAACTTCTGAACTAACTTCTACTTCTAATACAAGTGGCTCTATTTTAGTAACCATCTTTGATTCTGCTCCTACCAAATACTCTGATTCTTCCCAAATACCTTCGTCTTCCTCAAGTTCAAGAGTACGAATAAGTATTGCTGGGTTTTCCATTGATGCTTCAATAGCATAATCTGAAGAAGCAATTCCAAGCACACCTTCAGTCATTACGTATTGAACAATACCAACATGTGTTTCGTCTTCACATGTAACAATAACAAAATCACCTTCTACAACCATATCTTTTAATAATGTTGATGAGTCTATAGACTTATTGGCACGATATTTCTTTTTCTTTTTCTTTGCTGGCTTCATACCTTGTGGTTTCTTGATTCCTACCCCTGATCCTTGATATGGTGTTGGAGATCCTATGGTAGATCCAACAGCATTAGATGTTGAAGATGAGGATGAGCCACCGTCCTCTTTAATAAAAATATTGCCATCTAAATGTTTCATTTGTCAATTGTACCACAATATGGTATAATTAATAGACCTGCCCAAATGGGGGGTAAATTAACTTATTCGCTTGAAAGGGGAATAATATGGTAAAAACAGCACTGGATCTTTTTAATGATCCCTTTTTTAACACCTTCTCAAATCTTCAGAAGGTAACAACAACAACAAACTATCCACCTTACAATCAGATCAAACTAAATGATAAAGAGTATATTCTTTCATTTGCTTTGGCAGGATTTTCTAAAGATGATGTCTCAGTATCGCTAGATAATCGCAAACTTACAATCAAGGGCGAGAAGAAGGATGCTGAGTTGCCAGAGGGTGCGGAGTATCTACACAAGGGAATTGCTGCTCGCAAGTTCACAGATATCTTTACCCTTCCTGAGTTTGTCGAAGTTGTTGGGGCTGAATTTAAAGATGGTATCTTAGATATCAAACTTGAAAAGCAAATCCCAGAAGATAAACTACCAAAATCAATAACTATTTTATAGTATAATTGATTTATTCCGTGATCGGTTGGTCCGCAAGGATTTTCTAAACGGATGGTCGATGAAAAGACAGTCAGCAGGCTGAAACCCGTGGCTGATAGACCTGAGCAGTCGTCTATAAACTGCTCACCTACTAACAATGGAGAGCAATGATTAAAGTTAATAACTACGTACAGGTAATTGGTATTGAAGAATATGAATTTCAGCCAGCAAAAGTTTTGAAGATCCTTGAAGATTCATACGAACTTGAGATGAGAGATAATACAGTTAAAGTTTTACCTGCTGCTAACGTCAAAGAAAAGAAAAACTGTGTCTGTGGACAATCAGCAAGAGGCCCTTGGTGTGATGGATCACACGCTAGGCATTAGTCTCAGAATTAAAAATTCTAGATATATAAATATTTTGTAGACTCTCTGTTCCAAACGAAAAGAATCTAACTTTCCACTCTTTGTTGACTTCTAAGAATGTGGTAACTGCTTGCATGACTTCATACGGGTGTATAGGATCATCTACCGCTGCTGAAAAATCATCTATTCCAATAATTCCAGAAGGTTTTACTATTTGAGAAGCATATAGTAGTTCATTGTACACATTACTAAATGAGTGATCAGAGTCCAAATACACAAAGTCAAATTTATCACTCTCTTGTGCAGGAATAAACCTTGGCAAGATTTCGTTAGACATGCCCTTAATAATTTCTATCTCTGGATTATGTTTAAACCTATCAACAACAAACTCATAATTTTTATCTTTAGAGTATCTGTTAGATCCATTTGGCATTATGTCTTCATCATCAAATTTATCAATCAATATCATCTTTTCTATGTTTATAGCATCAGACATTAGTTGTGCATAGTCTCCTGCAGCAGTTCCAACTTCCATAATTCTTAATGCTTTATTACTTTTAGCAAGCACATCCACTATTGAGTATCTATTTTTTAATATAACAGTTTGTCTTGTTTGTTCCTCAGATATTTCTAAAATGTTATATGGGGATACTGCAGGCATGCCTATCTTATCGCACTGACACAGGTATTGTTTTATTACTTCTGGTGGGTCTAATCTCCATACATCCCCCACTTTTTTAGCATTATGCTTCATACTATATATAATACCATATGCTATAATTATTACATGCATCCTTTGACCCCTTCCTGGTATAAACCAAGACCAGAATTAAAAAAGATAGATAATATTTCTTCAATTATAGGTATTGATACTAACAATATTAAAGTGATTGAAAATTGGATATCTGATGAAGATTGCCAAAGAGCAATGAATATTATCTCTAAAACCCCTGTAAATAATTCAGCAACTCACTCATACCCAATTCACAATACTGAGGGATATAAAGGTGAGACAAAAGAAGAAAAATTATTTGCAGAAGAGTTTGGGAAAAAGATGGTTGCTCTTGGTGAAGAACTTTATGGTCTGCCATTATTAAGAGATCAAAAGTTTTTGTATGTAGTTCATCCAACTGGAACATACATTGATCCGCATACAGATATTTTAGATATTACAGATCCAGACTATGAAGGAGATACTTATGAATCTCAACGAGAAAGATTCCCATATCTATGGAGTGGCCACCTATCAATTCTTGCTTATTTAAATGATGATTACGAAGGTGGAGAATTATATTTTCCAGAACATGACTTTGGAATTAAGCCTAAAAAGGGTATGATAATATTTTTCCCAGGGAATTTACATTATGTTCATGGCGTTGCTCCCGTAACGAGTGGAACTAGGTATACATTGTCCCAATGGTCAAAGTTTAAAGACTTCATAGCAAAGCCATCAAATGCCTAGAAAGCCAACACACCCTCTGGGTCAAGATGAGTTTAAGTTATTTGCTCCTGATGAAATAGAGGACTCTGAAAAGATAAGTCAAGATCAGTTAAATGGTGCAAAACTTTTTACCTCTAGAGAAGAATATGCAAAAAATTTTAAACAAAAAATTAGGTATTTAGAAGTTGGTGTTGCTTGGGGTTACTCTGTTAAAATGTTTTTAGATGCAACCAATGCTGTTTCTGCTGACCTTGTTGATTGGTTTAATCAAGATCTAAGATGTTGGTCGTGGAGAAAATTTGGTGCATGTCAATGTTCTGGTGAGAAACATGAGTTGCTTTATACTCCAGAAAAGCATGAAGAATATATTATTAATAAGTTTGCAAAATATTCAAATGTAATAACATATAAAGGTGATTCAAAAGACGTACTTCCAGAATTAATAAAAATTGGTAAAGAATATGATTTAATCTACATAGACATAACTAACTATCGTTTTACAACAAGAGATGCGCTTAAAAATGCATCAAAAATGATTCCAGTTGGTGGCGTAATAGGTATGAACGATTATCTTATTTATGATGGAATTATTGAAGAAGAGCCATACGGAACATTTCAAACAGTGAATGAGTTTTTGCAGTATAATAAAAACTGGGTTGTTGATGCTATTGCTTTGCACAACCTGGGATTTTATGATATCTATATTAGGAGAGTATCTTAGCGATAAAGAAAAGTCTGATGATTTTATTTTTAAACCCGATAAGGTTCGTGATAGCACGGCTACTTGGGATTTATTTTGGGACGAATTTGATATAACATGGGCGCAAAGTAAAGATTATTCTAAATCAAAACATTTTACAGTTAATCCTGCAGAATCACAACAGTTTTTTGGAACAGAAGATGATGGAGAGGTTACTTATGACTATAATAGTGATTGGTTTAGATCTGATGAATTTACCACTGATCACCCAGAGACATATCATGTAGTTTTTTCTGGATGTTCAGAAACAGAGGGTGTCGGATCACCTCTTGAAACTGTTTGGGCAAAGTTGTTACACACAAAATTAAAACAAAAGTTTTATATTGGCGGATAT
>Ga0214921_10012011_pt1 | contig 10431 bp, 9 predicted proteins | sample LL1505_MetaG_FD_177992 | JGI IMG/M metagenome (GOLD analysis project Ga0214921, IMG submission 177992) | Freshwater microbial communities from Lake Lanier, Atlanta, Georgia, United States - LL-1505 | ecosystem: Environmental > Aquatic > Freshwater > Lake | place: USA: Georgia | collected 2015-05-28
GTAGTTCGCCAAAAGCTCCTGATTGGAGGGCCCATTTCCCAGCCAACCCGCAAACAATACCCCTAAAAGAACAAAGAATATCCCTGCTTCTGCGGAAAAACTAAAATTCTTGGAACCCTTGGCCATTAGAGTTTTATGCTAACTGCAGCGCCATGTTTCACAAGCCATCCTTGGACTGAATTGAATCAGGTTAATAAAAATTTAAGACTGCCTCTTGAAAATATAAATCGCTTCCGTGTTGGGATCAAAATTTTCAATTGGCCTGAAAGACCTCCAAAAAAGCTCAGGTCGGTAAAGGTCTTTCCAAAAAGTCATTAGACGGTTGACTTCCTGATAACGTACCCCCTCTATGTACCACTGAGCAAGCAGTTGGCGGATCTGAACGACAGATGGTCCAAAGGCAACAATATAGTCGGGAGGAACAATTCCCTGAAAATGAATATCGGGCAGGTTTTTAAATTGCTCCTCGTTTTTTTGTTCCGGGCGCAACTGCCATGCGTAAACAGCCTGGGGCGCATGAAACATCAATGGATAGGTCATGAAGTCCGGAAGTACCCATACCGACTGACCGGGAACGACATGTGAGGATAACCATTGGGAGGCTGGGGAATACGGTTCTGTCGGTGGGGTCATCAATTCCTGCAGATAGGACCATGGAGGACATGACAAGGGCCTGTTTCCAAAAAAAGCTCCGGAACCAAGATTAGTCCAAAAAATTGGAACACTTAGGATGGTCGCCCAAAGGGGTCGGGACCCGAAAAGCAAAAGAAATGTCCGGACGGAAAGAGCCATGCCCAAGGGAATGGCCGGAGCTAAGTAACGCACATCGGCAACGGTGGCGCCTACAATTAATTGAGGAGAGACCAGGGTTATGAATCCGATGAAAACGACCAGGGCGACCCACCCCCGCTGAAGCCACGGATCTTTCCTAAGAAACGCCAAAACAAGTCCGACCAACAGGAGTCCCATGATCCAGAACTGACAGTCCGCCGTGTCCCTAAAATTCCAAAAGAAAAGAATGAGGCGTTCCGCCCACGAGTTCTCTGTGCTTTGTGCGCCAAAGCCCGTCCGATAAGGATTCCATTGAATTGCGATAAGCCCGCAAAAAAGCAAAGATCCTAGGATCCAAGGCAAGGCGCTTTTCAGGGGAAAGGGGGTTGTTTTTCTTTTCCAAATCCCGTGATCGACCGCAAGACAAAGGAAAAGAGCCAGACAGGCCATGTAGTTGGCCGCAAAAAGGACTGCAAATAACAAGATTGTCCAGATAAGATTATGGTCCCGCCTTCCGTGCCAGGATAGGTAAAGGGCGGCAATTAGGGTTACCAGCAGGATGGACGGAGCGTAGTAGCGGCTCTGCCGCAAAAAAAGAAAAAGGGGGACATTCCCACCGATGGCCACGTACCAGATAAAGGCTTCAAAATCGGTTCTTTGAGTTTTCCTTAAAAGCACCACAACCAGTCCCATGAGTCCCAAACCCAGCAGAGCACACGGAAGCCTGGCAGCGAGGGAGGTGGCCCCCAAACACCAAATCGAGGGCGCGGCGAGATAAGCAGTGAGAGGAGGCGTGGATCGATCGTGTAGGTTACGCAAAAGAAGGCCCGACCGGTAGGCGACAATGTTCTCTCCATGAATGGCGGTGGTATCACCGGAAGATAAAACTCCCTGAGCGGCCAGCGCCACCATGGTTTCGTCGTCCCAAAGGGCGTAGTGCCCCAAACGGGCAAAAAGCATAATGCCGCTGAACAGAAGAAAACAGCCGTCCAGCAAAATGCGGGAATGGTTGATCTTTCTCAGGGTTGAACTCGGTTGTCGACCAAGGGGTTCAGAATCCCGAATTTGGCCAAACGAAACCGTATAGCTACGCCAAGACAGCCAAGACCATAGACGACGCTCCGCCTAAAATTGATGGAGGAGGCCCCACGAAAATATTTAGTGGGACAGGTGATCTCGGCAACGGTATGGCCTTCCCAGATGACTTGCGCCAGCATCTGGTTATCAAAAACAAAATCCTCCGAGTTTTTTTCAAGAGGTAAAGATTCCAGAAGCTTTTTGGAAAAGGCTCGATATCCCGTGTGATATTCAGAGAGTTTAGCGCCCATCAATATATTCTGAACAAACGTAAGAAATCGGTTAGGCAGGTATCGCCATAATGGCATTCCACCGCTCAATGCACCTCCCCCAAGAATTCTCGACGCGATCACGCACTCATAAAGTCCTGAGGAAATCATCGACACCATTGCCGGAATTAGGCGGGGAGTATATTGATAGTCCGGATGGACCATCACAATAATGTCAGCCCCTAGTTGAAGGGCAGTCTGGTAACAGGTTTTTTGATTTCCTCCATAACCTCGATTGCTTTCGTGCACAATGAGGTGGGTGGAAGGAAGTTTTTTCGCGAGTTCAGCCGTCCGGTCCTGGCTCGCATCATCGACAACGACCACAAGGTCGACACAACCAGTATCCATGACTTCCTGGTAGGTCTTCTCTAGAGTCGCCTCTGCATTGTATGCAGGCATGACAACAATAACTTTGAGCTTCACATTCATGGAGAATCTCGAATCAGCCCTTGGAAATGAAAGGCTCCATCAATGGCCTCAAGATTGCTGACTTGCGATGTATCAAAGATATGACTGAGCTCCTTGACTTGTGCATTACGCATAAGAAAAGCCGTTGTCTGGGCATTCCAGCAAAAAAGAAAGGGGCCGGGCTTCCATGAATCGGAAGAGACAGAGATCTGAGCCGTGGAAGGTGGGTTTATTTGTGGATCGGGGATGGCGGGACAACCCAAAAACCAGACGCTTCCACCATCTCGCAGACGGGACATTAACAACTCCAAGAGCGGCCGAATAGCATCGTCACCATTTTGCATCAAAGCCAGGAGAGGAATTCTTCCCTGCGATCTCATCTCATATTTTTGGCAAGATGGCCAGATTTGCACATCCAGATCATCTTTAGCATATCTGAGCGCCGTCGAGGCCTGAAAAGGATCAGCCACTAGAAGAACATCATGGGGCAAGGATCTTTTGGATATTTGTGCGACGGCAACATCAATATTTGTCATCGATTGAGATAGAGTTCTTAATTTGGCTGAAAAGCTCAGACTGAAGACAAAAGCGAATATCGGAACCAAAAAGAACTTCAAGTAATGCCTCTTGCGACTTGCAGTCGCTAGCATTGTATCAAACAAAAAAACCATGATTGCGGCTGGAGGAATGAAGTACCATACCTGCGGAACTTGACCTATTTCAAGAACATAGACAAAATGAAATAGTATAACAAAAAATAAAGTCAGAAGCGGAAAAATAGCGTCCTTCGAATAAGCCTGGCGTGTATTGTTGCGGTTGCGCACTAGGAGTAGGCAGACCATACCTACCAAGAATCCCAGAATTCCAAGCAACCAAATATAGATTTGTTCGGGACCGCCAGCACGGAGGAAATTCATCAAACTCCCGATGGCGACCATGAGGCCGATATGATGGTCGACCAAATCCTTGATTTGCATCATCCGAAGGATGACGGGAAAATTCAAAACAAGGGATAGACAAGAAACCATCCCTACAAGGAATAGATTTCGTGCTTTACCCCATTCGCCGGCATATAAACATGTGAGCATTCCAGACAAAGTGACTGCTATAATTAGGAAAACGTTCCCATAGAGTGCCCACACCGAAAGAAATGAGAAAAAAGCAGCCAGAAGTGGTAGTTTAGAACTGTCTTCCAAAACATCTTTCTGAATCTGATATACAAAGAGAACAAGAAAGGCGCTACCGAGGCCATAAGCCCTCAAACTGTCACCCCAGACTACAATCATAGGGTTAAAAATAAAAAGGGAGAATGTGAAAAACGGAAAGAAAAAGTCACCTTTACGATGCGGCCATAGCATTGAAAAGCCCAAAAATAGGCCACATAAAGCGCCAAACGTTCGGATCCAGAGATCTTGTTCAGGGATGGTTATTGCAAAAGGGTTAAGGCAAATCCAAACCCTGAGAAATATTGCGAAAAGAAACGGAAAGGAATCCGTTGATTGATTCCAGTAGGCATCCACCAAATTATTAGATGTCGCCACAAGTAATGTGCTGATTTCGTCACGCCAGAGTGCCCCCGCATGGATTAGTCGATAATAATGCAGAAGAATCAATCCCGCAAATATGGCTATTATGGCAACCTTTTTAAAGGGTGCCTTCACAAATAATGGACGGCAGTTAATTATTTTGGTTTTGATATACATTCAAGCACCATTTTAAGGCCGGCTTCCTTCGATATTTCCGGTCTCCATCCAACGGCTTTTCGGTATTTTTGAGTATTGGCAACAAAATATTTCTGATCTTCCTGCCGCCATTTTGTTCTTACATATCGCAGTCTTATTTCAAAGAAAGACTCGAGAAACTCAAGAAGCTCAATTAATGACAAGCTGTTTTCCCAACCTCCACCGATGTTAAATGCTTCACCGGATATTTTATCTATTTGACTAATAGCCTGAGAGTAACACCTAGCGGCGTCTTCTACATGAAGTAAATCCCTAACCTGCTTTCCGTCACCCGAAATAGTGAAAATCTCTTTGTTGGTTTGATTATTTTGTTCCCATGCTTTTTGGCAAAACCACCCCACCCATCCTTGATCATAAGTTGAATGCTGGCGGCCACCATAAATTGTAGAATGCCGAAATACAACAGTTCGGAGACCGTAAGTACGCGCGTACTCCAAAACGTACTGATCAGCAGCACCCTTTGAACACCCGTAAGGCGTGCGAAAATCCAGAGGCAAAAACTCATCAAGTCCAACTTGAAAATTCGGGACCTCATAACGGGAGTCTCTTTCAACTAAGTGAACTGTGCTTAATGCGCCATACACCTTGTTCGAAGAGGAATAAAGTAAGGCCGTCTCCGGAAGATTAAGCCGCAGACATTCCAGAAGATTCAGTGTTCCAACAACATTGGTTTGAAAATCCCCCCAAGGATCTCGTACCGAGGTGGTCATCGCGACCTGCCCAGCAAGGTGGCAAACAAAGTTTGGTTTGTAGAGGAGCATGCTGTCTCTCAATAATTTAATGTCCACTATGCTTCCATTAACGAAATCAAAGGAACCGTTACTCTTCAACCACTCGAAATTTATTTCAGCACCCTCCCGGGAAAGGTTGTCAAAAATCACAACCTTTTGACCCCGCTTTTGCAGTGAAGCCGCTAGGTTACTACCCAGAAAACCACATCCTCCAGTAATGAAAATTGTTTCTCTCATTGGTGCTTTCCCCGATGGGCCTTCGTCAAGCGCCGAAGCCTATGCAGCGTGGCCCAATAACCAAGCGCGAAGGCAAACAGGTCCCTTTTGGTCTGACCGAGCTTGCGTGATTTGAAAGTGAATGGAATTTCTAAAAGATTGAAAGATGGATTATCAAGTTGAAGCTTTAGAATAATTTCCTCAAGGATATCGAAGTTTTGACACTCCAGCGTTAAAGATCTAAGGGAATCCCCGCGATAAAGACGGAAACTGTTTGAGACGTCGTGGCATGATAAATTGAGGGCGATTCGGAAGGTCAAATTAACTAGAAAGCTTAGAAAAATAAGGAAGGCGGGGTTCTCTGTTTTTCCTCCTTTCACATATCTGGAAGCAATCACTAGATCTGCACTATTCCGCTTAGCCCAAAGGGACGGGACAAATGCAGGAGAATGAGACCCGTCAGCATCCATACACAAAATCCACACCCCCTTCGATCGGGAAATACCAGTCTTTAAGGCATGGCTGTATAGTGATCCCCCCTTTCTCGGAAGGTAAATGACTTTATGCTTCTGACAAATGGCGGGTGTCTCGTCACGGGGTTTCTGAGTGTCCACAACGAGTATTTCATATAAAATACCCAAGTTTTTAAGCTGGGATTGCAGATCGGGCAAGAGCCACTGAAGATTAGCTTCCTCCAGAAAAGCAGGGATAATTACAGTTAATTCAGGGGTGCCGTGAGAAATCATTCAATATTTTCCTTAGGCTCTTGAAGATCGAGCTGAGGAAAAGACTCCCGGGCTAATTGCCAAACTGCGTGGGCTAACCTGTGAGTAGGCCGCCACTTCAGATCACGCTGTGCCCTAGAAGAATCAGCCACTAATTCTTCTGGCTCAAAGGGAGCAACGCTTTTAGCTCCAAAGTGGAGGCACACTTTAAGTCCAAGTTCTTCTACAATTTTTTCCACCAGAATCTTTATGGAAAGCTTTGATCCACTTCCTAGATTATAGATCGCGGGATTAGTTCGATTTGGCGGACGCTCTAGAGCGCAAAAGATGCCTTGAGCAATGTCACGAGCGGAAATATGGTCCCGTATTTGAAACCCAGATGTAAGTTTAAACTCCTCTCCGCTGCGTGCTGCCCGCAAAAGGGACGGAAAAAGTCGACATCGGTCATCCCCCAGACCAGTAAAGGAAAATGGACGTAATACGGTCAAGGGGAGATTGAATTCGACAGCTGCGGATCGAACCAAAAGATCAGCAGCTGCTTTGCTTGCGCCATATGGATGCATGGTGTCCATGGCGTCGTCTTCTTGGAGTGAACGGCGCAAGGGACGGTATGCCAAACCAGTTCCAATAAAAATAAAATGATCCGTACCTGCTTTTGCAGCGCTTTCACATAGATCGATGGTGAAATCGACATTAAAACGAATTAAGTTGCACGAATGGGTTCTTGGAAGCTCCATCCCCGATGCGGCACAATGCACAACAACTTCGGGCCGAAATCTTGAGACAAGTTCATTGATTGCGCGGGTGTTGGAGAAATCAATGCGTATTTCTTTCACGGACGGATAAGGATTAAGAATGCGGCTTTCTGGACGAAGTAGTGCAAGAATGTTGAAATCCGCATTTTTTCCAACTCCCTCAAGAAAGTTTCTTCCTAGAACTCCTGATGCTCCTGTGAGAAGGATTCGCCGTTGACAAGACATCATATTTATTAATTTAAGTTTTTATAAGTTCGACCACAAAGTGATTGTCGTTGCTAGACGCTCAAGATTTATATTGGTCAATCCAGGGAAAACACCAACAAACAAAGCATTATTCATCAGCAGATTGGAGCCATCCAATGTTCCAATAGTCCTAAATGCAGCAGGAGTTTCTCTCTTGAGCTGAATGAAAACCGGTTGTTTGGTGATGTTTCCACCAAAAAGCATGCGGTTACCAATGCCGGCGCCATCCAAATGCCGAGCTAGACTCCGCACATCCCCCGTCTTTCCTTTCTGTGGTCGGACCATGAAGCCAAACCAGCTTGGATCGCTCCGGGGGCCCTCTGCCCAGAGATATTTACCCTTCTCCCAGGCGATAGCGTGGGTAGGTAACGAAAAATCTATTTTATCGGAAATAGGTTCAAGCGCCGAACGCAGGTAATTCCAATTGTCTTTCCGGGACTTCACGAAATTCGGCAATCGCCGAAGTTGGATCCTGCCAATTGCCGCCTGCAAATCCAACGGCTTGAGGTTATAACCTAGATGGCTGTAGATGTACTTATGGTCATAGCCCTCAGGCAATTCGCCTAACGCCCAGCCAAATCGCTTGCCGCAGGTATTGTCTTTTCCCGAAGCGCACCAGCAGTCGCGACCCCAATCCCGAAAGCTCTCAACGATTTTTTTTAGCGGAGAATGGGAGACAATATTCACAGCACCCCCCTCCCCCATGGTGATGTGATGGGGGGGATAAAACGACTGCGTGCTAAGGTCCCCCCAAGTGCCTGTGTAACGAGTGAGAAACTTTCCGTTCGCTGGAATACCGGGCGAATTTTGCATGAACCCAAGAGCCTTAGCCTCATTCAAAGGAAGGGAGTAGGTGGCACCCAAGGCGTCGCAATTATCCTCAATCAACCAAAGATCATATTTCCGGCAAAAGCGCAACACTGCCCCGATATCAAAAGGATTCCCCAGGGTGTGGGCCATCATCAAGGCCTTGGTCTTTTCGGGTGAATAGGCCTGCTCCAACTGCTCGATCCGGGCATTGCCGGTGACTGGATCGTTGTCGATAAAGACCGGAATGAGTCCGTTTTGGAGAATCGGCGCAACCGTGGTAGGAAATCCGGCTGCACAGGTAATGACCTCGTCGCCGCGGCGAAGCCGCTTTTTTTCTGGTATTTTCGGACTGGTCAGAGCCGTTAGGGCTAAAAGGTTGGCGGAGGAACCCGAATTAACCAACAAGGTGTGCTTGACTCCGAGAAAAGTAGCCAGTTCCTGCTCGAAAGCCTCACCTTCCGGGCCCAGGGTGAGCCAAAAATCTAGCGATGAAGCCACGGCCGCCTCAACCTCTTGTTCACCAAAAACGCGGCCAGCATATGGGATTAAACCTTCTGATGCTAGCATCTGCTTTCTTTCCGAGGCGGGAGCATGGCCTCCGTGGGTAAGCTGAGAGTATTCGCGGGTAAGGCGGAGAATTTCCTGTCGGATTTTTTTTGGATCTTGTTCCCGACTCATGGATGTATCAGCTTTTGGTATTCTCGAATTTGATTTAAGCAGGCATCGTAGACCTTGAAATCAGGCCGGAGTGAGTCGCGGTACCAATCGATGGTGAGTTGTACAGTACGGGGAAAGGAGAGCCGGGGTCGCCAACCTAGGTGATCGAGTGCTTTTTCGTTGTGTAGTTGAAGTCGTTTCGCCTCATGAGGAGGATTTTTTTCTATGACGTGTCGCCAACGTCCTGGCCAGTTTTTCAGAATCTGACGGACAAGCGCAGAAACCGTCTTCCGGCCACTTGGAGATGGCCCAAAGTTGTATGCTCGACCCGTTTTTCGGTCTCTGGAGAGATGAAGTGCCAGAGTAAGATAGCCGGCCGTGGGTTCCAGCACATGTTGCCAAGGACGGATGGAGAAAGGATTCCGAACTGGAATCGCGCACCCTGACCGGAGTGCACGAAATGCATCCGGCACAATACGGTTTTCTGCGTAATCACCACCTCCGATTACATTTCCGGATCGGGCGGACGCAATCCGCACCGGGTGATTTTGAAAAAAAGTGTCCCGGTAAGAGCTTATCAGAATTTCTGCAGCGGCTTTGCTGGCACTATAGGGATCCTGTCCTCCTAACGGATCCTCCTCCCGAAAGGCATACACTCTCCCCTCGTTCCGATAGACTTTATCCGTAGTGACGAAAACCGCCGCGCATGGGCAGCGCAACTTGCGGATAGCCTCCAGCACGTGGACTGTTCCCAAGGTGTTGACTTCGTAGGTTTCCAGAGGGCGAAGATAAGAATCCCGAACCAGAGGCTGAGCCGCAAGGTGGAACACGAAATTAGGACGGCATCGAAGGATGGATTTCCGGACTTTTTCGGCATCGCGCAGATCGCCGAGTTCGTGCTTAAGGCAATTCTTAAGCTTCAGCTGCGTAAAAAAAGGGGTCTGCGGAGCCAACGAGAACCCAGTGACCCTAGCACCCATTTCCGTCAACCATACCGCCAACCAACCACCTTTAAACCCGGTATGACCGCTAAGCCAGACGCGCTTACCACGGAAAGCACTTCGAAATATCACCAGTTTTTCCAAGGGGGCTTACCTGCAGCCCAAAGCTCCTCAAGGTGTTGCCGATCTCTCATCGTATCCATGGGTTGCCAGAAACCCCTATGACGATAGGCGTGCAGTTCGCCTTCCGCAGAAAGACCCTTCAACGGATCTAGCTCCCATGTCGTTGCATCCCCCTTGATCATTTGCAAAACGGAAGGTTCTAGAACAAAAAAGCCTCCATTAATCAATCCTCCATCACCCTCTGGCTTCTCAATAAATCCGGTTACGCAATCGCCCTCCACCTGCAGAGCCCCAAACCGTCCTGGAGGCTGAACAGCCGTGACGGTCGCTTTTTTTCCTGCTTTTTTGTGGGCTGCGATCGCGGCAGTGATATCCACATCCCCCACGCCGTCACCGTAAGTCATACAAAAAGTCTGATTGCCGATATAATCGGCGACCCGCTTCAGACGCCCGCCCGTCATGGTTCCTTCTCCGGTATCAACGACCGTCACCCTCCATGGTTCGGCATGCTTTTCATGAACCTGCATAGAGTTTTTCTCCATGTCAAAGGTCACATCCGACATGTGAAGAAAGTAATTCGCAAAATACTCCTTGATCACATACCCCTTAAAGCCAGTGCAAATAATGAAATCCCGAATTCCATGTTGGGAATAAATTTTCAGGACATGCCATAGAATGGGCCGTCCTCCGATTTCAACCATGGGCTTAGGGCGTGATTGAGACTCCTCAGCAATCCGACTCCCCACTCCACCCGCTAATACAACACACTTCATCCTGTTTTGATTATAAACCTCTTAGACAAAACAGGCAATAAACCCTTTGTCAAAGAATGACTTATGGGTTCATTGGCAGTGGAAGTGCCAAAGTTTCCTGGGTGAGTCGAGTGGCAGTAGGGAAGCTTCCCTTTGTCGATGCAAAACACTCCTGCTCGTGCATAGCTCGAGGGTAGTAAACCTCGGT
>Ga0214921_10012012_pt1 | contig 10431 bp, 11 predicted proteins | sample LL1505_MetaG_FD_177992 | JGI IMG/M metagenome (GOLD analysis project Ga0214921, IMG submission 177992) | Freshwater microbial communities from Lake Lanier, Atlanta, Georgia, United States - LL-1505 | ecosystem: Environmental > Aquatic > Freshwater > Lake | place: USA: Georgia | collected...
TTGTTGTTGAAGTGGTCCACGATAAAGTTTGTAAAAAATTAAGAGCAGAGCGTTCAGCAGATAAAAGTGCGCGGGCATTACATACAATTTGGCAAACAGGCGTCATGGAGCGCATTGCTTCACCTTCTTCGTACATCCAAGTTATCTGTGCATCAGGATCTAAAGATTGAATACAAAGTTCAAACCATGCTTGGCCGCACAGAATTGCACCATCTTGTTTAATTAACACATGTGCACGAACACGTTCTTCTGCCTTCACCAATTGGGCAGTCCAATCTACCGTACCAATGTCTTCCATCAAGGCGTCTTGAACATTTCGGGCGAGTGCTTGTTTTAATGACTCATTAAATTCAAACATGGTTTTCCTTTAAATATTATGCTGGACCAATATTCTTCACAAAGCCATGTTGCGCTTTTGCAAGAAGTTCGGGATTATTTTTCGTGAAATCAAGCATAAGCTCAATACAACTTTGGGCTTTTGAACGGATACCTTCTTCTACCTGAATTTCACCCGTTTGATTTTTTAGACAGGAAAGAATATTTGCCAAACCGTTCATCGCCATCCAAGGACAATTAGCGCAGCTCTTGCAAGTAGCACTTTGTCCAGCTGTTGGCGCTTCTATAAGGACTTTGTTGGGGGCTAATTGACGCATACGGTGCAAGATGCCTTGATCTGTTGCGACAATATATTCCTTTGCAGTTCCTTCAACAACCGCTTTAATCATGGCAGAAGTTGAGCCAACGACATCTGCCATAGCGACCACAGCAGCAGGAGACTCTGGATGAACTAAGATTTGTGCTTTTGGATAAGACTTACGTAATACTTCAAGTTCAACCGCTTTAAACTCATCATGAACGATACAAGCCCCATCCCAAAGCACCATATCAGCACCCGTTTGATCTTGAATATAACGCCCTAGATGACGATCTGGGGCCCATAAAATCTTTTTACCTTGTTCCTTTAATTGATGGACGATCGCAAGAGCACAAGAGCTTGTAACCATCCAATCTGCGCGAGCTTTAACAGCAGCACTAGTATTGGCATACACTACCACGGTACGATCTGGATGAGCATCACAAAATTGATTAAATGCCTCAGTTGGACAGCCTAAATCTAGAGAGCATGTGGCGTCTAGATCTGGCATAAATACACGTTTTTGAGGAGAGAGGATCTTTGATGTCTCGCCCATAAAACGCACGCCAGCAACAATCAGTTCTTGGGCCGGGTGATTACGTCCAAAGCGAGCCATCTCTAGAGAGTCCGCTACGAAGCCTCCCGTTTCCAAAGCTAAGTCTTGAATATCCCCATCGACGTAGTAATGCGCCACGATGACGGCATTACGTGCTTTTAATAAAGTGCGGATTTTAGCTTTGGTCTCTTCTTTTTCAGAATTAGATAAGGCTACCGGAGTTTTGGCCCAAGCGCTGGCAATACAGGTTGGACCATCAACCATTGGAAGTGAGAACTCATAACTTTTCATTGGACTATTCATGATTTTGCTATTTAACGACATACAAAGATACATTATCAGAGAATTTATCATGATCGTGAAAAAATATGATAATTCAGAGCTTCTACCCTGTTAGAATGTCGTGCGGAGGATGTGACATGCAACGAATGATGCTTTTAGCGAAGTTACACCGTGTAACGGTGACTGAAGCTGATTTAAATTACGAAGGTTCTTGTGGAATTGACGAGGACTTGTTAGACGCTGCCGATATGCGTGAGTTTGAGCAAATTGAGCTCTACAACATTAATAATGGAGAGCGTTTCTCTACTTACATTATTAAAGCACCGAGAGGCTCAGGGGCGATTTCTCTGAATGGTGCTGCTGCCAGAAAAGCCCATGTTGGCGATCCTTTAATCATCTGTACCTATGGTCTGATTGATGAAATAGAACTCCATCATCACCAACCAAAGATTGTATTGGTGACTGATCGTAACCAAATTAAATCGATTAAAAAGGTAGTTTAGCCTCGGGCTTTACTTCCAAAATAGCGTTTTTGAAAGCCATCTGAATCCGTTCGATGGCTTCTTGTGTATCTGCCTCAAAGCGCATCACGACTACTGGCGTAGTATTTGAGGGTCTTGCAAGACCAAATCCATCAGCATATTCCACCCTGATGCCGTCGATGGTATTGACCGACTCAGCGCCAGTAAAGTCCGCATTGGCTTTCATTTTCTCAAGAATCGTAAATGGTTCACCTTCTGCGCATGCCATTTGCAGTTCGGGAGTACAAATCGCATTCGGTAAATTGAGTAAAGCGTGATTGGGATCCACTTCCTTGGATAAGATTTCCAGCAGTCGAGCAGCAGTATATAAGCCGTCATCAAAACCATACCAACGATCTTTAAAGAAGATGTGTCCGCTCATTTCTCCAGCAAGAGGAGCGCCAGTTTCTTTGAGTTTGGCTTTGACCAAAGAGTGGCCTGTTTTCCACATGAGTGGTTCACCACCGTGATCCTTAATCCAAGTAGCGAGATTGCGTGTGCATTTCACGTCGAAAATAATCTGCGCGCCAGGGTTACGAGATAAAACATCCTTAGCGTAGAGCATCATCTGACGATCGGGAAAAATGACCGAACCATCTTTAGTAACAACACCAAGACGATCAGCATCGCCATCAAAAGCAAGCCCAAGTTCATTATTAGTACTTGCGAGATTTTTCATTAGATCTTGGAGATTTTCAATATGTGCGGGATCAGGATGATGATTGGGGAAATGACCATCTACTTCACAAAACATTTCATCGACATCACAGCCTAGTGCCCTAAATAACTTTCCAGCAAATGCACCACCTACACCGTTACCGCAATCAACCGCAATTTTCATTGGACGAGCAAGATGAATATCACTGGTAATGCGTTCTAAGTAAGTCGGAAAGATATCGTATTCGGAACGGTTAGCAGTTGCTTTGGGGGCAAAGTTTTTTGCCTCGATCCGCTCATACAAAGCTTTGATTTGATCGCCATAAATGGCTTTGCCACCGAGGACCATCTTAAAGCCGTTATAGTTTGGCGGATTATGACTACCCGTAATCATGATTCCTGAATATGCCTGTTGACCATGAATGGGTACGTTGGTTGCAAAATATACCATTGGAGTGGCGACAACACCAAGATCAATCACATTGATTCCGACGCTAAGAAGACCTTCGGTTAATCCTTGCATTAGAGACGGGCCAGATAGACGACCATCACGACCTACGACGACCGTATGCTCACCGATTTCTTTCATGCAAGAACCAAACGATTGACCGATCAGAGTTGCGATGGATGGGTCTAGAGTCTGGTCAATAATACCCCGAATGTCATAGGCTTTAAAAATAGAAGTAGAAAGAGCAATTGTCATAGGATCTTATTTAAAGTGAGGTTTTTTAAACCATTGAATCCGTTGTGCTGTAACAGGATGAAGATTGGATATATCTGAATCAGAACGTAATGCTTCTTCAATTGGAATGGCTAATTTTTTCCCAAGTTCAACACCAGGTTGATCAAAAGAGTTAAGGCCATAAAGTACTCCCAAGCAAAACGTGCGATGTTCATATAAAGCCATTAAAGCACCCAAATGGAATGCGTCAAGGCGAGGTAAAACAATTAAGTTATTAGGACGCTTACCAGGGTAGTAGTTATTTAGATTTGATGGATCACCTTGCCCCATTGCAAATGCCTGAGATTGTGCAAGACAATTCGCCCAGAGTTGTTGGTGCTGAACTTGGTGTTGAAAAATATCACTCATGGGTTCATGAACAGCAATCAAGTCGACTGGAATGATTTCAGGACCTTGATGCAGCATTTGGAAGAAAGAATGTTGTGCGTTAGTGCCAGGAATTCCGAAAATGACTGGCGCACTAAAAGGTACAGCCTGACCATCCACTCCGGCGGTCTTGCCATTGCTTTCCATCTCTAATTGTTGTAGCCAATGGGGAAATAAATTGAGCGATTGGGCGTAGGGAATAATTGCTTGAGACTTCACATTCAAGGTTTTTTGTTGATGGTACAAAGCCAAGGCTAAACGTAAGGGTTGATTCACCTCATCTGGACCATTCAAGAAGTGATGATCCATCGCTTGAGCACCAGCCAAAAAATCTTTAAAAGTATTGAAACCAAATTTCAGTGCAATAGGCAAACCAACAGCTGACCATACTGAAAAGCGGCCGCCTACCCAATCCCAAAAAGGAAAGATATGATCTTCTAAAACTCCAAACTTTTTCGCTAATTGAGGGTTAGCTGTAATGGCATAAATCATCTTTGAGGTTTGCGCTTCTTTAATCCCTTGGGACTCAAGCCAAGTCATGACTGCTTTGGCATTGAGAAGAGTTTCAACCGTTGTAAAAGCTTTCGAGACGATAATAACGCGTGTACTTTGTGCTTCTGTTTTTTCTAAAATAGAAGCTAGATCGGAGCTATCCACATTCGATAAAAAATGAACTCGGATATGATTTTTTTCTAATGAGCGAGGGTTTTTTAGTGCATCGCAAACCAAGCGTGGCCCAAAATCAGAACCACCAATACCAATATGAATAATATCGGTAACCCCAACAAAATTATTGCAACTACGATCGATTTGGCGCCAAACCTCGTAAACCAGTGGCATGACATCGGCATCATCTACATAAATAGGTTTTTTAGAGAGATTGCGAAGTGCGGTGTGAAGTGCAGGGCGGTTTTCACTGACATTAATTTTTTTACCCGTGAAAAGATCTTCTCTTTTTTGGGCAAGGGATCTGTCTTTAGCTAATTGAAATAAGTTTTCCCACTCAGCTTCATTGATTTGGGAAAAGTGGGTGTCTAGAAAAAGTGGAGAATCCATATAGTGAAAAAGAAGCTTATCAGGTCTTAATTATTTGATTTTAACCATCAAATGCTTCACTTCATGAAAATATCGAAAAACTGTCATTTTGGAAAATTAACATCCCCAATAAGATAAATTTGTCATTCAATTGCATTCAAAGCTATAATCTGTTTCTTGAATATCTTTTCACTAGCAAAAGATATCTCAAAAGGAAGCTTGGCAGAGCGGTTGAATGCAACAGTCTTGAAAACTGTCGAGGGTTAACGCCCTCCGTGAGTTCGAATCTCACAGCTTCCGCCAAGTCAAAAGGCATTAAAAGGGCTTTCTTGGGCACCGTCCCCCAAATTGCTCAATAGTAAAAATTAAGCGCCATGTACCTAACCGATTAGAGCAATAACAACTAATTGTGATTAGCTGTTGCAAGCTCTGAATAGCCCATGGATCGTATAGCTCATCACCTAAGCAATACGGATATCTATTTTAATGCCTAGCAAAAAGCATAAGTGGTGCAATATCACCCTTATCAGCTGCACGTAGGGCTAAAAGGTAGTTTTTGCGTGTGGTGCCTGAGGTAGCTATTGAAGTGTTGCCACCCCAAGAAAATCTTTTTCCACCAAGAGTAACGATTAAAGCATCGGCAATTAGACGTGCATGACGCCCATTACCATTCGGGAATGCATGGATCAACACTAGTTGATGATGAAAGCGTACTACGATTTCATCAATTGGCATTGTTTTATTTTCAATTTGATAGACAGTGTTATCTAAAAGATTCTTAATGGCAACAGCAATTTGAGTCCAATCAATACCGATACTCTTAGCGCTTTTTCTGAATGTGCCAGCCCAGAGCCATGTTTTATTAAACATGCGACGATGTAATTCACGAACCAAGCCCTCATTCATACCTTGAGTCATTTTCTGACGTGCGATCCAATTTGCACCTTCGACAATATTCATTTCTTCCCAAGCGTTTAACTCTGATTGAATCCTAATATGTTTGGGTATGAGACCAAGCGCCTCATCTGGATCAATCGGGGTAGCTCCTGGAGCATACTCAAAATGCATCACCATAGATTCCTTCTAGGACCATCTAAAATCTCTTTTGTAAGTAGTTCAATTTGCTTTTTGTTAGCGGATTTTTCAACCGACTGATCTTCAAGGCTCATTGAATGAGAAATAGGGCGTAGTTTTTCACGCGCAACTAAAATAGCGCGATCTTCCAAGATCTCCTCTAAAGATTTGCGTGGCACTAGGGCGTATTGCAACTCGCAATCTAAGGCGCTAGCCAATTTACGAAGGCTAGCTAAGGTGATTCTTTCATCAGCTTCAGCTTTTTCGAGTTTAGTAATGCTGGCGGGTGTAACGCCTAGCTTGCGAGCTAATGCAGAGGCTGACATGCCCAAGGATTCGCGTATAGCCTTAACCCAGCCACTGTTTGGAGGGGGTGGAGGGCGAACATCTCTCAACTTGGTAAGGGCTAAATCCATTTGATGGAGCTGTAGGTTTATAAATTTTTTATTCATATTGATGCCTATGGGTACTAATTAGTATGTCTAATTATAACCTATAGATATCAATTTAAGTAGTTATTTGATACCTATAGATATCAAAATTATGTAAGAAAATGGGATTTAGCTTTAATAACAACGTTATTTCGTCAAGAATACCTTATGGGGTGGACGTTACTTTTTTAGACGGTATCCAGTTTTAAAAATCCAAACTACTATTGCAATTGATATTGCCAAGAAAGCCATTGTCATTCCCAGGCTTACCCAAATTTCAACATCTTGGATACCATAAAAACTCCAGCGAAAGCCACTGATGAGATAGACCACTGGATTGAGTAGTGCAATATTTTGCCAGAAGGGTGGCAATACAGAGATAGAGTAAAAACTACCACCTAAAAAAGTTAAGGGTGTGATGATGAGCAAGGGTACTACTTGTAGTTTTTCAAACCCGTCAGCCCATATACCGATAATAAAACCGATCATGCTGAACGTAATGGAGGTAACTACTAAATAAAACAACATCCAAAAAGGGTGGTCTATTTGAAGAGGAACAAAAAAGGTAGCAGTCAATAAGATGATGAGCCCTAAAACAATTGATTTACTTGCGGCTGCACCAACATAGCCCAACACAATCTCTAAAGGAGATATAGGTGCGGAAAGTAATTCATAAATAGTCCCACTAAATTTAGGAAAGTAAATTCCAAAAGAGGCATTAGAAATACTTTGCGTTAGAAGCGAAAGCATAATCAGGCCCGGTACGATGAATGCACCATAAGAAATACCCTCCATTTCCGTAATGCGAGAACCAATCGCAGAACCAAAAACGATAAAGTACAAAGCAGTAGAGATTACAGGTGCAATCACACTCTGCATTAAGGTGCGACGTGTTCTTGCCATTTCAAATTTGTAAATAGCGCGGATACCATAGTAATTAAGCTTCATTGGTATTTACCTCTGCATTGACTAAGGTTACAAAAATTTCCTCTAATGAACTTTGCTTGGTATACAAGTCTTTAAAGACGATCCCTGCGTTAGATATTTTTTGTAATAGAAGAGCAATATCAATATCCTCATCATGTGTATCAAAGTGATAGGTCAGCTCACATCTATCTTCTGAAAGAACTAAGCCAGGTAAATCTAATTCTTTCGGAAGATTCTCTAGCGGATGCTGTAGCTGTAGTGTTAATTCTTTTTTACCTAATTTGTTCATTAAGGCTAATTTGTCGTCGACCATAATCAGCTCACCACTACGAATGATGCCGATACGGTCTGCCATCTCCTCAGCTTCCTCAATATAGTGGGTTGTGAGAATCACTGTAGTGCCATTATTTTTAAGAATTTTGACAAGATTCCACATATCTTTTCTGAGGCTAACATCAACCCCAGCGGTAGGTTCATCAAGAAATAGGATTTTTGGTTCATGAGACAGAGCTTTAGCAATCATGACTCTGCGTTTCATACCACCGGATAGCATCATAATTTTGTTATTTCTCTTGTCCCATAAAGAGAGATCTTTCAGAATTTTTTCGATCAGTGCAGGGTTTGGAGCTTTTCCATAAAGTCCGCGACTAAATGTCACCGTGTTCCATACTGTTTCAAAAGAGTCTGTAGAGAGTTCTTGCGGGACTAAGCCAATGAGCTTCCTAGCTTCGCGGTAGTTCTGAATGATGTCGTGACCATCCACCAAAATCTGACCACTGCTAGGATTTACAATACCGCAAATAATGCTGATGAGAGTTGTTTTACCAGCACCATTTTGTCCAAGCAGAGCAAATATCTCTCCTTTGGTTATTTCTAAATTAACACCTTTAAGGGCTTGAAAACCAGATTGATAGGTCTTATGAAGATTGGAAATAGAGAGGATAGGGTTCATACAGCTTATGATATAGAAAACTCAATTATTTGCTGTAAGTATTTCCGTATTGTTAAGAATTAAATCTAATCATTCATTGGGTGCTCGATAACAAATTGACGTAGTGATGCATCAATCCTAGTTTGCCAACTATCACCCGTTGCTTTAAAAGTCTCAAGAACATCATGAGAAATACTAATCGTTGTTGCAATTTTCTTAGGAGCCTTTTGAGGGCCTTGAACTCTAAGCTTTTTTTGTAATGATTCGGGTAAGGCGTCTTTAGCTGACTTAAACATATTTAAGTCTTCAGCTGTTAACTCACGAACTTCACCTTCATGATTCGTTAGGGGTAATGTTTTTTTCATAACTTTTTTCTTCCCAACTATCAGTATAGTGAATTACGAGTTTTTTGTAATAAGAATTAGAATGAGGTGGATTTTTTAAAATTGACAACATTCTTGAACACCGGTAAATAATGAATTTACTATAGTTCGCATTTCCTTCGCCAATTCTGAAGAAGTCATGCCTATCGGCAATCCCTTTTTCCTTATGACCTGAAACAACACGCTTTAAGTGGTTGATGAGATGCAATGTATTTAGTATTTGGATGCATTACTTATTTTTCTTGTGTAGCTTCAACGACAATCTGAATCGTTACAGCGTCGCCAACTAGAGGCGTATATTTTCCAAGGTTAAAGTCAGAGCGATTAATCAGTGCAACAGCATTGGCGCCGCAGGTATATTTGAAGGTTAAAAAATTACGCCCACAAGAAAATTGATTCACTTTAACTTCGACCGGTTTAGAAATACCTTTGATCGTTAATTCACCGAGTACAGATATGATGACATCCTGATTGAAAACGATACGATCTGATTTAAAAAATGCTTTAGGAAACTTGCGGGAAGCAAATAAATCATCCTCTTGAATACGATCGTTAAAAATGGCAGAGCCCGTACTAATCGATGGGACATCAATGACTATATCCAGTTTTCCTGATTGGGTTTTAGGATCGAGAGTTATTATTCCAGAGACCTTATCAAACCGAATCGTTTGTGTTGAAAAACCCATATGGTTATAGCTTAAACTGACAAAGGTATGTTCTTCATCTGCTTTGAAGATTTCAGAGGCCATGGCATTGGCTGCATAAAAATAAAGCAGAATCAGTACCAAAATGGATTTAGATGTCATGGACTTTATTTTCCCTAAAAATTGATTCTATACCCATTATCCTTAAAATACTCAAATCATTTAGTTATCGATTTAACGATTAAAATAATAGATATTCATAAAAAAACTAAAGAGACAGTGTATGTATAACTATATTATCGTTGGAGCCGGTGTTGCCGGATGTGTACTAGCATCAAGATTAACCGAGCGTGAAGATATTCAAGTTCTTTTGCTTGAAGCTGGAAAAGACATTCCCACAGGAGCAGAGCCATCTGATATTTTAGATAATTACCCAACCTCTTACTACAACAAATCCTATATGTGGAGTGGTTTAAGGGCCGCATGGAAAAAATCAAAAGAGGGTTATACCAATTTTCCACAAGGCAAAGTGATGGGCGGTGGTGGCTCTTTAATGGGGATGGTTTCTTTGCGCGGCACGCCAGCAGATTATGCTGATTGGGTACAAGTAGGAGCTACTGGGTGGTCTTGGGAAGATGTCTTACCTTATTACCGAAAATTAGAAAATGACTGGGACTTTAATAATGAGTTGCATGGTCAGGATGGCGCGATTCCGATTCGCAGATTACCCCAGGCAAAATGGCAGCCACTAACAAAAGCAGTTAGTAACTATGCGCAAAAACATGGTTTTCAATTTATTGCCGATTTGAATGGTGATTTTCGAGATGGTATGGGCGCAGTTCCCATGTGTAATACAGAAACTCGAAGAGCGTCAACTGCTCTTTGTTATTTGACAGCCCAAGTCCGTGCTCGAAAAAATTTAACGATTATTGCCGATTCACCCGTTAAAAGAATTTTGTTTGAGGATAAAAAAGCCATCGGTGTTGAGTTATTTCGATCAGAGCCAAGCCCCAAGTATTTTGCAAGTGAAGTCATTATTTCTTCGGGTGGTATTTTTAGTCCGACATTACTGTTGCGCTCTGGTATTGGCGAGCAACAGCGATTAGAAGAATTAGGTATTCCGGTGATTGCTGATCGTCCTGGCGTAGGTAAAAATTTACAAAATCACTCCACTTTATTTATAGGCTTTCATCTCAAGAAAAAATCACGACAGTCTAAAGAGTTAAGAACTCATCCGAGTGTTTGTTT
>Ga0214921_10012013_pt1 | contig 10431 bp, 6 predicted proteins | sample LL1505_MetaG_FD_177992 | JGI IMG/M metagenome (GOLD analysis project Ga0214921, IMG submission 177992) | Freshwater microbial communities from Lake Lanier, Atlanta, Georgia, United States - LL-1505 | ecosystem: Environmental > Aquatic > Freshwater > Lake | place: USA: Georgia | collected 2015-05-28
TCAGGATAAAGTTAATATAATTATTAAGATTGGTAAACAACTTAATAATAATAAAATTGATATAGTTTCTACAGTTTATTATTATAATAATATAATAAAAACAACTAATTTAGATCATATAGTTAGACGTAAATGTATATCCGATATTAATGATTTTAATACAATAAATAAATATTTGCATATGATAAAAATATTTCTCGAATCAATATTTAATGAAATTAAGTTTGGCCAAATAACAGAAGAGATTTTTGATAAAAAAATTTTGTACATAAACACTATTTTATTTAATTGTAAATCTCATTTTGAGTTTTGTATAAAAAAAATTGAGTTAACCATTAATATGAATTCTGTCAATATGTTAAATAATAATATATATGCCTTCTATAGAAATAATAAATTTATCGATACTAATAGACTATATCATATAATATATCCATATTTAAATCTCAAATATAAATGTGTACTTGGTAATTTAATGGTCCAAATTGACGATATGGGTGATATTATTCTTGGTCCATACGAGATGTTCTCATTTATTCATATTATTCATTCTGATATTTATCAAATTATTGATAATCTTACTATAGATGATGAATTATCATATATTCTAAATAATCATATTTTAGATACACAAATATTAAAATTTAATAGTATTATTGATTATAATGATCTAGTAAATACAAAAATAGAATTTATTCCAACCAAAAAAATAAATAATTTATTAGAATCACTATTAAACTTTACTATATCTGATTCCAATAAATTTAATGATTATATCTCTATATTTAAATCTTTACTATTTGAATGTAGACTTAGTACAATTGATTTATTAAATAAAAAAGAACATCAGATCTTACTCTCTAATAATGAAATAAAATATGATAATTGTTTGCCATGTATTATTAATAATTATGTTCATCATATTGTTTTCTCAAATTATTTAATAAAAATAAAAGATAAAATTATGCATTTTACTAATATATCCGATATCAATTATGATAAGTTACAAAGTATTGGTTACGATGGTTTAAAACAATATATTTTAAATAAATGTAAAATTAATATTAATCCTAATGAACTTTTTTTTATTCCTATTGCCTTTGCTAAATATTTAGATTCTCTGTTTTTTCATAATATTTTCAGTTTATGGGATTTTATATGGAAACTTGCTGTACATCAAATAGTATCAATATCAAATAATCCTGAAGATTTAGATGCTGACTTATACATGTATCTTAAATTATTTATTTTTGGTGTTGCAAAAATTCGTAATATTGAATATTTAACTTTAATGATGGAAAATAGTTTATTGACACAAGAAGATATTATTAAATATAAATTAAATAAAATTCCCAATAAATTAATTAATTATTTTTCTAATACTATTTCCGATAATTCAGATAATTTAATATTATATTCTAATGACGTTTGTACATTATCAAATGTTGAAACTATATTATTAAGTTTCAAAAATATAGTTGATTATCATGATAAGATTAATTAAACTTAATTATGTATCCAGATCCAGATTTGATCTATAATTAATAATCTCATTTATCATAATATCAATTTCTCTCTTGTTTTGACGTCTTTTCTCTTCTCCAATATTTTTTGAATAATAAATATCATATTTTTTATGTTTTTTATCATGTACATATCTTGTGTCTGATGAAATAATATCATATTTAACAAAATATGATGGATCACTTGTGTCAATCTTCTCAAGAATATCTTCATCATATGCAAATTTGTTTGATAATTTGTATAATCCAATTGACATTCTTATTTCCGTACAATCTGGTTCCATAATTGGTACTAATTTAAGATAGCGAATAGGAGTTTCAATATATTGAATATGTTGTCTAAGATCATTCATCTTAAAATCATGATCAGATAAATTTCCGTTAAATTTTCCAATATGAACATATTTTTTGTTCATTTCATTACGATAATATAAGTTGTATTCTTTACACCAAGATGTTAGAACATCACTATCTTTTATCAAAATATTGGTATTCTTCTTTTTGCTTAATCTGAGTTTCCCATTCGGCAAATGCATTATGAATCTCTTTAATGAATAAACAGATGGATACGATCCAACTGTTCCAATATGAGTAAAGTTTTGTAATTCATTTAACTTAATGATAATTTCAGATCCTTTCTCTACTCGTATACTTTGGTCAATCAGTGAACGGGAATGATTAATACCTGTTCCAACGGATAATGTTTTTTTATTAGAACACTGAAGTCTAGTATTAATTTGACTATATCCATCTGGACAAGGAATATATACAGGACATATTTTAGTAAATAATTCAGAATAAATGTAATTAGTATCAAATGTTTTTCCTTTGAATACGCGTTTTGAATCAATATCTGAAGCAGAATATCTTAGATCGTAATTATTTAATTCAATATCTTGATATACCATATTTGGCTTAACATAATATGATGTTATTGTTGAACCATTGTATTCAACTGATATTGACTTTCTCGCGAAATTCTTCTCCAATAATTCAATGATTTCATCCTGACTACTCTTTAGAGAAAACTCACCATAATTTTGATATAGTTTGTCTTCTGCAAGAAGTAGTGCAATATCATCATCAATCTCAGTATAATATTTTAAAGTTTTTCTTGGATCATAATATCCAAATTTTGGTCTATTAATTTGCAATACTGGATGTAGGTTACGATAATAAGGATTTTTCCTCATTGTTTTATTGTTAATATGATGATCTCGTTTAGACACATCATATTCTTCGATAGATAATTGGCAGTCATCGATATTGTCAATAACAGCTTGATCGTTGATAGAAGTATTCATTTAATGAATATTTTGAAACCACTTTATTCTAAATAACTACAATAGTATATAATTTCAATTTTATTTAAAAAATTGATAAAAATTATATAAGTATATAAACTCATTTTTAATATAATATTATATTAAAAATGAAAACTAACACTAATAGTTTGACATCTAATCAAGATATAAATGAATTAGTTATACATTTATTCGCGGAATCAGATAATGGTTCTGATGATTCTGCTTCAGTTGATTCTGCTGATTCTGATTCAGTTGATTCTGATGATTCTGCTGATTCTGATGATTATGCTGATTCTGCTGATTCTGCTGATTCTGATGATTCTGATGATTCTGATGATTCTGCTGATTCTGCTGATTCTGATTCATCAACTGAATCAACTGAATCAGACTTAGAAAGAATGAATTATTCGTTAACGTATTCATTTGACTTTGATAAAGTTAAATTTAATGATAATATAGGTGAGGATAAATGTCCAATATGTATGGATGAATTCGAAGATAATCCAGAACAAAATATAATTCAGACAATATGTGCACATAAATTTCATGAATCATGTATAAATGAATGGTTTGAAATAAGTAATGAAATAAAAAATTGTCCATATTGTAGAAGAGATTTTTCAAATGAGATTCAATTAAATTCGCTAGAAGAAAATGATATATATTCTAAAATTCCAATTGAAACATATTCTACAATTAATAATTTAGAATTATCATCACATGATAATATTCATTTTTATTGCGATGAATGTCAATATAAAATTCCTGAATTTAGATATAATCTAATTAATAATAATTATGATTTATGTATTGATTGTTGGAATAAAATTTCACCAGATGAACACTCTAAATATCAAAAATCAAATTCAATAACTTCAATGATAAAACTAGATTTACTTCCTAAAAATATAAGTACTTTAAAATTAAATGACATCGCTTTACATGATGATATTAATATCAGTTCATATTTATATATTAACTCTTCTGTTATTAGTAATATTATAATAAATAAAACAGATGAAGAACAACCATCCAATATTATTAAATCCGAACCATTATTATTAGAATCAAAAAATATAGATGTTTATTTTTCAGAGATTATTGGCGATGTTAAATTTAAATGTGATTCTTTAAAAATGGAATATATTAAATTATATACAACATCACAAATTCAATCATTATTTAATTCAATTAGTAATATTACATCATTAGATATTGATATAAGTTTTTATGAAAATTTCAATCATACATTATTTGAATCAAGCTATTTTAATTTTCCAACAATTTTTAATAACTTAAAAAAACTAGAGATTAACTTTAATACACGTAATAAAAATTGCGTTAAAATTATAGATGCTGATTTTGATTTTGGAGATTCATTAGAATATTTAAAATTAAATGGAATTAAATTTAAAAAAATGTTTAAATTACCAAAAACTCTTAAAGAATTACATTTAAATAGTTCTATTTGTAATACTATCGATCATATTGATTTTGAAGGATACGATAATCTGGAATCAGTTATTTTGTATAATTTATATATTAATACTATTAGTAATTTAGGTCCAAGTATTAATTTTTTATCAGTAACTAAATGTAGATTAAAAAATATATCAAATATGCCAATTAATGCTGAACATATTCTATTAAATAATAATTTATTAGATATTAAAAATATAGATTATTTAGTATCTAATCTTAAAAAAGTATCAATGTTAAATTTATCAAATAATAAATTAAAATCTGCTTATATACCACTTACTATCTCAAGTATTAATTATGAAAATAATTTAATAGAAAATTTAATATTACAAGACCCATCTTCATTACCCGATGATGAAATTATTTTGGAAAATATATATTGTTCTAATAATAGAATAATTGAACTACCTAAATTCCCATCATCTGTTACTAATGTTTATTTCTCAAATAATAAATTAAAAGGATCGGTAACTATTGGTTCAAATATTATTAATCTCGAAATTAATGATAATTTAATTACTGATTTGGTATTTGAATCAGGAGATAATATTAAACAATTAAATTGTTATAATAATTTAATTAAAACTATTAGTGTTCCTAATAATACATTTACTGAATTAAGTATGTTAAACTGCTATAAAAATAAATTAACAGATTTACCACATATTACTACTAATTATATTGAGTATATAAATTGTGCAAATAATAAACTAATTAATATTCCTAAATTTGAGTCTAATATATCATATTTAAATTGCTCATATAATAAGTTAAAAACATTTGAGCAGAAACGTGTTGATATTTTAAATTGTTCACAAAATCTACTTGAAACATTTACTATTGAGAATTGTAGAAATTTAAATTGTGCATTTAATCAACTAAATAAATTAAATATTATTAACAAAAAAAAAATTCATAATCTTAATTGTTCTAATAATAAATTTAATAATTTTGACAAAGAAATTTTACCAATTAGACTCGATTGTTCATATAATCCATTATCTGATATACTCAAACTTAATAAACAAATTATTAGTCTAAATATCTCAAATACCAATATAGAACATTTAATTGCCGATGCTATACCAGAAGGACTCGTTCATTATAAATGTAGATATACTCCAAATCTTAAAACAACATCATGTAAATTATCTGATTATGAGAATGAAAAAAATACTGAATCTGAGTCTGGGTCTGAGTCTGAATCTGAATCTAATGAAAATTCATTTCATTATATTTTATTCATGGATATTGATCAAAATTCAAAAGAAAATGATTCAAAATATAATGGTTCTAATAATTTATCATACTCTTTAGCTGATTCTGAATCAGAATCAGATTCTGTACAATAAGAAATTAATTTAGAAATTAATAAAGTATTTGATAAAGTATTTGATAAAGTATTTGATAAAGTAAAAATGAATATATTATGATCTGATTATAATTCTAATATTTTAAATGAATCAAAAAAAATCCACTAAAAATACAAAATCCACTAAAAATACAAAATTAATTAAAAACACAAAATTAATTAAAAACACAGAATCAACTAAAAACACAAAATTAATTAAAAACACAAAATTAATTAAAAACACAGAATCAACTAAAAACACAGAATCAACTAAAAACACAGAATCAACCAAATATGATAATTATTCTCTTTCCAAAAATGAAAATGAAAACATTCATCTGTGTGAAATTATTAATTCTCATGATAATAAATCTGATCAAACTGATGTTTTATTGTATTTAGATGATTCTGTTTATACGTTGATCATTAAAAATTCTTCAAATCATGGATGTTGTTTAATTATTTCTGGTGGGAATAATTTAGTAAATCTAAAAGCATCAAATTGTAAATTGAATAATTTATATTTTTTAGATGAAACTAATATTAGAAGTATTATTATTTCTAATAATCTATTAACTTCACTTGATTTATCAAATTGTATAAATTTAATTTCATTAGAATGTAATCATAATTTATTAACTGAATTAATTATTAATAGTGATAATTTAATTGATTTATTATGTCAAAATAATTTATTAGATGAATTAAAAATATCAATATGTACAAAACTTAAGCAATTAATGTGCTTTAATAATAATTTATTAAATCTTAATCTAAAAAATTTCACTGATTTAGAAATATTAGATTGCTCATATAATTCAATTTCTACATTAAATTTATCAAATTGTTCTAATATAATAAATATTTATTGTTCACATAATAAAATTAATGATCTTGATTTATCGGGATTTAATAAATTACTTTCAGTTTATTGTACATATTCAAATATTTTAAATTTAGATGTATCTAAATGTTCAAAATTAAAATATTTAATGGCATTTGGTAATACTAATATTAAAGTAAAAATTAATGGATGTTTTGAATTAGAAACTATCAAATATTAATTAAATAAACTAATACTTACTAATAAACTAATACTTACTAATAAACTAATACTTACTAATAAACTAATACTTACTAATAAACTAATACTTACTAATAAACTAATACTTACTAATAAACTAATACTTACTAATGTGTGTGACAATTGGATAAATAATTTGTCTAGTAAATCTATGATAATGCAAATCATCTTTATCATTTGTTTCTGATCCATAAATATATCTATCATACTCTGAAATTTTAATCCATTTAAAGTTCTCGGCTTCTGTTGTTTTTTTCGAGTTATCATCAAGTATCAAGTTATTATATAAATGATAAGATACATTTACACCAAATAGAACCATTTTACTTTGGCCTGACCAAAAAATAAATGATGGTTCTTTATTTTCAACTTCAGATTTAATTAGTTCAAAAGAATCAGAAGTTAAAATCTCCCCTAATTCCTCTTTGAATTCATTAATAGCTGTTTGATACGGAGTTTCTGGAACAGTTATATTAGTTACTTTATCTGTAATACATTCTCTTCCACCAGCAATAAAATTTAAACCCGGAATATCTTTACTAGCATTTGTATATCCATCTGCTCTATTCTCAACTATCATTAACATATATTTTTCACCAAATTCATCTGTACAAAATGGAATTATTCCTCCTGCACAAAATCCAGCCTTATCCTTGGATTTTAATTCAATATCAATATAATTATATTTATTTATATCATTTTTGCATTTCATATAATTTGGACACTTTCTTAAATTATGTGTTGAACCATTTTCACATAAACAACAAGTAAAACATCTTTTTTTCTCAGGAATTGTTAAATCTACGTATTTTACACTACATTTGAATTCAATTACTTTATTTGATGTTGTTGGTATCTCTGTATTAGTAATTATACTACTAATTGATTTTGGCAATTTAACTTCAACTGTTGTAACAGTTGAATCTGGATTCGGATCTGGATCGGTATCTGTACCTGAATCCGTTTCTGAATCTGTTCCAAATGATAAAACAGAAAATCTATTATTTAAACTAAGTGACTTAAATGGCTTAACAGCACATTTACTTGAATTATCTTTTGACATCTTAAACATTATTGATATATTTATTTATTTTTCTAATATACTTATATAACTTCTAAAAATTCAAATTTTTAACAATACAATTTACTTAAGGAATCAGATAAGTTAAATAATATAATTGTACAGATCCATATAAAACAAATGGATAAAATTTTGCAAATTTTGTTGTCCAATATAATTAGTAATTTATTAGAAATTAGCTAATTTCTCAGAAATTTCTCTAAAGCTTAACATATATAAATGTTTAGTTTATTCAAAATATTAGTTTTATTAGCTAGTTTTTTACCACTTATTTTCGCTGATTGTACGTCGGGTGTAATTATGGATATTGATGATACTATCATCTATTATCCTATTGTTAAATCACCCTGTTGTAATACCACGTATATTATAAATGGTTACATAGATCTGTCTAATGTTACAAAGATTGGTGATAATGCATTTTATAAGTGTGATATTTTAACAAGTGTAAGCTTCGGCCAAAATCTTACATCTATTGGTGAATGAGCATTTTATTCAACAGGAATAAGAAATCTAATACTTCCTGATAGTCTGAAAGAGATTGATAATGGTGCATTTGCGTTATGTAAATCTTTAACAACTGTAAGCTTCGGCCAAAATCTTACATCTATTGGCCCAGGAGCATTTTATTCTACAGGAATAACAAATCTTACACTTCCTGATAGTCTTCAAACGATTGATTCTCAAGCATTTGCGTTTTGTAAATCTTTAACAAGTGTAAGCTTTGGCCAAAATCTTACATCTATTGGTCAAGAAGCATTCCAACAGACAGGAATAACAAATCTAGTACTTCCGGATAGTCTGAAAGGGATTGATTATGCTGCATTTGCGTTTTGTAAAGATTTAACAAGTGTAAGATTCGGCCAAAATCTTACATATATTGGTTCAGGAGCATTTTATTCTACAGGAATAACAAATCTAATACTTCCGGATAGTCTGAAAAGGATTGATGCTTATGCATTTTATTCTTGTACAAATTTAACAAGCATAAGCTTCGGTAAAAATCTTACATATATTGGGGATCAAGCATTCTATCAGACAGGAATAACAAAAGTCTATATGCCTAGGTCTTTATATGAGAAATTTAATACCAGCTCCAACACTTTATCATTTACCGTTGATAAATCAATAAGACTAGAAAGTTATAATGAGAAAATAACAGACATATATAATTGTACAAATCCATCTAATCCGGTTCGGATAACATCTAACTGTAAATATTTAAACACAATAAACAATCCTACACCTACACCAACTAATCCACCAACTAATCCGCCTACACCCATACCAACTTCTCCGCCCACGCCTAAGCCAACTTCTCCACCTACATCCACACCTAATTTAAGTACTTTAGAAATAGTATTAATTGTAATTTTATCTGTAATTGTTGTAGGTGGTATAATTGGAATTGTATTTCTTATCAAAAATAAATCTTTTAATTGTAATACAAATCTTGAATTCACTAAACAAGTCGATAATATCTAAAATATTGATAGGATATATCAAGATTTATTTACTTAATAAATATTTTTTTATGATTTTGGCTTTTATAATTCCTTAAGTCAATTGTATTAAATTTTTATTTATTTGAAGAAAAAATTTGAAATTAAATCATATATATATATTCAATATTCCTTTATTTTTAACTTTTTGTCCTAAAAATGTCAAGTGAATCAAGTGAATTTTCCTTCAATTCTGACGATGATAGTGCTTTAATGCCTATATCGTCTATATTTTCTATTAATTCAGTAGAAGTCAGTACCGAATCAAATACTTATACTTTTAACCCTATACCTATGCGTGTAGGATCATATAGCATCAAAAATCATCGCAAGTTTAACCAGGACTATGTTTCTGATTTATGTTCTACAGATGGTCTCCATGTCGTATCAATAGTTGCAGATGGTCATGGTGATTATGGACATATTGCGTCTCAGAGTGCAGTTGAAACCATAAGGAGCATATTTGGTGCTAATATTGATAATATGTCAGCTTTTTTAGCTCCACTTATTGATGATGAAACTCAGGCTCAAGTATTTTTTGATGGTATGTTTCTACAGGTACATTCTAATGTCCGACAAAGTTTTCTCAGTTTAAATTCCATGTTTGTTGTTGATTCATCAGATCCACATGGAGTTGTTAGAAACAGATTAAATTGTATGGATGCTGTATCTGGCGGAACTACATTAACAGTAACTGTTGTTACTACTTTGGCTGATGGATCTAGAAAGATCTTCTGTGCAAATGTTGGTGATTCTGATGCAATTCTTATTAAGATGAATACTGCAGATCAATCTGTTGTAAAAGGACAGGTTGATCATTTGTCAGTTGGTCATAGTCCAGATAATCTTTTGGAGTATGAGCGTATCCGAGACCTTGATCCATCTTTGTATCCAAATAAGCTTCGTCTGGAATATGAATTTCGCCCGGGATATATTAATTCATCTGGGCAACTAACCGCTGTATTTGGACCAGATGGTACTGCAAATCCTGTCCCAGATGGAATATATTATACTACTGTGCGGAAAGATTATGCAACATATGCCAGATGTAATTGTCGTGATCCGATCACCATTGCAATGACACGCGCAATAGGCGATTTT
>Ga0214921_10012014_pt1 | contig 10430 bp, 10 predicted proteins | sample LL1505_MetaG_FD_177992 | JGI IMG/M metagenome (GOLD analysis project Ga0214921, IMG submission 177992) | Freshwater microbial communities from Lake Lanier, Atlanta, Georgia, United States - LL-1505 | ecosystem: Environmental > Aquatic > Freshwater > Lake | place: USA: Georgia | collected...
GGGCTTCACCGCGAATTGCAGTTACAGCAGTTCGTAAAAAGTTTGAAACTGAAACACCTGGAACTTCAACTGGATACTGCATTGCTAGAAATAATCCAGCCTTAGCTCTTTCATCAACACTCATCTCTAGCACATCAGCACCATCAAGTGTTACTGATCCACCAGTAATTATGTATTTAGGATGACCAGCAATTGAATAAGCAAGGGTTGATTTGCCAGATCCGTTTGGACCCATGATTGCATGAGTTTCGCCAGACTTAATTGTTATATCAACACCACGTAGGATTTCTTTGTTTCCAGCATCAGTAACAACACTTACCTGCAGGTTTTTAATCTCTAATACGCTCATTGTCTTCTCCTATTAGTTAGTGATTGTTAGTTGGTTGCCATTACGTTTAACATTAAAAGTTTTCAAAGACTCAGTTGCTGGTGGAGTAAGCGCTTTGCCAGTTTTAAGATCAAACTCTGCGCCATGCAACCAGCATTCAATTTTGTTGCCAGTTACTTCACCCTCAGAAAGAGAAGCCTCAGAATGTGTGCAGGTATCTGCAACCGCAAAAACCTCATCAGCAACCTTTACAACGCAAACTGGGGTGCCATCAACCTCAATAGCAATAGGTTTTCCATCAACTAATGTGTCGAATGCGATCTCACTCATTACTCGCCCACCTTTGCTAACTCTGCATCAATTCGTCCCATTAACCGCTCTTCCAACTCTTCACTCTTTAATTTAGTAACAATCTCGGAAAAGAAGCCACGAATTACTAATCTTCTAGCAATATCTGAAGGAATTCCGCGAGATTGTAAATAGAAAAGTTGCTCATCATCAAAGCGTCCAGTGGTACTTGCATGGCCTGCGCCAACAATCTCACCAGTTTCAATTTCTAGGTTTGGTACAGAATCAGCTCTTGCACCTTCTGTTAGCAACAGATTTCTATTTAATTCATATGTATCAGTTCCATCAGCACCCTTATGAATATAGACATCACCGATCCAAACTGTGTGTGCCGCATTTCCGGCAAGGGCTCCCTTGTAATTAACTCTTGATTTAGCATTCGGCACACTGTGGTCAACATGAATGCGGTGCTCTAGATGTTGGCCATCGGTTGCAAAGTAAATTCCATACAAATCAGCAAATGCTCCACTACCGGTGAACTCAACAGTCGGACTGATGCGAACTACTGATCCACCAATTGATACTACGTAAGAAGTAAATTGAGCATCCTTACCAATGATTGCATGGTGTTGACCAATGTGAACTGCACTTCTATCCCACTCTTGTAGGGAAATAAAGTTCAAAGAAGCACCAGTAGCAAGTGATATTTCAATCTCTTCGCCAATTTCACCGGCGCCATTATTTTCAATTACAACTGTTGCCTTGCTGTTGATTCCAGCTTGGATTACAACCCTACTTAATTCTGCAGAGTTACCAGCTTTACGAGCAAGTAAAATTGGCTCAGATAGTTCTAGATCATTATCAATTGTCAGTAGAGATATCTTCTGAACGGTTTTACGAATCCGATTGGTAACGACATCATTTGATTCATATGCTGGCGGAAAATCTGTCGACAATGGGGTTGTTAGTTTTACTCCAGCTGGCAAGGAATCGCGATTTGAAATTGAAATTCGGTCCGCAACATCAACTGAAATGTCATGTAGACCGGCAAGCCGCTTTAAGGGTGTAAAGCGCCAAGCCTCTTCCCGCCCACTTGGGGTCAGGTAATTAGTTGTTAATGCACTCATTAACCAACTGCACCTTCCATTTGCATTTCAATTAGGCGGTTTAACTCAAGTGCGTACTCCATTGGCAATTCTTTTGCGATTGGCTCAATAAAACCACGAACAATCATCGCCATTGCTTCATCTTCACTTAAGCCACGAGACATTAGGTAAAAGAGTTGGTCATCACTGACCTTTGAAACTGTTGCTTCATGACCCATTGAAACATCATCTTCTCTTACATCAACGTACGGATATGTATCAGAGCGGGAAATAGTGTCAATTAAAAGCGCATCGCATTTAACTGTGCTCTTAGAATGATGGGCTCCGGCTTCTACTTTTACTAAGCCACGGTAAGAGGTTCGTCCTCCCCCACGAGCTACAGATTTAGAGATAATTGTTGAAGATGTATATGGGGCAGCATGGACCATTTTTGCGCCAGCATCTTGATGCTGACCTTCGCCAGCAAATGCGATTGAAAGTGTTTCACCTTTTGAGTGTGGACCCATCAACATTACAGCTGGGTACTTCATGGTTACCTTGGATCCAATATTTCCATCGATCCACTCCATAGTTGCACCTTCAGCACAGGTTGCGCGCTTGGTAACTAAGTTATAAACATTGTTTGACCAGTTTTGAATGGTTGTATATCGAACACGAGCATTCTTCTTTACGATAATTTCAACCACAGCTGAGTGCAATGAATCAGATGAGTAAATAGGTGCAGTACAGCCCTCAACATAATGAATGTATGAATCTTCATCAGCGATAATTAAAGTTCGCTCAAATTGACCCATATTTTCAGTATTAATTCGGAAGTATGCCTGAAGTGGAATATCTACCTTCACGCCCTTTGGCACATAGATAAATGACCCGCCAGACCAAACTGCAGTATTAAGAGCAGCGAATTTATTATCACCAACTGGAATTACTGTTCCAAAATACTCTTTGAACAGCTCAGGGTGAGTACGAAGTGCAGTATCGGTATCAAGGAATAAAACACCTTGTTTTTCAAGATCTTTGCGAATTGAGTGGTAAACCACTTCAGATTCATATTGCGCAGCAACACCAGAAACTAATCTTTTCTTTTCTGCCTCTGGAATACCAAGTCGATCATAGGTATTTTTAATGTCATCTGGCAGATCTTCCCAAGAGGTTGCCTGTTTCTCGGTTGAGCGAACAAAGTACTTAATTGTGTCGAAGAAAATTCCACTTAGATCAGATCCCCAACTTGGCATTGGCTTCTTTTCAAATAATGAAAGACCTTTAAGGCGCAGATCTAGCATCCATTGTGCCTCACTCTTTTTCGCAGAGATGTCTCGAACAACCTCTTCATTTAGACCGCGACGGCTATTTGAACCCGCGTCAGTTTTATCTGACCAACCGTATTCATACTTACCAATACCATCTAATTCTGGGTGGGCTATTTGGGTCATGAGCGAGCTCCTTCTTTTATTTTGTTCTTACCTTTATGGGAAACCTCTGATGGGATAAATGTCGTGCAAACTCCATCACCGTGCGCGATCGTTGCTAGACGCTGAACATGAGTGCCAAGAATTGCTGAAAATGCTGCAGTCTCTGCTTCGCAAAGTTGTGGAAATTCTGATGCAACATGCGCAATCGGACAATGGTGTTGGCAGATCTCTTCGCCGTTTCCCATTTTATCTGTTGATGCCGCATAGCCCTCTTTTGTTAGCAGCTTTGCTAATGCCTTTGCTTTTTCAGAGACAGATTTATTTGAATCCTTTATTTGGCTTCCTTTACGTTCAAACTCATTGGCTCGAGATTGTGCAAACTCATTAACTAGATGAGATCCGTTTTTACTTGCCATAAATTTAAGAGCGGCAACTGCCAAGTCATCATATGAATGTTCAAACTTTTCTCGGCCAGAATCAGTCATTACAAATACTTTTGACGGTCTACCTCTACCCCGAAGCGCACTTGCCTGATATGGATCCCGAGCGGTTAATACACCTTCGCTAATCAACGAATCTAAGTGGCGCCGGATTCCAGCAGGAGTAATTGAAAGTTTTTCAGCTAGATCAGCAGCACTTGCCGGCCCACCCTCTAAAATTGTGCGGGCAACCTGATCGCGGGTCTTATCTGGCTCACTCTTTTTCACAACATAAGTGTTGCGTAATTCCCCCAGAAGTGCCAATCCTCACAGCAAAAGTCTGTGTGAAATTGGACCTACTCGCCATCTCAATCAGGCGGGGCTAGTAGGCAAACCAATAGGCTTTCATCATGTTAGTAAGCAAAGGCTCAATCGCAGGCCGGGTTTTTGGCTTACTGGTTTTTATGCAAATGGCAATTGTTGTAACTGGCGGCGCCGTTCGCATAACCGGATCAGGTCTTGGCTGTCCTACTTGGCCCGAGTGCACACCAGGCTCATATACACCGGTTCCGAACCAAGCAGAGGGTCAAGTACATGCATGGATTGAATTTGGTAATCGCCTTTTAACTTTCGTACTTTTACTTGGAACCCTAGTTGCATTAGTTATTGCGATCCGCGTTTCAAAGAATTCATTAGCTAAAAATAGGGTCAGATTGTTAGCTGCGCTTCAGTTGATTGGAATACTCGGCCAAGGTGTTTTAGGTGGCATAACAGTACTGACAGATTTACATCCAATTCCCGTTGCTAGTCACTTTTTGTTATCAGTTTTTTTAATTGCCGGTGCTATCTCATTGCGTTATGAAGTGGTTGGAATAGTAAAACAAAAAGCAGATGGAATTGTTGCCACCTTAATGCCAGTTCTAATCTGGCTTACGTTATTTGTCATAGTGGCTGGAACAATCGTTACTGGAAGCGGACCGCATGCCGGAGATGAAAATGCTAAGAGATTTGGGTTCAGCCCTAGAGTGGTTTCTTGGTTACATGCAGATCTGGTAATTGCCTTGGTTGTTTTGACGCTAATTCTTTGGTTAATAACTAGGGTTTCACAGAACAAAGTAATCCATCGGTACTTATCAATTTTTCTCCTAATCTCACTCTCGCAAGGCTTAATTGGCTATGTTCAATACTTCACCGGATTACCAGAAGTACTAGTTGCGGCCCATCTCTTAGGTGCGACTTTAGTTTGGGCCAGCGCTTGGTCACTAATTAAAGTTTCACAATCAGGTTTTAGATTGCAAGGAGTATCTAGATGAAGATAGAAAAGTGGCAAATGCTGGATGATCAAGCAGTTGTAATCTCTCGCGCCCTAGCAATGGATGCAGTGCAAAAGGTTGGAAATGGTCACCCTGGTACTGCGATGTCATTAGCGCCAGTTGCATACACTTTGTTCCAAAGAATTCTCAAACACGATCCTTCAAATCCAAACTGGATTGCTCGAGACCGCTTCATTCTCTCCTGTGGGCACTCATCATTAACCCTGTACATTCAACTCTATTTGTCCGGATATGGTGTGGAGCTAGAGGACTTGAAATGTTTTCGCACATACAACGCATTAACGCCTGGACATCCTGAGTATGGCCACACAACTGGAGTAGAAACGACAACTGGACCATTAGGTCAAGGTGTGGCGAATGGCGTTGGTATGGCAATGGCTGCGCGTTATGAAAAAGGTTTACTTGACCCAAATAATAAAACTAATTTATTTGACCATAATATTTGGGTGATTTGTTCTGACGGTGATTTGCAGGAAGGTGTGAGTGCAGAGGCATCATCCCTTGCTGGTACACAACAACTTGGAAATTTAAAAGTAGTCTACGATGACAACCGAATTTCAATTGAAGGTGATACCCACGTTGCTTTTACCGAAGATGTTAGCGCTAGATATAGAGCATATGGTTGGGATGTAATTGAGGTTGAAGCAAAGAAAGATGGAGATGTTGATAGAGATAAGTTAGAAAGTGCAATGATTAAAGCTTTAGAACAAAAAACAAAGCCAGTACTTATTAGATTGCATACCGTAATTGCTTGGCCCGCTCCAAATGCAAAAGGAACAGCTAAATCTCATGGGTCTGCGCTAGGTGCTGATGAGGTTGCAGCAACAAAAATAGCCCTCGGCTTGGATCCAGAAAAAACTTTTATTGCACCAGATGATGTAATTGCCCATACGCGAAATATCAAAGCGAGAGCAACTAATTTATACAGTCAGTGGTTAGCTGAATTTAGTAAGTGGCAGAAAGAGAATCCAGAGCAGAGCGCTCTGCTCTCTAGATTATTAGAGAATAAGCTTCCTAAGGATTGGGAAAAATCTTTGCCGGAGTTCTCAACCGAGAAAGAGATCGCAACCAGAACAGCCTCTGGAAAGGTTATTCAAGCCATTGCAAAGATTTTGCCGGAGTTTTGGGGTGGTTCAGCAGATTTAGCAGATAGTAATAACACAACAATTGAAGGTGGGGGTTCATTCCTGCCAGTAAGTAGCAAAATGGTTGGAGCGAATCCATTCGGAAGAATTATTCACTTTGGAATAAGAGAGCACGCTATGGGCGCAATCATTAATGGAGCTGCGCTACATGGATTGGTGAAGCCATTTGCGGGCACATTTTTAGTGTTTAGTGATTACATGCGTGGTGCAGTAAGGCTTTCAGCTTTAATGCAATTGCCAGTTACATACATTTGGACTCATGACTCAATTGGTCTAGGCGAAGATGGTCCAACTCATCAACCAGTTGAACATCTTGCAGCGCTTCGGGCAATTCCTGGATTTTCAGTTATTAGGCCAGCCGATGCCAATGAGGTAAGTGTTTGCTGGGGACGGATTATTTCCGATGCAAAACCTGTTGGACTAGCTTTATCAAGACAAAATCTGCCAGTCATCGACCGCAGTAAATTTACTAGCGCTCAAGGAGCGGCGAAGGGTGCTTACATACTTGCATACGGAGATGACTCTGAACCTAAAAAATGTGATGTAATTTTGATTGCTACTGGCTCTGAGGTTTCACTTGCTCTAGCAGCACGAGATCAATTAATTAGCGAAAAGATAAAGGCGCAAGTTGTTAGCGCTCCATCGCTTGAATGGTTTATGGAACAACCGGAAAGTTACCGCAATGAAATTTTACCTAAAGGCATAAAGGCTAGGGTAAGTATCGAAGCAGGCGTTGCCCAGTCTTGGTATCAATTTATTGGTGATAGCGGAGTTGCTGTTTCACTTGAGCATTTTGGCGCTTCGGCAAGTGCCTCTGTTCTCTTCAAGGAATTTGGATTTACCGTTGAAAAAATAGTGGTAGCAGCAAAAGAGAGTATGAAAAAAGCAAATGGATAACGCACTCTCCCAAATTAGTAAGGCTGGAGTAGCTGTCTGGCTCGATGATCTTTCCAGGGAAAGACTTAAGAATCACTCGCTAGAAAAATTAATTAAAGAAGATAATGTTGTTGGAGTTACGACAAATCCAAGCATATTCTCATCTGCAATAGGAAAGTCTGATTTATATAAAAATGACATTGTTAAACACAAAGATAAAACTATCGAGGAAATTATTACTATTTTGACCACGGATGATGTTAGGAATGCTTGCGATCTTTTCTCTCAAACATTTGCTAACACTCAGGGCCGAGATGGCCGTATATCGATTGAAGTTGACCCAAGATTTGCACGGGATGCTAAATCATCAATTTTGCAAGGAATGCAACTCTGGAAACTTATCGATAGGCCAAATCTACTTATTAAAGTTCCAGCTACCGCTGAAGGTTTGCCGGTAATATCTGAATTATTATCTGAAGGAATAAGTGTAAATGTAACTCTGATTTTCTCTGTTGCTCGTTACAAACAAGTATTGGATGCATTTGCAACCGGCTTAGAAAACCGATTAAGCGGCGGCAAATCAATCAGCGATATTCATTCAGTTGCTTCATTTTTTATTAGTAGAATCGATAGTGAAGTTGATAAACAGCTTCCAGCCGATTCAGAGCTAAAAGGAAATATTGCAATCGCTAATGCAATAATGGCTTACGATGCATTTTTAAACTTTGAAAAGAGTGAAAGGTGGCAAAAACTTGTTGCTAAAGGTGGAAATATTCAGCGACCTTTATGGGCATCAACTGGCGTAAAAGATCCTGCCTATGATCCAACTAGGTATGTAATGCTGCTAGTTGCTCGCGATACAGTTAATACGATGCCAGAAGCTACGCTTGATGCTGTTAGGCAATCAGGTGTTTATACCGGAGACACAATTACTCCAAATATATCGAGTGCAAAATCAACCTTAGGTAAATTAGCCTTAGTTGGAATCGATTTAGAAAAAATTACTAATTTATTAGAGAGTGATGGTGTCTCAAAATTTGAGGCTGCTTGGTTAGATTTAATGAATTCGATTAAAACTGTTTCAGGCAAATAGGATGCGCATAAGTAGCAGGCACGAACCAGGTAATCCGGAGATAATTGCTAAATTAAACAATGCTTCGCTTCGAATTTCTGCCAAGGATCACACAATCTGGGGTGAAAATACGGAAGCTAAAACCCGGATGGGCTGGGTAGATCTACCTACTAAATCTAGAGATTTATTGCCTCAATTAGATGCACTGTCTGCCTGGGCACGAAGTAAGAATTTAACTGAAATTGTTCTGTGCGGAATGGGTGGCTCTTCCCTTGCCCCTGAAGTTATCGCAGCCACGTATGGAAAAAAATTAACAGTTCTTGATTCCACTGATCCAGCACAGATATTAAATGCTGTGCCAAAAGAGTTGGGCAAATCAATAATTATTATTGGTTCCAAATCTGGCACAACCATTGAAACTAAGTCTCATTTTGCGTTCTTTGTTGATTTATTCACTAAAGCAAATCTGTTGCCAACTGGTCATATTGTTATTGTTACTGATCCCAATACATCACTCGATGAAATAGCACGAGGTGAGGGTTATAGAATCATCAACGCTAATCCAGATGTGGGCGGAAGATTTAGCGCGTTATCAGCATTTGGCTTAGTACCGGCAGCATTAATTGGTGTTGATATATCAGTCCTGCTAGATGATGCCCAAGAAGCGTTACTAACATTTAATCAAGATAACTCTCCTGCATCTGTGATTGCAGCACTGCTATTTTCCGGGACAGAGCAAATAGTTAATTTCTGCGATACAAAATCTCTGACACCTGGTCTATCAGATTGGATTGAGCAGCTAATTGCCGAATCCACTGGAAAAAATCAAGTTGGAAGACTTCCAGTTGTAATTGAATCTACTGCGTCTGTTAGAAATAATCTTACAATCGGATTTGCAGATGGAGATTTTGATTTAATTGTTCAAGGTACTTTAGGTGAGCACTTCATACTGTGGGAGTGGGTCACTGCACTGCTCTGCTATTTATTGAAAGTTGACCCTTTTAACCAACCAAATGTTACTGAAGCTAAGGATCGGACCTCTAAAATACTTACTCAAATCACTGATAATAATTTTGAAATTGAAAAGCCGATTTTTGAAGACAATGAGATAGCAGTTTATTCAAATCGTGATGTTAAAAATATATCTGAATTCTTAAATTTACCTAGTAATTACTTTGCGATTATGGCTTACTTAACTAGGGGTACTGATGATGAAATTACGAAGCTTCGACCGGAGATCTCTAACAAGACAGGCAAACCAACAACCTTTGGTTGGGGACCAAGATTTCTCCATTCAACTGGACAGTTTCACAAAGGTGGGCAACCAAACGGTGCATTTATTCAAATAACTGCTGACTCCATAGTTGACGTTGATATACCCAATCAAACTTATAGTTTTGCGCAACTTATAATGGCGCAGGCGTTAGGTGATGCAAAAGCACTGACTGAGCGTGATTTACCTTTGATCAGATTGCACCTTAAAAATAGGAGTGCTGGAATTGCCAAACTACTTACTGATTTAAATTAATCTTCCCCGCGTAGTTTTTTAAGTGCAATATCAAGAACCTTATTTGCCTCAGCTTCAGTTCTACGTTCTTTTACATAAGCTAAATGTGTTTTATAGGGTTCATTTTTAACTGGCATTGGCGGCTTATTTTTATCTTGTCCGGCCGGAAATCCGCATCTAGGACAATCCCACTCTGCTGGAACTTCTACTGTGCCGTCTTCTGCAAATGAAGGCTTAGTTTCATGACCATTTGCACACCAATATGAAACTCTGAAGCGAGCAATTGATTCACCACGCTCTGCCTCACCCATTGGTCCTGCACCAACACGACTACCACGTATTGCGCTTCCACCGGCCATTTTTACTCCCTAAGTTTCTTTGTTATTTTAATAACAAACTAAGTGCGACTACTGAAGCAAACCATATTCCACCAACAACAATCGTAATTCGATCCAAGTTTTTTTCAACAACAGAAGAACCTCCATAGGTTGAAGAGATTCCACCACCGAAAAGATCTGATAAGCCAGATCCTTTACCCTTATGCAGAAGAACTAATATGATCATTAAAATACTTGATAGAACAAGTAATATCGAAAGAGCTAAATTCATTTACTCGCCTTCATCTGTCCGTATTCTTTGCCCTTTGGCACCTGGTAAGGATACTATCTTTTTGAAAACTTTTCTTATTCAAGTCAAATTAGGCCTTATTTAGCACCCGGTGGAATTTTGAAATTCTGGCGAACTCTTCTGGGTCCAGAGAAGCCCCTCCAACTAAAGCACCATCAACATCTTCTTCTTTCATAATATCTAAGGTATTTATTGATTTTACCGATCCACCATACAGAATCCGACAATTCTCAGCGATTTCATCACTACCTATTTTCCTTAATTCACCTCTGATTGCTGAACAAACTTCCTGAGCATCTTCAGGTGTCGCAGTTTT
>Ga0214921_10012015_pt1 | contig 10430 bp, 12 predicted proteins | sample LL1505_MetaG_FD_177992 | JGI IMG/M metagenome (GOLD analysis project Ga0214921, IMG submission 177992) | Freshwater microbial communities from Lake Lanier, Atlanta, Georgia, United States - LL-1505 | ecosystem: Environmental > Aquatic > Freshwater > Lake | place: USA: Georgia | collected...
TCAAATAATCTTTCAAAAATAAAACCTTTTTCAGATTGTGTTTTACAATTCTCTAAAATATCATCAACATTATCAAAAGTTATAATATAGTCAATAAAATCCTTAATATTCATATTAGTAAAGTTCATTTCTGTAGTAGTCATATAAATATCTATAAATATATACTTTAAATTTAAATAAATCAATTTTTTTATTTTTATAATAAAATTAAGTAGTTTTTATAATAATCTATATACAAATTATTATAAAAAATTGGTGTTTTAAATCTCCAAAGGTGTAATATACTATTATCTATTATAATAATTTATTAAATTAATTTCTTAAAAATATTTCTATTTAATGTTATAGTATGAGCTGTGATAGTAAAAAAATAAATAGAATAGAATCAGTTCTTCAAAATGATCCTAAAAGAATATCAACTAAAGACTTATTATATTATATCAAATGTAATAGTAATAATGAACGATTAACACCAAATAATATAAAAGAATGTAGAAAATATTTTGATGAAATAAATTTAAGTTTTGCATATTCAAATATATTTGTAAATACAGGTAATTATACTGCAATATTACCATCTATAATAGGATTATTATTACCATTTTATTTTTCATATCCACGATTTTATAACATGGGATATTTAGGGTTTTTTGTTGGACTTGGTTCATTTGTAAATGTTTATAAAAAATTAAATCAATTATATGGACACTTTTTTCCAGAAATAGGATATACTTTTTTTGGATTAAGTATTTTAATATATATAGTATTTTTCATAGTATTAAATCAATTGAATCATATTTCATTATTTTTTATAAGTTCTGTTGTAGCATATTTATTTTTAAACTACATATTACGAGCAATGTTAACATCTCCATTAGAATCCAATATATACAATCAATATAGTGCAAATATGATAACAGATGAAAATAATAAATACACTGAATATAATGAATTATTAGAAAATGCATGTGTAGAAATAGTAAGTAGATTTAAATTAAAATTACCAAGTGGTAGAATGTTATACAGTTATCTAACACAATTTAAAATTGGTAAAAATAATAATGTTACATCTGATTTTTTAACAAATATATTCTCACCTATTATATCTGTAACCATATTAGTATTTTTAGGAAAATTTTTATCATATATAACTGATAAAACAATATTAAATGTTGAAGAACCCATAAATTTATTTCCAATTATTGGAATACATGATAAAAGTTTTAAATATTATACATGTCAAGCAAATTATGTATTACCTCGTGAATTAAATGTAAATTTATTAATACATGATTTAGTTGATAAATATAATTTTAATGAACATGTATATAAACAGGTTGAAAAAGCACTATTACGTATATCATATGAATTATTAACAAAATATAATCCAAAATTTATGATTCCAGATGATACAAATAACAGTATAATAATTCAAAACTTAAAAGATAATAAAATTTATATTGAAATAAAAAAATTATTACAAAAGAATAATACAGAATTTTCAATCAGTAATATAAGTAACATAGAAGGTATAATAAAAAAAACAGAAATACCATACATAGAGAAAGAAAACATGTATAATTTATTAGAACATATTAAAAATGTACTAATAATTGAGAATGAAGTAAATGAACCATATGAAAATAATTCTATATTAGCAAAAGATGAATTATTATATAGAAAAAATATTGGGGATGAATATAAAAAAGTATTAGAGAAAATAGCGAATGAATATATTGATGAATTTACTAAAAATCTAAATTTAAAGGATAATACACTTTTTGGTTATCATTATAACATTACAACTTTTAATAAATTACCTACAAAAGTTAAAACAATATCAAATAATTTATTTAGAACATTATTATCATTATTTTCAACATGGATATTATTTGCAAAACCCGTAGGTAGTTCATGGCTTTTTGCAAAATATATTATGGCAGAAAAAGTTGGTTTCAAGGGTTTATTAAAAAGTCTATCTGGTAAATCATTTTTAATGAAGTATTTTTCAACAGGATTAGATACTGGTTATTTTGAAGAAGTTTATAAGAATGTATCAAATAATAATGTCAAACCATCATATTTATCACAAGTAATGGATTATATTTATACTATTATTATTTTTATAGTATTGATTACAGTATTTTATTCATATAACTCAATAAATTTTGGAATGACATCATACCCTGCATGGTATAATATTGTATATCAATTTATATTTATTGCAAATATTATAGGAAATATGTATACATATTCAAATGGAGGAGGGTTATTAATGTATAATTTTATGTTTTTAATTGCAATAATTGTTGTTATAATTATAATATTTGTTTTAATGTTTTTCTTTCGATAGATTATATACATTTTGATGAAGTAATTACATTAACTCTTTACATGAATAATATTTAAAATCGTGCGCATGGTGTACGATTCTTTAAGTAGTATTATGAAAATCGTATGTAAAGGGTTAAATAATTACAATTATTATAAAACTATTTATAATTTAAATATTATATAAAATTTAAAAAATTTATATAATATAATATTAGTATTATGTCAAAACCTGGCAAAAATGATATAACTTGTACATCAACCGCAAGAATAAATATAGAAGGAATGCCAGAAGTTCCTTATATGGGATATTATAATAGAGATATTCTTGATAATAGTGATATAACAAAATCAGAAAATGTTACAAATCCTTTTTATTATTCGAATGATTCATTAGTAAATAATTTAAAACATAGTTGTTTATTAGGAACAGGAGAAGAATGGGCAAAAGCACAAGGAATATACTCAGCAAGTGAATCAAATGTTTCACAATATTTACCAAATGGTAAAGATGAAGTATCACTTAATATTCCATTTTATTTGGCAAAAGCAGGTGTATTAACAAAAGGTGGAACAAATACATCATTAAAAGACAGAGTAAATGAAAAATGCAGTGAAGGAAATACTGGAGTAACGCAATTGACAAATCAAATTCAATATTTAACATGTCAATTAGAACAAGAAAGAAATAGAAATTACTCTTCAGATGATTTTAATATTTTAACAGATAATGATAGTATAAAAACAATTTTTGAAAAATTTAGTAATATAAAATTATTATTAGTCATTGTATTTGGTGTTACAATTTATCTTTTTATAAATGGATTTTTTGGTTCACTTGATTTTTGTTCAAATGTTTTTACATTAATAGAAAGTAAAAGTAGTACTTCAGTCAGTTATTGGTCAGGTGTTTTAGTAGGAATTGCATTACCATTTTTAGTTCTTGTTGGTGTATATTCATATATTGTATGTAAAAATTTAAATGATTTAGACAAAGATGAAATTACTGAAGACCCATATGGTGTTCCAAATAAAATATCTGGTGAGTTAAAATCATTTGATATTATTACATTAATATTATTTTTGTTTTTAATGTATGCTTTAGTTGCAGTCCTTTTTACAGTTAAAAAATCATTATTTGGACCAGTTATATATTCAATAATTATATGTGCAATTTTAGTAATTATATCAGTATTACTATATATATTATATGCATATATACCATTTTTTAATACAAGTGATTCAAATAAGATTGATGATAGAAAAGACCTTCGACTATTTATAGATGGACATATTGAACCATCCAGAATTAATACAAATCAACAGGAAGATAAAAAAATTAGAACGGTATTTATAATAACATTTGTGGTCATTGCAGTATTGTCTGTTGTATTTTTTATATTTGTTGGTGGAGAAAACGCAAAAAATGATGCTCAATCGGCTTTTTTTACAGGTTTATTATCATCATGTGCAATATTAGTACTACCTGGATTATGGGTTATTAATTTAGTATTAGCTATTAATCTGTTTTACGTATATCCAATTATCATAATGTTATTTAGATTTATACGATATATTGTAATGGCGATTTTGTACGTGGTAACTAATAAAAGTCCTGACATAAAAAACTCTTTTAGTGATGATTTAGTTGCACAACTTGATAATTTTAAAGATTATTCTCCATCATGGGGATTAATAGGAGTACATGAATTAAAACTGGTTTTAAATACGATGGGTTATAATAATTTGTTTTCAAAAGAAATATTTCCAGATGAAGAACATGGAACAAATATTTCTGCAAATAAATTTTTTGCATCTGGTTTATTAGGTTCAATCGTTCAAGTAGTTGTAGGAGAGGAAAGTAATACTAAAGGAATTGCTATTGCAGTTATAAATTTTATATTGACTATTATTGTATGTGCAATCATATTATACGGCGTTGTTCGTGTACAGGATATTTAATAAAGATACAGAATTAAACCATTTAAAATCCTCTACAATTAGTTCCATCTTGGTCATACTTTGTTGATATTCCGTCAGGACAACAACCCCACCTCATATCTATACATTTTTTCTCTTCAATTATAGTTTTACTACTATTATTTTTAACGTGCTTTGATTTATATATATAATATATAAAAAATGAAGTTAGTCCAACAATTAATAATATTAGAAATAATGATAAATATGTATCCATTTTAATAAAAATCTATTATAATATTTGTATATATTTTAATTTTTTATAACAATATATTTTAAATATATTGATATAATTTTTATATGACATATAATTATAATGAAATCGAGTTTTAAAATTGATTTACAAACAACTCTACTAATTATATTAATTATTATTGCTATATGTTATTTGTTGTTTTATAAAAATATAACTATTGAAAGTTTTACAACTTATAGTTATGACCCTTTTAATTATATGGACACTGGGGCTACACCATTAACTTATTATAATTATCCTGCTTACAGGAAACCGTATATGTATCCGTATAGATTTTATAGTTCTTATCCATATCCTTATATGAAACATTATGAAATGAATATTTAACTATAATAATTAAATCATCATACTATTTACTAAATTTGTAATTAGTTTTTTTGTAATAGTAGCATTTGAGAATTCATTTTTTATAGAATTTAATTCGTATAGTAAAATATTTATCATTTCAAAATTTAGTTTTTCAACTTCAATCTCACTCCATGGTAATGTAAATAAATATTTATCATATTTATTTATTTCAATCATGTCAAATATATGAAATATAATGTCTTTTCTATAGATTTTAGGAAAATCGATTATTTTATATAAATTATTAATTTCGTCGTCTTTGAATACGATGTCTTTTAAATTTTCCGAACCAAATATTACAAGGTTTGAATTTGTATTTATTGATTTTAAAAAATTCTTTTCATATTCATTAAATATACGACCGTGTTTAATAAGAAAATCAGGGACATAAATCACTGAGTTTGAAAAGCGTAAATGTGGAACATAATTAATTAAATGTTCATAACAAGTTTCAACATAAGTTTTCTTATTTAAAAATGCAGTGTATTCTATTATATCTTTTTTAAAAGATATATTCAAACTATCAACTATTATAGGTGTTTTAGAACCTTTTTGTATAATAGATTTTAGGGTATTTACTGCATTATTTTTAGTTAAAAAATATGGTAATTGTATAACAGTATTAAATTTTGACTTTTCAAAACTTTTATATAATATCTTGTTTTCATTTAAAAAGTAACCGTACGTTTCGTAATTTAGGATTAAAAGAGTTATTAATAGTATATTAAAAAACATTTTAAATATTTGTTGATTACTAAATTGATATTTTCGATATTATAAATGAAGTTTATATATTGATTTAAATAAAAAAAATCAATTTTTTTAATAATTGTTTGTATCTGTTTGTATCTGTTTGTATCTGTTTGTATTCTCTTGTATTCGTTTGTATTCGTTTGTATTCTATTGTATCTGTTTGTATTCTCTTGTATTCGTTTGTATCTGTTTGTATTATCTTGTATTCGTTCGTATTTAATTGTATTTTTTCATATTTGTTCGAATCTAAATAGATTTTATAAAATGCCATCCTAATTTTTCACATATTTTTTTCCATATCATATCCGATAAATGTAATTTGGCTCTGTCTTTTAATAAGGGGAAATATACTTTATACTCGTCTAATCCTAATAGTTCAACAAATTTATTAAGGACATACGAATAATTAAGAAAATTTTTACGCGTTTTTGGGCAAAACTCCATAAATGGTCCCTGTATTTCTTTAAACATTAAACGGAGCTTTTCTTCTAATTCTTTACTCATACAAGGTGGTTGAATACCATTAATTTGATATAAAATATGTGCTGCGTGATCATAGTATTTATTCAATTTATCTATTTTATTCTTTTTTAAATAATATCGTATTTTTTTAGTAGTCAATTTTTCTAAATCTGTAATACGTTCTTTTTTTATTTCTTGTAGTATTTTATCATATACTTCTTGAGGAATCTCTGTAGATTCCTTTGCTTGAAATTGTGCCAACCCAAAGGCACCTCTATACTTTCATATAAAGTTTGGACTATACCTTAAGCCATCATTGAAAATGATTAATTTTCTCAGACCCACAACCTTCTAGTCTCTGAACCTTCTCCATGTGCTAATCAATAACGCATTTAGGAGCTTGGATGCGGATTATCCAATCTTTTTCGTTGTTACTATCATCTTGGTCATTACCCCGACTTATTTATTCAATTTTCATCGAAAATTTAGTAGAAAAAGCTATAAGGACGTTCCCGCAATTTGGATGTGTTGCCTCTTCTATTAGAACAGACTAGTAATACTGTTTATTCCATTCATTACTTGGCAGATTACTTTTACGAACAAATTTACGACAAAGTTTATTTTTTTAAAATTAAATATTTTTAAATTATTTATATAATGTTTTATTTTTATAAATTATTATTTATTGATAATTAATTGATAATTTTTTTAATATTATTTTTTGATACGTTTTTAATTTTAATTATTGATAATTATTTTTTTATAATACAGATTAATACTTTATTTTTAGAATTATATAGTAATATAACCTTTTTTAAGATCATTTAACTCTTCTATACCTTCTTCATATGCTTCATCAATAGTTCTAATACCTTTCATTGTTTTTAAACGAAATTCTTTTTCATATTTACCCGATTTATATTTATCTGATGGAAAACCATTAATACGAAATCCTATAAATTCTCCTTTTTTCCTCAAAACATTAAAATATTTAGGCAAATAATACTTTTCATAGAAAGATTCAGAAACATCATTAATGTCAATTTCATCTATACAGAAGTTACTCATATCTACTTTATGTTCATTTATATAATTTAAAATCGCAACATACTTTTTTGAACTATCCAAATTCCATCTATTCGTTTTTCCATTAAAAACTCTTTTTGGAAAAGGTTTATTTTTTTGAACATCAATTATTTCATCTACAAAATAACCTGCAAGTTTTTTATCTTCTATTATAGGATAAATATATTCAGGTAATTTTTCTTTGAGTTTATCTTCTTTTTTTTCAATAAATTTTTTAGGAGGAACTATGATGGATTTTTCTTTAAAAACTTCTTCATTAATATGCTTATATTTTTCTTTTAATTCATTTAGGTAATTAATGGCATTTTGATATGCATCTTCTTTAGAACCATATTTTGATATAGTAAAATATGTGTCTTTTATATATTCACTTGAATCAATACCTATTGGGAATTTAGTAATTACATATGATGTTATATCCCCATTTGGACGATGAGCTTTGATATATTTTGGTAAATCATTATCTTCTGGATTTTTTCTATTTTTTTTCTCCTTACGTGTTCCTAAATGTGCAATTTTCATCTTTTGAATAGTAGATTCATTATTTTTTGAACTATATCCACCAGATTTTATATTATATCCATTTGGTTGAATAGAATCATATTGCGCAATATAAATAATTTCATGTTCATCAAGTTCATCTTTATGACATTTTACTAAAGTAGTCACCTCAAAATTATCGTGTCCATATTTTCGGATTGAATTATTTAGTGCAATACAATGGTCACCTGTTGAACTTAAAGCTTCTCTAATATGAGATTTCCATCTTCCAGTAGTTCCCCATTTTGAATTATTACTACCCGTATAACATAGTGCTTGTCCAACATAACATTTACCATTTATTTTGTTTTTAATTAAATATATCTCTCCATTATGAAGGTCGTTTGTAATAGAAGTTTCGTTTATTGTGTTAGTATCGGTTTCTGTTTGCATTGTTTGTTTTAGTATCGTTTTATAATATCATAACTTTATTAAAAAATATTACAAAATAATTTATCAATTTTTCTTAATTTATTAAAAATAAAACATAATTTATTAAAAATTTAATACTCATTAATAGAGTTTTTGTCGTATATAAGCATTCGTTAAAATGATTGAGCCGCTTATATGTAAAATAACATACTTCTAACGGTGGATCTTTAAATGATGGCTTGTCACTCTCTATTAAAATATTTTGTTGCAAACCACATTTTTCACAAATTTGTAATCCATCCGAAGGATAAAGAACCATCTCTACTTTACAAACCGGGCAATTACAAATATCTCTATCAATCTTAATACGTGAAATATAATTTGAATCAATCTTTTGTAAATATTCATCTAAAATATTTTTTTTTTTAAATGTTGCTTCTTGTTTAACAAAATCACTTATTTTAGTACTTGCATATACACTCTCATTTTTAATATTTACATCATTTTTATTATCATTTGTATTTACATCACTTTTATTTACATTCTTATTTACAGATTCACCGTTGTTAACACTATATTCATTAAAAAAATTAATAATACTATTATTACTACCATTACTATTATTTATTTCATCCGATTTAACACTATCATTATCCAAATCATTATCAAATACTTCATTATCAAAGTTAATAAGATTATCTTCAAAATTAGTTGATTTAAAATCATCATTCTTAGATATTTCTATATTTTCATAATAATTATGTAAGAGAACACCAACATCTAAATAATATTTATGAATATCATTATTATTATTTATATTTTGAATCTTAATTTTTATTTCATTTATATTATCGCGCAACTGATCTCTATATAAAATATATTCAATATCAGATTTTTTAACAGGGTCTTTATTATTATATAGTGAAACTAATCTTTTTAATTCCTCTTTTAATTTAGGAATGGAATCATTTAAACTCTTAAAATGATTAATCATTTCAGAATGTTTAGCATCGATTGTTATATTGTCATTATTTAATGACTTATTATGTTTATTCATGCTTTTTAAACTGGCTGTCATGAATTTTATTAAATAATAAGGTAGTTAAAACTTTAAATATAAAAAGATTTTACGGATATTTTATTTTTTATTTTTATAAAGAGAATTTATAAAAATATGGATACTGATAATAATCCTATATCAAATATTAATTATAAAGACATTCAAAAGATGTTATTCATATTTAATGCATTGAATGATGGATGGACAATAAGAAAAATAAATGATGATAAATTTGAATTATATAAGGATAATGAGAATATAAAAAAAGAAATTATTTTAGAAGAATGTATTAAAAAATATATTAAATATAATATAACTTGAATAATATTTTATACTTTTATAATTTTAACACTTTACATAAAAATTTTATAATATTACTTAAAGAATCATATACCATGCGCACGATTTTAAATATTATTCATGTAAAGGGTTAATGTAAGAATTGAAAAACAACAGTAGTAGTTAAATAATAACTAAGAATTTAATATAATTACCATTTTAGATTAGGTAAAGACATATTTTGATTTTTATTAACAGTTAATTTAAAGACAAGTTTATCACCACCTAATCCGCGAATTATAAAACCATTCTGAAGTAAGAAGGAAATGAGACCAAGACGATCAATCTTTGAAAAAATTTCGATTATATATTTATTTTGCATAATAGGTTTCACATATCCTAATATTTCATGCAATATAATATCTGCCCATTTGGTATATTTAGGATGTATATAAAACTCATTTATATGAAATAAGGTCGTCGTCAGTTATTGAAATTTTAATTTCACTAAATGAACGTTCATTATTACCTAAAAATGTAAGTAAATTATATTGCTTAACTCTTTGGCGTAAACCTTTTGTCTGATTTTTTGTGAGATTCCATTCAAAATGAACTTCCTCACGGATATTTTTCACATTATTATTTGGAGTAGTACTTTTTACAGTTCCATTTATATTAGAATTTTTTTGATTAGTTTCATTAGTTCCGTTTCCATTAGTTCTATTTCCATTTATAGCCGACATATTATATATATTAAGTGGTAGAATAATTAAAATTATAAATTTTAATTATTTTTAAAAAATATATTTTATATTTAATGAATAAATTTCTTTTATAATTAATTAAATTTTATGTTAATAAAATACCAAATAAAAGCACTAAAGGTAGACATAATGAAAAAGATATTGAACATTATATAGAAATTATTTATAAAGTTTTAAGAACTGGAACTCAATGGAAACA
>Ga0214921_10012016_pt1 | contig 10429 bp, 7 predicted proteins | sample LL1505_MetaG_FD_177992 | JGI IMG/M metagenome (GOLD analysis project Ga0214921, IMG submission 177992) | Freshwater microbial communities from Lake Lanier, Atlanta, Georgia, United States - LL-1505 | ecosystem: Environmental > Aquatic > Freshwater > Lake | place: USA: Georgia | collected 2015-05-28
TAGTTGTTGCACTTTCATGAAAAGCAATTGCTAAATCGCTCACTTTGATTGCTTCACAGATCTGGGCTGTTGTTGCCATTTCTGTTACTTCTGGGATTCTAAATCTGCGAGATTGCTTGCTGGCCTCACGCGCTGTGATGGCAAACTTCTCTGAGCCCTTGCCAATGCTGCGTGTGGACAGCCACGGAACTATGCGATCAACACCGGCTTCAGTTAATAACTCAATAGCCTCTTTTGCGCGATCACCCTTTGGTATTGCTTGGACAACAGTAATAGTTGTTGCAAGCGGGTCTTGAAAACCTGAGTCCATCACCCGAACCTGCATGGACTTTTTCTTAACTTCTATTGCAACTACCTGTGACCAAGAGCCTTTGCCATCGCTGAGCATAAATTCTGCGCCCTCTTGCATACGCAAAACCCGAATTGCATGGTTGGCATCATCGTTTGCAAACTCGTAGGAACTACCTACATTTGTTGGCAGGTCTTCTACGAAAAAGAGTGTGAACATTACTTGTGGAACACTCCCTTGAGCTTGCTAAAGATTGATCCATCCTGGCCCTGTACTTGGGCCTCATTAGCTTTTTCACCACGGGCTTCAGCAAAAGAGCGCAAGATCTTTTCTTCATCTTTGCTCAACTTTGTTGGAGTCATTACCTCAACATGAACGATCAAGTCTCCACGATCGCCTCGGCGCAAACGGGTCATGCCCCTCCCCTTGATAACAATTGGTGTGCCACTTTGGGTGCCAGGCTTGATGTTGACATCTACTGGTCCATCGAGTGAATCAACGGTAACTGTGGTGCCAAGTGCTGCAGCAATCATTGTTACCTCAAGTGCCATATGTAATGTGTCGCCTTCGCGGACAAGATATTCATGGCGCTCTTCTACGATTTCAACATAGAGATCACCTGCCGGTCCCCCGCCAGCACCAACTTCTCCTCGGCCCGACATCTGAATTCTGTTACCTGTTTCAACACCTGCAGGAATCTTCACATCAATAGTCTGTCGACTACGTACTCGTCCTTCGCCAGCACATTCGCGGCATGGACTCTTAATCACACTTCCGTATCCCTGACATGCATTACATGGACGAGAAGTCATTACCTGACCAATAACAGAGCGCACAACTTGTTGTGTTTCTCCGCGCCCCTTACACGTCATGCAAGTTTCAGGATGTTGGCCATCTAAGCAACCAGTACCTGTGCACTTAGGACACACAACAGCTGATTCAACTGTTATTTCACGCTCTGTTCCAAAGCATGCTTCATTCAGGTCTACTTGAATTCTGATAAGTGAATCTTGTCCAGCACGTGTGCGCGGACGTGGTCCGCGTGATCCACCACCACCAAAGAATGCATCCATGATGTCGCTAAAGCCGCCACCAAAGTTTGCTCCACCAAAGTTGCTGCCGCCCATGTCATAAGACTGACGCTTTTGTGGATCACTTAAAACATCGTAGGCCTCAGTTATTTCTTTAAACTTTTCCTGTGTCTGTGGATCAGGATTCACATCTGGGTGGAGTTCGCGGGCTAGCTTGCGATAAGCCTTCTTGATCTCATCAGAGCTAGCACCCTTAGTAACACCTAGGGTTTGGTAATGATCTGCCACTTATGGACCCTCTGTAATAAAGCGTTCCACATAACGAGCAACTGCATCAACTGCTGCAATTGAACCTGCGTAATCCATACGTGTGGGCCCTAAGACACCAACTGCCCCATGGTGGGAAGAGTCAACGCCATAACCAACTGTGACAAGAGATGTTGTTTGAAGATTTGTTTCATTCTGCTCGCTACCAATTCGAACGAGAACAGTTGAACGTGCCTCATCTAGTAAACGCAAAATAACTACTTGTTCTTCCAGTGCTTCAAGAATTGGTGAGAGCGTTAGACCTAGATCTTCACCTGAGCGAGCCAAGTTGGCTGTGCCTGAGATTGCCATTTTCTCGCTGTTCTCTCCAATAATTGGATAGGTAATAACAGCAACCTGCTTTGTAATATCTGCTAACAATTTGGCTGATCTTTTCAGCAATTCTTCTAGGTCATTGGAGCCTTGTAAGAATGTTTCAATCGCTCTGCGCTCTGCCGTTGAGAGCTGCTTAACAGTTGCTAACTTGTCCACAAATACTCGATATCCAAGATCTGTGGGAATACGTCCAGCACTGGTGTGAGGCTGAGTAATCAAGCCTTCATCTTCTAGAACAGCCATCTCATTTCGAATCGTGGCAGGTGAAATCCCAAGACCATGATGATCGGCAATAGATTTAGAGCCGACAGGTTCTTGGGTCGCAACGTACTCATCGACAATTGCGCGCAGGATTTCAAGACGACGTGATGACATTTGTTCCAAGGGTACTAGATACTTATTTCTCGCACGATTCGATCTGCGATCAAGCGGCCCGCAGGGGTCAAGAGAACGCGATCATCGTGTAATTGAACAAAACCATTCTCGCGATAGATGGCCAAAACCTCCATTTGATGGGGCTGTAGTAGCTCTATCTCCAAGCCTTCGCGCATTCTGATGCCAAGCAAAATTGCTTCATCCTTGATCTGTTCTGCCGTCAGCTCTTCACTATCTGCAATCGGAGACTCCCCTGCAAACAACTTTTGCTTATAGGTTGTTGGGTGCTTTAAGTTCCAGAAACGCTTTTTATCAATATGTGAATGAGCACCAGGTCCAAGTCCCCACCAGTTTTTATTCTCCCAGTAGGCGATGTTGTGTCGGCATTCATGACCTGGCTTAGACCAGTTAGAAAGTTCATACCAAGTAAGTCCTGCCTTTTCACACATCTGATCCACCAACAAATACATATCTGCCATCAAATCATCATTAGGCATTGTTAATTCACCGCGCTTTATCTGGGCGGCAAGCTTTGTGCCAGTTTCAACAATGAGGGCGTAGGCACTGATGTGATCGATATCTAAGGCAAGTGCGGCTGCAACTGTTTCTTGCCAATCCTCTAATGACTCACCAGGTGTTCCGTAAATTAAATCAACGCTAATTGATTTAAAGCCTGCACTTCGCGCCATGGTAATTGCTTTTTCAACATTAGCTGGGTTGTGTGTGCGATCAAGGGCAGCTAGAACATGAGGCTTTGCCGATTGCATACCAAAGGAAATGCGATTGAAACCAACTTCCAGGTATCGCGCTAACTTTTCTTGCGTCACTGAATCTGGGTTTGCCTCAAGGGTTATTTCACAATCAGGTGTTAAGCCATTGCGTGCCTTGATTGCACTAATTACTCGACCTAAATCATCTGCTGGCAATAACGATGGAGTTCCACCACCAAAAAAGATTGTTGGGGCAACATCTTTTGGAGCTGCCTCTAATTCGCGCAACACCGCATCAATGTAATCATTGCTAACGATTTCTAGAGTGGCACCATCTTGTAGCTCTGACGGTGTGTAGGTGTTGAAATCGCAGTAGCCGCAGCGCTTAATGCAGTACGGGATATGAACGTAGAAAGAGAGCATCATTGCCCTGCTTTACGGGCAGCCTTAATCTGTTCAATGTCAGCATCGGTTGCAAGGGCAGCAACGAAGGCTTCCTGTGGAACTTCAACACGTCCCACCATCTTCATGCGCTTCTTACCTTCTTTTTGCTTCTCCAAAAGCTTACGTTTACGTGAAATATCTCCGCCGTAACACTTAGCCAAAACATCCTTGCGGATTGCTCGAATACTTTCGCGAGCAATGATGCGCGCACCAATTGCTGCCTGAATAGGAACTTCGAACTGCTGGCGCGGGATGAGCTCGCGCAACTTGCCGGTCATCATCACGCCATAGGCATAAGCCTTATCGCGGTGAACAATTGCGCTGAAGGCATCAACTGCTTCTCCCTGCAACAAGATATCGACCTTAACTAGGTTGCCTTCGGCTTCACCCTTTTCTTCATAATCTAGGGATGCATAACCCTTGGTGCGGCTCTTTAGTTGATCAAAGAAGTCGAAAACGATTTCAGCCAACGGCAAGTCATATCTGATTTCAACTCGATCTTCAGAGATGTAATCCATACCGAGTAATACTCCACGGCGATCTTGACAGAGCTCCATGATGGTTCCGATGTAATCAGAAGGTGCCAGAATTGTTGATTTAACAATAGGTTCAAACACTGTTGCTACCTTGCCATCTGGAAACTCTGATGGGTTGGTAACTCGTACTGATTTTCCATCATCTAGGGTCACGTTATAAACAACGTTAGGTGCTGTGGAAATAAGGTTGAGTTTATGTTCGCGCTCTAGGCGTTCGCGCACGATTTCCATGTGAAGCAGTCCAAGGAAACCACAACGGAATCCAAAGCCAAGTGCGGCAGAGCTTTCTGGCTCATAAACAAGTGCTGCATCATTTAGCTGTAACTTATCCAGGGCTTCTCGAAGGATTGGAAAATCAGCACCATCTAATGGGAATAGCCCTGAAAAAACCATTGGCTTTGGATCTTTATAGCCAGCAAGTGCGGTCTTTGTTGGGTTGTTATACGTAGTAATTGTGTCGCCCACACGTGACTGGCGAACATCTTTAACACCTGTAATTAAATACCCTACCTCGCCAACACCAAGACCCTTGCCTGCAAGTGGTTCTGGTGAAATGACGCCAACTTCTAACGCCTCATGGCGCACACCAGTTGAAAACATTTGAATTTGTTCGCGTGGTGAAAGATGTCCATCAACAACACGCACGTAGGTAACAACGCCTCGGTATGCATCATAAACAGAGTCAAAGATCAGTGCGCGTGCTGGTGCATTGGGATCTCCAACAGGTGCCGGGATCTGAGCAACGATTTGATCTAGAAGATCGGCAACGCCATCACCAGTTTTACCTGAAACGCGCAAGCAATCTTCTGGTTGGCAACCAATCAGGCGAGCAAGCTCTGCTGCAAACTTTTCTGGTTGGGCGTTAGGTAAATCAATTTTGTTGAGCACAGGAATAATCGTTAGATTGTTTTCCATTGCCAGATAAAGGTTGGCAAGTGTTTGTGCTTCAATTCCTTGGGCGCAGTCAACAAGTAATACCGCACCTTCACATGCTGCGAGCGAGCGCGATACTTCATAGGTAAAGTCAACGTGACCAGGTGTGTCGATCATGTTCAAGATGTATTCGCCGCCATCAATAGATGAGCGCCATGGCAAACGAACTGCTTGAGACTTAATGGTGATTCCGCGTTCGCGTTCGATATCCATGCGATCTAGATACTGCGCACGCATATTGCGAGCTTCTACAACTTCGGTGATGCCCAACATGCGATCGGCAAGTGTTGATTTACCGTGATCGATGTGGGCAATGATGCAGAAATTACGAATCTGCGCCGGATTAGTTGATGCTGGTTGCGGCGCCTTAGCAAGTGAAATTGCAGGCATGAACCTAGCCTCGCTTTAAAGTAGTAAAAGGATTAACGTGCGCCGGCTTTGGCAGCTGCCTTAGCCATTGAAGACTTCTTGTTTGCTGCTGAGTTCTTGTGTAGAACACCCTTTTGAACTGCAACATCTAGTGACTGTGATGCAGCGCGAAGTTCAGTAGTGATTGCAGCAGAATCTCCTGCAGCTACAGCGTCGCGGAACTTACGTACGGCTGTCTTGATAGATGAGCTCACAGACTTGTTACGAAGGCGTGCCTTCTCGTTGGTCTTGATGCGCTTGATCTGAGACTTAATGTTTGCCACGTGCGTAGTTCTCCGAACTTTAGGTTTTTGCGTTGAGGGGTAAGGGTACCGAGTTGAGCCCTCAGGCTCAAATCGGGGCTCGTGTTAAGCGGTAATTACACCTGATGACGAGGCACGGCGGCGCTTTCGCCCACCTGCCTTTACCTCGACCTTGGGAGCGCCAATCTCGTGTGAATTTGGCTCCTCTGTCTTGGCATCTTCATTTAGGGATTCATGGAACTCGTGAGCTGTTGCATCCTTTTCATCAGCATCTTCATGCTGAGAAGAAGGTGTGTCGATCTGAGGTGCTGGGGCCTTCATCTTGACTGGCTCCATGTGAATATGAATTCCGCGTCCGCTACATGAATCGCAGGTAGTTGAGAAGGCTTCGATAAGTCCCTGACCAACACGCTTACGTGTCATCTGAACAAGGCCAAGGGAAGTTACTTCAGCGACCTGGTGCTTTGTGCGATCGCGGCCCAAACATTCAACTAAGCGACGCAGTACTGCTTCACGGTTTGATTCAAGAATCATATCGATGAAGTCGATAACAACGATTCCACCAAGGTCGCGAAGGCGTAGCTGGCGAGCAATCTCTTCAGCTGCTTCTAGGTTGTTCTTAGTAACAGTCTCTTCCAGGTTTCCACCCTTACCGATGAACTTACCGGTGTTAACGTCGATCACAATCATTGCTTCGGTGCGATCGATAACAAGTGATCCACCTGAAGGCAGATAGACCTTGCGATCAAATGCCTTTGCAAGTTGTTCTTCAACGCGGAAGTCAGCAAACAAGTCGCCGGTTCCGGTGTATTTCTCAATCTTTTGAGTTAACTCTGGTGCAATAAAGCCAAGGTAGTTAGTAACTTCATCCCAGGCAGTAGATCCCTGCACAGTTAACTTGCGGAAATCTTCATTGAAGATATCGCGGATAACACGAACAGCCAAGTCTGGCTCTTCATAAAGAGCAGCAGGTGGATGGAAATTCGCGTTCTGGCTCTTGGCATAGATGTCATCCCATTGCGCCTTAAGACGTGCCACATCATTTGTTAAATCTTCTTCACTGACACCTTCTGCAGCGGTACGAACAATCACACCAGCTTCTTCAGGAATTAAGTTCTTTAAGATTGCTTTCAAACGTGTGCGCTCTTCTTCAGGAAGTCGCTTTGAGATACCTGACATTCCGCCACCTGGAACATAGACAACGTAGCGTCCCGGCAATGAAATTTGGCTTGTTAGGCGTGCACCCTTTTGGCCAATTGGATCCTTAGTAACTTGAACAAGAACAGGCTGGCCTGTCTTTAATACTGTTTCAATCTTTCGTGGTGCTGACTCTGAAATACCTGCAGCATCCCAATTAACTTCACCAGCATAGAGAACAGCGTTACGACCCTTACCAATGTCAACGAATGCAGCTTCCATTGAAGGAAGCACGTTTTGTACGCGACCCAAATAAACGTTTCCAACATATGACTGGTTGCTGTTTCGGTTGACGTAGTGCTCAACCATGATGCCATCTTCGATTACTGCGATCTGTGTGCGATCTGCAATCTGGCGAACCAACATCTCACGATCAACATTTTCACGACGGGCTAAGAACTCGCCATCAGTAATGATGGTTCCGCGCTTGCGATATGGCTCGCGGTAATCACTGCGACCACCACGGTCGTTACGGTCATAACGATCATTGCGGTCACGACGGTTGCGGTTGTTGTTACTACGTTCTGCGCGCTCAGCACGTGCTGGGCGTTCCCGCTTTTCGCGGACCTTAACAACAGTAATGACACCATCTTCTTCAATGGTCTCCCCTGGTGTTACACCATCACCTGTTGCACGGCGGCGACGGCGACGACGTGTGGAAGTAGAGCCTTCAGTTGATTCCTCATCTGTTGACTCTTCACTTGAATTCTCATCATTGTTTTCTGTGTTTGCATCCACAGCACCTGGCTTGCGGCGACCACGGCCACCACGACGTCGACGGCGATTACGGTTAGCGCGCTCTTCAGAATCACCAGAGTCGGAATCTGCCGAAATGGCCGGCTTTTCTGAAACTTCAGGTGCATCCTTTTTAGCAGCAGCCTTCTTGCGCGGCTTTGCATCTGCTACCTCTTTCTTGGCAGCAGGCTTTTCAGGAGCTGCTTGAAAGATTGCAACAGGAATAGCTGCTGCTTTTTTACGGGGGGCTTTCTTTTCTTCCGTTACCTCAGTAACTGGAGCTTCTGTTTTAGCAGAAGCTTTCTTCACCGCACGCTTGCGCGGTGTTTTAGGCTCAATCGCCATGGCACCAAATCCTTTATGTCTGCTTGTGCAGACTGTTTTCTTAAAAAATCCTGTTGGGTTTTCCGTACCGTTCGCGCTGGGCTTGTTTCGCGATTGATCGCGAGCCGCGCTGAACTGGTGCCCTAATTATGGCAGAGCAGGGGCTGTTTGCCTATTTAACCCCGTAAACGAGCGTGAACGTTCTGCAACAAGCCGATTCCGATCAAGGTGGCAAACATCGAGGATCCTCCATAGGAAATAAACGGCAATGGCACACCGGTCATCGGCATCAACCCCAACGTCATTCCTATGTTTTCAAATATCTGGAAGGCAAACCAGGCGATTACCCCCGTGCACACCAAACGTCCAAAAGGGTCGTTGGTTCTGCGAGCAATTGAAAATCCTCGCATCAATAAAATTAGATATAAAATCAAAATTGCACCGCTACCAATAAAACCTAATTGTTCACCAGCTACTGTGAAAATAAAGTCTGTCTGTTGTTCTGGCACAAAGCGACCATTTGTTTGTGGGCCATTAAATAATCCTGTGCCAATTAATCCACCAGATCCCACTGTGATGCGAGCTTGGCGCAATTGATAACCAGCACCTTGGGTGTCAGCGGTTGGATCAACAAATGTTTGCAAGCGATTTACTTGATACTCACTGATAACTCCGGCCTTAACGGCAACAAAGCCACCTAAGACTGCAATCAAAAGAAGTCCTGTGACCCAACGTGCTGGAACTCCTGATACTGCAACAATTGTCACAACCGCGGCAGAAATAATAAGAACTGTGCCCATGTCAGGCTGTAAGATGATGAGTAGAACTGGAATTGCAGCTATGGCAAGTGATTGCAACACATCTCTAGTTGTCGGCCCATCACTGTCATGGGAGCGCTCAGATAAAATCATCGACATACCAATGATGATTGCGATCTTGGCTAGCTCTGCCGGTTGAATCTGAAAACCACCAGGCAATGCAATCCATGCCTTTGCGCCATTGATCTCTGCGCCAAGTCCAGGTATCAAAACAATTACTAATCCGAGAACGCCTGCGCCCCATAAGAATGGCGTGTATGCACGGAGTAAGCGGTAGTCAATAACAGTTACGCCGTATGCCAAGACCAAACCAATCAAGATATTAATGATGTGGCGCTTGAGGTAGTACTGGCCATCTAAACCGTTGCGGGTATACCAATCCCTAGTTGCTGCCCAAACAAGCAAGGTGCCAATAAACAGAAGTAGCCCAACTACAGCTGTTAATACTGGGTCAAAGCCGTGGAGTAAGGATTGGCGACTACGTCGATATAAACGCTGGCGAGCATGGATCTGACTCACTTACTCGCCTCCTTAGGTTTAGTAGCAGGAGAAATCTTAGGCAACTGTGTTGGTGGTTTTCCTTCTGGGAACAACGCCGCGCCAGGAACAACTTTATTTCCTGTGACTCCAAATAGTGTTGAGTAAATCTGTCGCACGCCAACACCAGATGTTGATGCACCAAATCCACCCTGGCCAACCATCATGACAACTGCATACCGAGGGTTCTTGCTAGGTGCATAGGATGCAAACCAGGATGTGTCATCTTTGAGTGAACCATTTGGATTTCGACCAAAAACCTGACCAGTTCCTGTTTTACCACTGACTTCAATTGGAAAACCTGCAAAGACTCCAGCACCAGTTCCGCTAACAACTACTTCACGTAATGCGCCTTGTAAGAATTTAATCGTTGATGGCGCTGCAGTTAATGTGCCGAGTTTGTTGGGTTTAAAGGTCTGAATAATTGTTCCATCAGTTTTAACAATTGCCTTAGCAATCTTTGCTTGCCAGATAGTTCCACCATTCCCAATTGCGGCATACATCTGGGTCAACTTAAGTGGTGTCACAACAGTGTCACCCTGACCAATAGAGAAGTTAACGGCATCTCCTGCGCGAACCTTGTCACCATCGACGCAGTTTTCAGCAGCTAGTTGCAACAAGAATGGTGTCTGTTGCGCTTTGGTTGCCCGCTCTTTGTAGTTGCAATAGAAGTCTTTGTTCTGCTCATACCAACTCTTTTTATAGGTGCGATCTGCAAGGCGAGAGGTGGACTCAGAAGGCAGGTCGATTCCAACTTTTTGAGTGATTTTAAAAGATTGTGCAGCCTTGAAGAAGTAATCATTAGGGTTTGATTTTGGTCGCAAACCACCATCCCGAAGCCATTCATCAAAAGCAATTTGATACCAAATAGTGTCACAGGACACGGCTAAGGCCTTTTTCATATTCATACTGCCTTGGTTTTTGCTATCAAAGTTCTGAAATGCTCGTGTACCAACCTGGACCTCAGAAGGGCATTTATAAGTAGCGTTTAAGTCATATCCAGCAGCCGCTGCTGCAACAACTGAGACAGCTTTAAAGGTTGAGGCTGGTGCAAACAATCCTTGCAAAGCGCGGTTAAGTGCAGGAACAGATTTCTTTTCACTAAACAAATCAGATGCTTGCTGAACAGTTAAGCCTTTTTCCCAGGCATTTGGATCATAGGTTGGATAAGAGGCAAGGGCCAAGAT
>Ga0214921_10012017_pt1 | contig 10428 bp, 11 predicted proteins | sample LL1505_MetaG_FD_177992 | JGI IMG/M metagenome (GOLD analysis project Ga0214921, IMG submission 177992) | Freshwater microbial communities from Lake Lanier, Atlanta, Georgia, United States - LL-1505 | ecosystem: Environmental > Aquatic > Freshwater > Lake | place: USA: Georgia | collected...
GATTTGTTGTGCAAAAAATCATCGATATCGTTGAAGAACATGTTGCAGTGCAACAGCATCGTAAAAAACCAGGCATACGAGGCTCTGCGATAGTTCAAAAGAAAGTGACTGACTTCTTAGATCTTGAGGGCATTATTGAAGATGCACAACAACAAAAACCAATAACCAGTGCAATCGCGCACCTTGATCAATAGGAATAATACTATGGCCCAAGCAAAGCAATACTCAACTTTTTATGTCGATGGTCTTATGTTCGGGATAGATGTTAGCACCGTACAAGAAATCATACGGTACCAAACAATGACTCCTGTACCTCTTGCATCGCCTATGGTTCGCGGTTTGATTAATTTACGTGGTCAAATCGTCACAGCGGTTGATCTTAGAAGGCGTCTCGGTCTGCCCGATAGAGAAAATGAACATGAAGTGCCCCCTATGAACGTTGTTATTCGGATACAGGATGAAGTAGTAAGCCTGCTCGTTGACCAGATCGGAGACGTTATTGAAACTGATAATATACCTTTTGAACCAGCACCCGAAACACTTGACCCTGTCATGAAACATATTGTGTCAGGCATCTACAAGCTGGACGGAAAATTACTTTTAACGTTAAACCCTGAGCAAACCATCGATATCGGGGAAATGCATTAATAACTTATCAGAGAGAGAGATACCATGAAAGTCATGATCGTAGATGATTCAACTGCCACAAGATTCTTGATTGCAAAAATGCTTCGTGGCTTAGGCATCATCAATATCGTCGAAGCAGAAGATGGCGCTAAAGCACTACAAGTGATGGCAGATAATCCAGATATCGAGTTTGCGCTGGTCGATTGGAATATGCCTGTCATGAATGGGTTTGAACTGGTAAAAGCTGTCCGTGCACAACCAGCATTTGATGGTATGAAAATCATGATGGTGACGACTGAAACAGAGATGTCGAATGTCGTACAAGCGCTCGAAGCAGGCGCGAACGAATACCTCATGAAACCGTTTGATCAAGAGATAATGTCTGGGAAAATTAAAATGCTTGGAGTCCTACCAGCGTAGGAATTACCTCATGGCAAAAACAAGAGTATTAGTCATTGATGACGCTGTCCTCGTGAGGAAGCTTCTCTCTGACGTACTCAATCAAGACAGTGAAATGGAAGTAGTTGCAACAGCAGCAACGGGAAGCATTGGTCTGCAAAAAATCCCCCATGTACATCCAGATGTTGTTGTTCTTGATCTTGAAATGCCAGAAATGGATGGCATTACTACCCTCAAGCACATACGTAATCTCTATCCCAAGCTACCCGTAGTTCTGTTTAGCTCGCTCACAGAACATGGTGCAGCTATCACGCTTGATGCACTTTCACTGGGAGCTGTAGACTATGTAACAAAGCCAGGAAATGTAGGAAGCGCTGCAATTTGTAAAAAAGCTGTCCTTGCAGAACTTACGAATAAAATTAAGGCACTCCGTCCTCACCGACCAGAAAAAAAACCACACCGTACAGTACAGCATCAAGATGGTGTGAGTCGTGGTTCTCACCACAAACATCCTGTTGAGATACTTGCTATTGGCGTCTCTACTGGTGGGCCGAACGCACTTGCGGAAGTACTCACTCGGCTTCCTCAGTCATTTGCGTTGCCGATTGTTATCACCCAACATATGCCGCCGGTTTTTACAAAAATGCTTGCCGATCGATTAACTATAAAATGCCCCCTTCCAGCACACGAAGGAGCAGACGGCATGCAAGTATTACCAGGGCATATCTATATAGCCCCAGGTAATTATCATATGGTGCTTGATCGTCATGACGAAGATGTCTTTATTACCCTCAATCAAGAGCAACCAGAGCACTGTTGTCGTCCCGCAGTCGATGTCATGTTTCGCTCTGTAGTGCACACATACGGCGCAGGCGTTTTAGGTATTGTCCTCACTGGAATGGGCATTGATGGCCTTGCCGGAGCACAGTGCATTCGTGATGCAGGCGGGCAAGTACTTGTACAAGACGAGGCAACAAGCGTGGTATGGGGCATGCCTGGTGCTATTGCAGATGCTGGGATTGCGAATGCAATTGTACCACTTCACGCCATGCCGCAAGAGATTCTAAAACGATGTGCCGTACACCAAATCACGGCAAGACAAAAACAGCTCAATACTAAGGAACCATCCCTATGACGACTTCAACACAATTAACTGAATATGATTTCGGCTTTGTTTGTGAACTGGTCAAACACGAAGCTGCTATCGTCCTTGAACATGGCAAAGAGTACCTGGTTGAGTCACGACTTGCGCCCCTTGCGAAAACCGAAGGATTTCCAGGGCTCTCAGAGATGCTTTCTGCCATAAGAAGCAGAGAACAGCCAGTTCTGAAGAAAAAAATCATTGAAGCATTGACGACAAATGAGACTTCATTTTTTCGAGATATCGAGCCCTTTGAAGCAATGAAAAAAACTCTTCTGCCTGAACTTATTGCAAAACGATCAACTGATAAGCGCTTAACAATTTGGTCTGCAGCTGCATCAACAGGTCAAGAATCTTATTCAATTTGTATGATGCTACGAGATAATTTTCCACAACTCACAAGTTGGAATATTAAAATTATTGGGACCGATATCAACCGCACAGTACTAGATAAAGCACGACAGGGAATTTATTCCCAGTTCGAGATTAACCGAGGCCTTCCAGCGACATCACTGATTAAACACTTTGAAAAAAAAGATACTGAATGGCAGATTAAACCTACGATTTGCTCGATGGTTGAGTTCTCAGAGCTGAACTTAATTAAACCGTTTCCTCCATCACTGCCTCAGTTTGATTTTATCTTCCTCAGGAATGTACTCATATATTTTGATAAAGAAACAAAACGAAGCATCCTTGAAAAAGTACGTAGCGTCCTCAAAAACGATGGTTACCTTTTCCTAGGGGCTTCTGAAACAACTATCAATGTTGACGATGCATTCGATCGAAAAGTGATCGGCAAGACGTCCTGCTATTTTAAAAAGTAAGTAGAACGTCGCATGGATGCAGCAGCACTCTACGATGAATTACATACCATTACGGAGACACTCTCTGGTATAATGCTGCATACGTCGTTCCACGAAACATCCGAAACCTCATTTGCCGGTAAAGAAATCTATATTGCGCAGGTTTTTTTTACGGATGCCTGGCAAGGGTCTTTGAGAATCATCACAACTGATACACTGGCACGGATTTTAGCAGAACGCATCTTTAGCGATCCAGCATATCCAGTCACAAGCTTTGAAATGTCGGAAGCCTTACGAGAAATCGCAAATATTACGGGTGGAAATCTTAAGAATTTCTTACCTGAGGGTACAAAACTATCGCTTCCGAGGCTCGATGTCGTTGCAGAGATCCCTGCCATGCACACTATCATCACCACGCTCCATTTCGAGGCTGAAGGCGAGCCCTATAGAATTGATCTCTTAAGGGGAAATACCCAATAAAAGCTCTCAAACAAGCAGTTTTTAGGCACATCACAACAACATAACTTTTTTGCCTAGCAGATAAAAAACAGCTTCAGCTCACCCCATTCTTTGCCGAATAAATACCTCAAGCTACATACAAGAGGAAGTCACATGATTATACCAGGAAATGAAGTATTCTTTGACGAAAACGAAATTATTGTAAGTAAAACCGATCCAAAAGGTCGTATTACCTACGCCAATGAAGTCTTTCTGAGGATCTCAGGTTATACGGAAGAAGAAGTTGTCGGAAAACCACACAGCATGATTCGTCACCCCAATATGCCTCGCTGTATTTTTAAACTACTCTGGGAAACGATTCAAGGCGGCAATGAAATCTTTGCATACGTTGTCAATAAATGTAAGAACGGAGATTACTATTGGGTAAATGCTCACGTTACTCCTACATTTGATCGCAATCACAACATCATTGGATTCCATTCAAATCGTCGCTTCCCTGACCGCAAGGCGATTGCAACCATCGAGAAGATGTACGGACTTCTTCTTGCTGAGGAAAATAAGTATGCCGATGCTCGTAAAGGACTTGAAGCAAGCTATGACCTCTTCTGCCGCACGCTACAAGAGACTGAAAAGCCCTACGAAGAGTTCATCTGGACAGTACACGCAAGCTAAGACAAGTATCAAATTTTTTTAGGAAATTATCATGCCATATACATCAGAAGCACACTCACGTGATACACTCATCGTCGAAGATGACAATAAATTTGAAGTTGAAAAACTTCGTGCCCAAGTTACTGAATACCAAAATTGGATAACAAAAATAACGGCTATCTGCACAGCAGCAGCAAATGGCAACCTCGAAGAGCGAGTGTTAGGGTGCCAAAATCATCCTACGTTCGCACCACTTGGTAACGCTATCAACTCCATGCTCGATGTTACCGATGCATTTGTTCGTGAAGCAGGAGCATCACTTGACTATGCGAGTCAAGGCAAGTTCTTTAGACGGTTTATGCTTCGCGGCATGCCTGGTACCTTCTATAACGGAGCACAACTTATCAACGCTGCAAGTGATGATATGGCACGTCGTGGCGAAGAGTTAATCAAAGCAGAGGCAAACCGACTAAAGCTTGCTGATGACTTTGAGCGAACAGTACAAGGTGTTATCAATACTGTTATTGATTCTGCTGGTAATATGAAAGTCACTGCTGAAAACTTAGCACAAGGCGCTGAGCAATCAACCGACCAGGTCAATGCAGTCGCTGCAGCATCTGAACAGACGTCAGCAAACGTTCGAAGCGTTGCAGCTGCGGTCGAAGAGCTCACAAGCTCTGTTGGTGAAATCACCCGCCAGGTTACCGAATCATCTAATGTGACAGCGCACGCGGTCACTGAGACCAAGAAAACCAATATTATTGTTGATGAGCTTTCGCTCGCTTCACGAAAAATTGGTAATGTCGCAAAAGTGATCTCTCAAATTGCTGGCACCACAAACCTTCTCGCACTGAATGCAACAATTGAAGCAGCACGAGCTGGAGAAGCTGGAAAAGGCTTTGCAGTTGTTGCCTCGGAAGTAAAAGAACTTGCAAGGCAAACTGCAGTTGCTACTGAAGAAATTAACGCAGAAATTGACGCAATTCAGCAAAAAACAGTACAAGCTGTTTCTGCTATCAGTTCCATCTCTGAAACTATCTCTAAGATTGATACAATCTCTTCAACAGTTGCTCTCTCTGTGAACGAACAGCGCATGGCTACAAATGAAATTAGCAGCAACGTGCATCAGGCAGCTATCGCTACCCAAGACGTTTCACAAAACGTTGCAGGTGTGACCGTGACGGTGCGAGAGACAAGCAATTCTGCATCCTCGCTTTTATCGTCTTCAGAGCTTCTGCTCAAGCAAGCTGGTAGCTTACGTACCGTTGCTGACTGCTTCCTTCAAACTATTCGAAGAGGCGCAGAGCACGTTTAACGAATCAGACCTATTGTCTGTTGCAGAATTTCATTGGCAGCATTCAGAATCTGTGAATTTGCTTGATAACCTCGTTGGTAAACAACGAGGTTTACAAATTCACCACTCATGTCAGTGGTTGATCGCTCAAGAGAAGATCCTCGCGTGACCCCTTTACCTTTTGTGCCAGGGGCTCCGATACTGACTGCCCCAGCATCAGTGCCGGCTATGTAACTACCGTTGCCAATGCGTTGCAATCCGTCAACGTTTACAAATGTTGCAAGCTGAATTGTACCGACTTGTGCGATCGATCCATTCGTCAAAGACGCCATGATGCGTCCTGACTTATCAATTTCGTAATCTTGAACTTCCCCAACAGTCGAACCATTTTTAGTTTTAAAAATCATTGATGATGGCGCCGAATACTGCGTATATTGGCCGAAATTAATCGAAATATTTCCGGCTGCAGCTCCTCCCGTCCATGCTGGTGTCGCAACAAGTCTTGCAGCTGCTTGATTTGCAGGTGCTATTGAACCATCTGGACCAAACGTTATACCTGTCACTGAACCAACCTGCACAGGGACACCAGGGGTACCTCCAACATCAGCACCATCTGCATATGCATTTACAGTCCATGTGTTAGCTGCCGTCTTAAAGAATCCAAGTGTCAAAGGGCGCTCTGAACCCAAACTATCTACTACTTTCATAGTCTCTACATGACTTGCACCTGCCCGAAGGCCAGCAAATGATGGGTAGGTGGCGGCTGGAGTCGCTAAGGGGAAAGTCGATGAAACGTTACCGCCAAGGGTTAACGCAGTTGTTGCCACAGCACTCGTCTGAAAAGACGCAAGATTGATTCTTGATAGTGCGGGAACGGCTCCATCTTCAGTTGTTGTTGAACCGGTAGTCCCAAGTACGTACTTACCATCACTCGTTACGAGGTACCCCTCAATATCAAGCTTTAAATTGCCAGCTCGGGTATATGCACGAGACGCGAGTGCGCCATCTGCATCGCCAGTTATGAAAAAGCCGTTGCCCTCAATGGCCACATCCAGCGATCGACCGGTAAATTCTGCTTCACCCGAATTAAAAATCGTACGCACTGCGGCAATTTTTGCCCCATTTCCGTCAGTCACCACACCATCATCTTTAATACCAGTGTAGGAGGCGTAAATGTCTGAAAACTCTGCGCGGGCAGTCTTGTATGACGTTGTATTTGAGTTGGCGATGTTATCAGATATCACTGCAATTGCTTGCCCGTGACTTGTAATACCTTCTCGACTGGCATTTAATGCCGATTCTATCCTCATACTGAGAATACATGGCAATCTTTATTCCAAATGCCGCTTCTATTGGTGTGGGGATTTGCTAAGCTCTGAAAGCTTCATGCCTGACCGCAACAGAATGACACCCCCAACAGATACAATCATCACATACTGGTGAAGGTGATTGAGTAAAGAATAGGCAGTAGCTTTTTCTACAGAAACACCGAATAGGGCAAAACTCGCAACTGTCGCCACTTGAAAGACTCCAATAAACCCTGGAGCACTCGGAGCCGCAACTGCAAGCGCAATAAGGACAGTAAGAGCGGTACTCAAATTCAGATCAGAGGGAATCGAAATCACAGCTAAAAAATAATCAAACGCAACAATATTTGACACCCAAACTAAAACTGTAAGTAGAATAACCGCAACAAAGTTCTTTACGGAACGTATTGCTTGCGCTCCTTCTAAAACTTGCTTTGTAGTGCTCAGAACAAATCCCTGCAAAGCTTTTGGAAAGAATCTGACTATTCGAACAACAATACGCTCAAGTAAAACTGGCAAACATGCTGCCATCATAATAAACACAAAAAGCGCAGCTGCGAGTACAGAGAATCCACGCACTCCATCGTTTGCCCATGCAGGAAGATTTGGCACCGCGTGGGATACAAAAAAGAACAGCGAGAGTACACAAACAAGATCAAGGAATCGCTCAATGACAATAGAAACAAACCCAGTCGCAAAGGGCACACCTGAGTACTTTGACAGAAATAAAGGTCTTATAAATTCACCTGCACGCAGTGGCAAAAGAAATGTCGCCAAGTTACCAACCATCAAGCTACTAAACCGCTGCCAAAGCGTTGTCTGCGAATCTGCAGGCAACAAAAATTGCCAACGAATAGCTCGCGTCAAAAAATGCAACAACCAAACGACCGTTACCATAAAAAATGGCGCAAGCTGTGCAGCTTGCAACTCAACCATAACTAATGACCAATTGACTTGAAATGCAAGGGCAACAATAAGCACAAGGCTCAACCCAAAGCTTATCAATATTTTTTTTGTCTTCATTGCGGACGACCAAAAACTCGCATTAATTGCATAAAATTCTGTAGTGCTGGTGTATGCTCAATATACGCAGCCGATGTATATGTTGTGAAAGTCTGCCCTTGATAAGATGCGGTGATACGAACATCACCGGTAGTAACGAAAGTATCATAGACTTTACTTTCTTGCAGTAACTTAATCAGACGAGCAAGCTGTTCGGCAGTCTCATGGCGATTCGCATCATAGGCAAGTTCCCATTGCTTTGATACCGCCGATGACTGAGATGTTACGGTAATGGTCATCGACGAAAAAGACTCAGGTGCTATCTCTGGAATAATGAGCGTCGAAGCGATACGAGCAAACGCTGAAACTTTTATCGGTGTATGGCTGCGCTGAGAAAAATTAAATGTCACAAGGACAGCAATAAGTATTGCAAAGCCTCCGGCAACTATTCTCAGTGATTGCTTTTGAAACATATTGCTACGGTTGAAAGTTCTCTTGGACAAATGCTATCAGAAAATCACGCTGATTTTTATCGGGATCATCAAGAACAAGCTCCTTGAGTTGATTCAAGATAACTCCCATCTGCTTACCAGGTAAAAACCCTAACTCTTTTAGATCGTCTCCTGAGATAGCCAATGTACTCTTAAATGACCCAACAACCCTGTGACGCTCTTCTTCAACCATTCGGTCAAAACGTTCAGCCATTGCGACAAGCTTATCATCTTCAAATACTGCAGGCTTATCTGCATTCTTAAATTCACGCCATCGAGGGAACTCATCCCCCGCATCACGTAAAAGACGTCGCACCCCGGCTGGTCCACAATCAAATGGTCTCATGTGAAGCTTAACAAGCGTTGCGACGGAATCAATGTCATCATAGGAGAAACGCAAGTGAAGCATTTCACGTCGACAGATTTCTTCACTGATTTTTTCATGATCATAGAAATGTCTATTCCCATCTTTATCAACCGTGAGGGTATAGGCCTTGCCGATATCATGATACACGGCAGCAAGACGCAGGATGCGCTCAGGAGGACATGCGGCTAGGACATCAAGTGTATGTCCATAGACATCTTTTGTGTGATAGCGGTTCTGATCAAAACCAATAGTCGGTAATAGCTCTGCAAATGTATACGGCAGCAGTCCTAAAGAACGGAGCGCATCAACACCGGCTGCTGGATACTCACCCATAAGAATTTTTTCAAGCTCAACTCTGATACGCTCAACTGCCACACGTGATAAAAGCTCATGATGCTCTTTTATCGCGTCACGCAATCCATGATCCATTTCCCGTCCTGCTGCTGGTCCAAAGCGAACCGCACGCACCATGCGCAGAGGATCTTCTTTCAATCGCTCTTGAGCATCGCCAACTGCTCGCAATATACCTGTACACAAGTCAGCAAATCCGCCGACCGTATCAACAAGCTGCTCAGCCTCACAGCTGAAGGCAAGGGCGTTGATAGTAAAATCACGTCCACTTATATCCGCTTCTATTGTGTGCGGTGCGATATCACGGCGGCCTGCTCGAAACGTAGTAATTTCTACTGGCTCACCCTCAACAAGAGCCGTAATGGTGCCATGCTTGAGTCCAGTAGCAATCGTCTTAATCTGGTGCTGTTCCAAACGATTGAAAGCTTCTTGCGCCGTAAGTGCCGTAGCAAGATCAAGATCAAAGGAAGCGATACCTAAAAGAGCATCGCGCACAGCACCGCCAACGATATGCAGCTGTGAATCAGCCAATGCTTCCCGCAGTACCATCATTCTTGAAGAACGATTCGTGGCAATAAGCTGCCTAAGCCGCTCTTGTTTTAGGCTCTCAGGGATTAAGCTAGATATGTCATGCTGATGCTTATCAACCATCTATATATTCAAAAATAAACTGATTTCTGGGAACCGATGCATCACTTTATCCACAAGTGTAGCCGCTTTACGGCTCAATTCAACTAAACCGCTCCCTGCTATCAAACTGGACTCATAATGGAAGAAAAACCATCTCTTCTCAATGATTTATCCGGCCATGCTTTGAACACAGCTTTAAGCTTTTCATCCGCCCTTTATTGACTTTTATCCGTTCTACCCGTAACCTCTCTCATCTTGCATCCGACTAGGAGCCAAGCTGTTCGGGCCGGTAGCTCAGCTGGTTAGAGTACACGCCTGATAAGCGTGAGGTCGGCAGTTCAAGTCTGCCTCGGCCCACCATGTTGTCCCTTCGGGAAGTTCGCTGTGTGATCCCTTCGGGGAGTTCACCTACGGTGAACGTAGGTGTCCCTTCGGGAAGTTCGCTGTGTGATCCCTTCGGGGAGTTCACTGTGTGATCCCTTTGGGAAGTTCACTGTGTGATCCCTTTGGGAAGTTCACCTACGGTGAACGAGGGTGATCCCTTCAGTGATTTTGCCTTCGGTAAAAGAGGGTGAAACCTTTGGGATCAGCAAAGAGCGACAAGGATCTTTTTTTTGAGGATCTTTAAACGCTCTTAAAGAGGCAAAACTTTGTCTCTTACATGGGAACTTGGTATACTAGTCATCCGCACTGACGTTCTCCAGAAACGTCTCGGTGTGTAAGACCTTTTTTGTATGGGGTTGTAGCTCAGCTGGGAGAGCACTGGCTTTGCAAGCCAGGGGTCAAGGGTTCGATCCCCTTCAGCTCCATATTTCTCATTCGGCATTCTAGCCCAGGGGGTTCCCACCCCCTCTCGCCGCTGGTCGCGGCTTCTCCCCCAATCTAATCTCTCTCATTCGGCATTCT
>Ga0214921_10012018_pt1 | contig 10426 bp, 6 predicted proteins | sample LL1505_MetaG_FD_177992 | JGI IMG/M metagenome (GOLD analysis project Ga0214921, IMG submission 177992) | Freshwater microbial communities from Lake Lanier, Atlanta, Georgia, United States - LL-1505 | ecosystem: Environmental > Aquatic > Freshwater > Lake | place: USA: Georgia | collected 2015-05-28
TTGCTAATGTAGTAGCAGTCTTGTCTGGATTCAGACCTGATGTAGCATCAGATAGACGTGTTGTTAGCAGGAAGAAATCAGGATACTTCTCAAGGAATGCTTCTTCACCGTTGATAGGGTCAGCATTGCGCATCTTGTTTAACTCATCAGCATAGAATGTCAATGGTGTAACAGGACGTGGCTGTGTTGGGAACATAACAGATGAGAAAAAGCGTAGCATTGAAAACGCTACTGCACCATCTTCTGACTGGTCTGATAGTTCCTTTAACTCAGAGGCATTAGGTTGTCTACCCTTTGACTGTGAAAAATCAAATCGTTTCTGCAAAAGAATCATATTTGCATCTTTATTAAACTGTTCACCACTGCGTGTAAAGTAAGCCTGGAATGCCTGAGCACTACGCTTAAGTGTATTAGGCGTTAAAGGCTGTAACACATTAGACTGTGCACCAAATGGTAGGAAGAAGTCTGTAAACTTATTCTCAAAGTTATACTTCTTTGCAGTTGCATTGACAGAGAATGTAGCCAAAGGACCAGCAGAGATGATTGCTCCACCAGTAGGATTCAAAGGATTGAACCAACTAGTAGGAATGCGACCCTCCACACCAGTAAATGGCATAGCCACCTTTAGGTATTCAGTACCGAATGCATCAGTTTCTACTTCACCGACGCGTCCTGGTAGTGTAGTAACCTGTGCAGCCTTGGCAATAAAGTCTGGATTCTCTAGTGCAATCTTACCATATGCACGGTATTGCTCAATTAATGCAGGGAAGAACGCAAGAACATAGTTAATAATACCAGCATAGTTCATATCCTTGTGGAAGGAGTTCAACTTATTGCGGTATTCGCTTATGCCATACTCACGTGCAGTCTTTTCAAATAAAGATTTATCAGCATCTGTTAATCTGCGTCCCTGTGCATTAGCAATTGTTACCATGTTCTGTAACTTCTGCTGGTACTTCAGCGCGAAGTAAGGGTTGTACATAAGACGACTTGTTGGAACTGTAGATAGCCAAGCAACTGTATCCTTGAGTGTATCGCGGAATTTACCGTATGCATTACTGCGTGCCATCATATCATCTACTGCATCTGTAAGAACAATAGGACGCTGGTGTACATCTGGGTATAATTGCTTTAACTTAACTAGGTCAAGTTTGTCTTCAAGGATTAACTTACGTAATTCAGCATTAGGTGCCCATGTATCTACAACAGTCTTGATACGCTCATAGGCTGTATTTGCTGTGATTCCTGTACCAAAACGCTCAAGGTACTGTACGTTTGCTGGGTCTTTCATCCATAAAATAACATCGCTCTTCTTCTTGCCTGCAAGAATCTGACGTGCTACATCATCAAAGCGAATCTTATCGTTAAGAATCTGCTCCCAAGCCTGTAAATGCTTTGCTTCATTCTCTGCTGCAACGATAGGAATACTACCAGTACGGTCACGACGAATGCTTTCAATCTCTAGTTCCTTAGCAGAGGCAAGAGCACGGCGTAAGTCGTCCTTCTGTGTTAACTGCTGACGAGAGATTGCACCGAAACGACCAGAGAATGGAGCAGGAAAATCATATCCACTGACAGTAACCTTGTCACGGCCTACTGGCTTTGACTTAATACCAGATGTAAGGGCTGCTTCTTGGCGACGTAGTTCTTCTACAGTGTTTTTTAGTTGCTTATGTTGTTCTAGTGTACGAGCAACTGAGTCAGTTACAACCTTAGGAGGATTATCAAAGTCGTACTTCGCATCCTTCAACTTAGATTCTAGTAATGCAATAGTGCGTAAACGGTCTTCAATGTTTTCGCGAATGTTTGCAATGTTTTTAGTTGGGTTAGATACACCCTTAACCCAGTCATTAATTCTATTGACATTGTTAGTGTTGCGTGTCAAAGCATCCATTGTTTCGATACCAAGTTCTTTGAATACACCAAAGAGTGATACATCTCCCCATGCACGTAGTGCAGAGTCACGGATAATGTTGATTGGATATCCAGCACGTGCCAATGTAAAGCCACGCCATAGTCCATTGAACTCATCTGCTATAAACTTACCGCCTAATAGCAGGTTTTGCCCAAGTCCCGCTTGAGCTCCGTACTTAGTAGAGTAACGTTTGAATGCCGCATCTACCTCTTTAGCGTTGATGATATTAGAACCATTGGCTAATTGTGTAACAAGTACAGGGTCAGAGATGATTTCACCTGATTCATCAATGAAGTAGGCGTTATCCAGTTCTTTTGCTGTTTTTGCCTGAGATACTACCTTACGGTTCTCTCGACGGTAGATACTGATAACTTCATCAGCAATCAGTGGGGAAACCCCATACTTAGCAGCAGAACGCTGGATAAGTGTGTCATTGAAAGCCTCAACAAAGTTGAACTTGTCAATCTCGTTAGGAGAGTTGATAAAGTCATCCAAGAATGTACGCGCCTCTTCAGGCATAATCTGCTTTGCTTGTACAGCAGCACGAATGTTTGTACGCACACGCTCAACTGCCATTAGTGGCTCATTAAAGTTAACTGTTCCACGAGGAGATTCATCTGTTAAACGCTCAATAAAACGAATTGGCACAGATAGTGGGTTAGCCTGGTAGAATCCCTGTACAATTGAACCTAGCCCAGTCTCACGTCCTGCAATTTCTGTGCCTTCTAACTTGCGAGCTGCACGCTCTTTAGCAAAATCATTACGAAGGCGCTCTGCCCATGCAAACTTAGATACTGTGCGGTCAACCATACGTGTATCTAACTTAAGTGCATCGTTAACAAATGCTACTTCCTTACGAAGCGCACCAATCTCAGCCTCTACTGCTTCACGTTTATCCTTAAAGCGCTTGGACAGGAGCATCATATCATCTTTGAACTCAAAGTATACGTTGTACCCGTTGTCAACAGACTCAAGTGCTGACTGATAACGGTTAAGTTCAGCCCACTTGTCAGCACGCTTGACTGCAAGCTCCTGAAGTGCGCCGATGTCACCACGTCCTACACGAAGAACAAGTCCAATAACTTCATCTGTTTGGCCAGCTACAAGATTTGCGCCAATCTGTCCAATTTCATTACGAAATTCTGGACGTTGGATAACCGTTGCTGCGTCATTCTCACGATAAAATTTAAATACTGGTGTGTAAGGTGTAACTTCACCAGCAACTGTACGCTTAATTAAATCAACATCTGTCATTAGACGGTCTGCAATTAAGTCTGGGTTAGTGCCTTTAAATACGCGTGCACTAATTCCACCCTGTTGCTGAATAATTGGATTAACAAGTGCGCTGCGTGCGGCAGAACCTGCAAGTTTTAAGCCTAATATGTCAGGTCCTACGTTTGCCTCTAAGCCAAAATTAAGGATACCAGATGTGACTGCACCAATTCCCTTGGTTGTATCACCTAATGTGTTCCAACCTGTAATCTTTGCAGCAAACTGTGTAGTATCACGGCCAAAGTTGTAGTGTTCTTGACCTGTATCTGACTCAGAAAACTTAGCAGACTTCTGCAATTCCTTGTCGATAAAGTTAAGTGTACCAGATTCAGCAACATCACGCTCTGCTTTGCCAGCAAACGCTGCGCCAAGACCTGCTCCTGCCACTGCACCAACTGGTCCACCTAGTGCAAAGCCAGCAATACCACCAGCCACACCACCTGCTAGCATTGTTAAGCCAGCAAGAAGTCCCATGCCTGCATCTTTGTTAGATACATCACGAACGAAAGCATAATTAGAACGTACGTTTTTTGCACCAGCCATAAGTACTTTGCTTACTTTACCGTTGCTTGCCTTGTCAGCTTCAGCAACTCCGTAAGCAGTAGCACCAAGAAGTGCACCAGCACCAGTACCTACACCAGGAATTACGCTACCTAATGCAGCACCTGCAAGGATGCCTTGTGGCTTTCCTAAAACATTTCCAGCAGTAGTAAGAGATGCAACACGTGCCTTCTCTACTGCATCATTCCATCCACCAGGATTATCTGGTAGATTCTTTGCAACGTCAACAGTTACGCCAAATGGCAGACGGTTATTCTTAACGTTAGGTGTGTTGTTGTTTCCACCTACGCCATTAAGATACTTTTGGGTGTTACCAATGTATTCCCAAAGGCTCATAGAATGGTCCTTAAATACTGAACGTAGTCCTTTGTTCCTTGTGAGGAATCAGGCTGACTAGCCCAGAATTCAAGGACTGGTAACATGGTACGCATTTGCTCAATGTCAGGGTCTGCTGCAGGTTGTGGTAAGGAAGACAAGCCACTCATGTCAGTTACAGGTTGGTCAGGCAGTTCTGTTTCAGCAGTGATAGGAGTCAATGAACGCATTTCGCCCATACGTGCTGAACCAGCGTTGAAAGATGGAGCCTTAGTTGGAGCAGCAACACGCTGTTCGTTAGTAGCCTTGTTTTGTCCATAAGGCAAACCAGAATAATTTAGGTCCATACGTCCGCTCTGTCCATTACCACCCATAGGATTAACGTTGGCTTGATTGTATTGTGGGCCACCGTTTGGTCCTCCACGATTTTCTACAGCCATTGTTCCTCCTACTTGGTAAATTGCTCAAAGATATGAAACGGCGGAGCCGTCTCGTTATTGTTAAGTGCTGCAATTCGCATTGCATCTAGCATTGTAGTTCCTGCGTGTAGTGCTCCTACCGCAAAGTCTCCGCCAGAACCAATACCATAAAATCCTGTACTATTCATGCCAACTGAGAAATCAGAATCTATCTCAAAGATAGTTCCATTGATTCCTAGTAGGAGACTTAATTCAAACTTGTTGTCATCATCATCTGATGTTTTATTAAAATCTACGCCTGCTTCTGTAAGTGCTGATTTTAATGAAGGTATAATTTTATTAATTACAAACTCATATAAGTTTGCTTTAGCCTTGACTGTAACTAGTGGAGGCGTCCACCCATGGAGTACCACTTGCAAACAACGATAGTTACCAGCACCACTAATAATATAACTTCCACGTTCAACCGCCTTTATCATATCAGGGTGAGTATAAACTTTGCCACCAGCGTTAACACGACTGTCGGCGACTATTACACACTTATCTTCGTGCTGTACACCGATAACCGTTGTCATGTCCCCTACTTTCTTATCGCTTGCGTATTGTTCTTACGCTTGCTGTTGGTTGTCCCGTACCAGAAATACCTGATAGTAAACTCATAATGTCAGGCGGGCCTTGTTCAGGTGCAAGAGTAGCGCCTCCTGCTGGAGCGCCAGCGGGAACAGGGGACGGTTGCTCAACCGCTTGTGGTGCTCCAACAGGAGGAACTGGTTGCGGCTGTGGCGTAAAGACTTCTTCAATGACGTCCTCTAGTGCCTGTCCCTTTTGGCGTGCCTTAATGACAGCCGCAATCTGTCGCACAACTTCAGAAGCGTCCTGGCCTTGCATAGCCATCTGTGGTATCGCTTGAGAGAGTGCATTAATAGAACCGAGAAGCGATGCACGCATGCTTTCGATTTCAATCTTTTCTACTTCTTGTGTTACGTTAACTGTGAATGGAAGTTCACGCATTGCCATATCCTTGGAGATGAGTCCACCACCAAGTGCTTGCAACATAAAGATAAGTCCCTGTGCAGGGTTAAGTCCTGCCAACATACCGTAACGAACATCGGCTGAATAGTCGCCCTTAATATCCTTTACAGGATTGTATGTAATTTCGTATGGTGAGCCTGAGTCTACACCACGGATTGTTTTTTCACCTGGGAAAATTATTTCATCAACTTGGAAACAAAGTTGAATTACATCGCGCAGTGCTGATGCAAAGATTGCCTGTGCTGACTTAACCTGTGTATCAAAGGCTCCCATAAGAGCCTGTACACCCTGACCAGTAACAACTGATGCGCTGATGTTTCCTGTGCGTGATTCAGGGTAACGTGTACCAACACGCAATTCTTGACCAAGCAAGGTTTGTTCAGTAAACGCACCTGCTGGAATATTAAGTTCTACACGACGTACGCCCGCTGGATTTGCTGTACGAATAACAGCGTCGCCACCAAGTTGCAACTCCTGCACATCTTGCGGAAGTACAATAGGAGCCTGTACAGATTTCTCTGCAGCTTCCATTGCAAGTAACGCAAATCGGTTACGAAGTAACTGGATACCAAGGACATCGTCAAACTGTCCGCGTAGTTCATCATCAATGGATGGTTTACGTGCTACTACAACCATCATCTTACCCAATGGATTCTTAGCACGTGATAGTACTAGGTTGTCCTTTGTAGGGATGTAGATGACTGATTGGTCTTTGTCGTAGTAACGAATCATCTCAACTTGAGTATTTAAATCTTGCTTGTAGCCATAGCCACCTAACAAGGAATATTCGTACTCAGGGTATAATGCAACTAACTCCGCTAAAGATGTCATGTAGCGTTTTGCAAAGGCAATGCAGCGTCCGTAGCGGTCGAATTCTGGGTAAGCACCCACAGGGTTTTCTAGGCGGATGCGCGGCAACTTTGCTTCCTCATCCAATTCAATAAAGAATGGGAGGAAACCGTAAGTGATGTACCAGTCTGCACCTTGGTACATATGTACTGCAAGGTCAGAGTGTGAAAAATAATTAGAGGCAATACGTGTACGCTTGTCAGCAAATGAACGTGCTCTATCTGAAACAGAGTTAGCAGCCGAACAATTGACCGCAGGTAGTGGTGCCATAACTTCTGACAAGTCGCTTGCGACAACGTCAATAAAGTTTGCAACTACGTTAGCATCTACACCATCTGGAAAGAAATCAGGATAGACAGATGCAATGTTACCCTTACGGACCGAAAGAACGTCGAGGTTACGACCATCGCGTTCAGCGTTGCGGAAGCGAAGGTTCTCGACTCTTGCCGCAACTTGTTCGATTGATAATGCCATTATTTACCCTTAATTCTAGTTTTGTATAACTGAGCTTCTGCTGCACGCTTGCGTGCTTCTTCGGCATTCTTTGCAGCTGGAGTTCCTTTAGCTGGCATCTTTAATGCTTCTCTTGCTTTGGCAATGCCTTCTGCATTAATCTGTGATTGGCTTTTTGTTGGAGCACTTACAATCGGAGAGGCAGAGCCTTCCTTATAAATCTTTTCTACAGTCTTGGCAGTCTTAATACCAGAGGCAGTTCTTGTTGCTACTTGTGCTGCACGAGCAAGCCTTGCTGCTGCAACTATTGCTGCAATTGGTAGTGCCATGATTTATCCTAACTGTAAGTTTCTTGCCATTGTTCAGCAAATGCTTCATCTAAGTTCAATGACATGCGTTGTTGCTTTTGGCTTCTGGTTGCCCAGCGATTATTTTGGAACTGACCAACCTTGCTGCCTTGTTGCATTAATTCGCGGATGCGAATGATAGCAAACCATAAAGCCATCACGCAGTCAGTCGGGTTCTTAGTATCTGGCTTCCAAGTAATGAGTTGCTGTACAAGAGACTTGAGTCCCTCTGAGCCTTCGTTACTTGGTAGTTCGATTAAACCGTTGTCTTGATAGCGACCATCATGGATAGTACCAAAGAGGCTAGCCATAGATGCCACACCAAAAGATGTGTCCCATTTGTTCTTACCAGTAAAGTGTGAGTTTAACTGACAGCCATAACTTGCTAGGTAGTTACGCAGGTCAGTGTCCATAGCGTAGTACTTCTGGTGTGCGTTAATTTCCACACGGAACTCTTGAGGACTATACTTCTCAACCCACTCACGAATCAAAGCGTTCTCTTTTTGAGGAGTAGGGTCTGCCATATTGACGCAGTCAAGTACATAGATTGTACTATCATCGCGGTTAAGAGTTACAGCTACAAATGCTGAACGACCAGATACGGCAGGGTCAAAACCAATTACTGTGTAGGTCGAGCCTGCTCTGGACGGGTGGCCTGGAGCACCAGGTTTAAGCGGTCCACGCTTTCGCATACCGTTAACACATCCTGCAACTGCTGTTGGCGAGAATATGGAATCGGACTGGACGTCTTCTTGTTGGTAGACCATAGCCCAGACAGATGCCGCAACTTCAGAGCGGCGCGTAAAGAGCGAGGGTCCATCCCATTTCGGATAAAGTCCATTTTCGTCAGGCTCATCAATCTCGTTTTCCTGCATCGTGGTCTTAGGCCACAGCGTTCTCCAACTTTCAGGCTTCTCGTCAAACTGGAGTACGGCAGGCATTGCAAAGTAAGTAAAGGGTGACTTGCCACCAGACCACTGTTGAGGGTCACGTAGCATCTTATACAGGTCAATTGGTGCAACTCGAGTGCCAACGATAATTAATTTACCATGTCTACCAAGACGTGTAATAACTTCCTTTTGAATCCACTCGAGCTGCTTTTCCCACTCGTGGGCGTTTGAGCCCATGACAGCATCGTCGATTATAATCAGGTCAGCGCGAGCACCGTAAATCTGTGAGCCCATACCTAGGGCTTGGACCGTTGGGTCTTTTTCGCCAGAGTCGCGTCCTGTACCCAGGTAAATCATATCAGCAGACCATTGTGTTGAGTCCGCCTTATATCCCCCGTTAGGCCCGAAGGCTACTTGGAGTTTGGTGAAGGCTGGGTGGGAAAGTCTTGTCTTAATCGCCCCAAGGAACTTGCGGGCCATACCCTGTGTCTTAGATACGATAATCACACGGGCGTTAGGATTAGTTACAATCTTGTAAACGACGTAGTTAGTCGTAATGACCGTACTCTTAGCATGTTCAGGCGGTACGTTAATGAGAACACGGTTAGCCGCTCCTGGCTCGTAGGTCATGGCTGGGTCTAGCCAGCGGGGCTCACGGCCCTCAATCAAATCTACCCAGTCAAGGTGATGGTCAAAGAGCTTGGTATCTAGGAACTGCTTAGAGAAGTCGGGAAAGGAAATATCTCCCAGCTCCTTTAGGTCAGTCTTGATGCCTTTACCTTCGAGGCGAGCAGCCTCGGCACGTGCTTTGAACTCAGGGTCAGTTGCTGACCATTGGCGGAAGGCCACGTCTGAGCGACCTACTGAGGCCATAGCCTGGGTAATAGTGCTACCCTGACTCAGTTGTTGCAAGGCCTTCTCTTGCGCCTCGCGCTTAGGGATATTCTGAATCCCAGGTTTTCTACCCATCAGTTGTCCCCATCATTTACAGTCATTTAACGCTAGCCGATTAACGGCAGAACTTCCCCATATTATAATATATTATATTATATATAGGAGTCGCGGAGTCTTAAACGGAGCGACTCCGTATATGTATTATTATACATATAAGATAACCTGTTCAAATCGTAAAAGCGAACAACTTATATTAATATATTTTAAAAGTCCTGGTCAGGGCTATAATTAGGGGGTAACTGACCTATAGTGAGAGGGGGGTAAATATAACAGAAATTTTAGAGGGGATACTATAAGCCCCCCTCGAACACATTTTTAAGCATGTGGGGTCAAACAATTGTCGACAAATCGACATAGAGATAAGTCTATAAGTCGCTATAGAGATTTATCTATGAACCGACTATCCACAGACCTATCTATTCTCAGCCAACTCACAGTTAATTCTCAGAAAACTAGGGGGCTATAAACTCAGATAACTCTCAGACAATTCTCAGACAAGGTGTGATGCAAGTCACATCAGATAGGCTTGACAATAGGGGGAGAGTCTGCTATCATGCGCGACTTTCGCCCGCCCCAATTCTCAGCAAACTCTCAGACTAAGTGTGACCGACATCACAATAGGGTTGAGCGTGGCACGACTTGACATGCGTATCCTCATGGTGTATTGTTCTTCTTGTCATCAGATAGGGGGCTAACCCCCCAAAAGATAACACGACACGCGGATAGTCTGATAGACTTGACAAGTGTCAGAGAGTGTGATAGATTACTCTCAACAAGTGAAAGACCTCGACAAGTCGAGAGCGTCACCACTTGACAAGTCAATAGCGACATGATAGGCTCGACTCGTTACCTAGTAACAGCCCCTAGGGGGTGGGTAACACGACTCGATTGTGTCACTACTTGACAAGTCGCGTAGCGTAGGCTATACTAGGCTCATTACCTAGCGCGACACTAGAATAGGGAAATACCCTAGTCTAAGCATGAGAGAGGATAACGCATGAAATCGACCCTTGCGGGTCGGAATAGTATTGACACCAACTTCAATGGTATCACCGCACTTACTGTGCGAGTCACTAGCACACGCTTGGGCTCACGCGGTTGGCGGTTGAGCGACACTACACATGGCAAGGCTGTACGCCGTACACGCCCACGCCATGCCGTAAAGTCGAACATGCCTAAGGTTGAGCGCGTACTACCGACCCTAGACGACGACACCGCACTAGCGATAGTGCGTAACTTGACAACGGCAGACGCGTCTGCTACACTTAACCTCAACGTACACGACAAGTAGAATTACGCCACGCCCGATTGTGGGGGTAGGTCTAGGTTCGAGTCCTAGCGTGGCACGACTTGACAAGCCGTCAAGCCTATGGTAGGCTACGCCTATCATACTAGAGAGAGGTTAGACATGACACTATC
>Ga0214921_10012019_pt1 | contig 10426 bp, 9 predicted proteins | sample LL1505_MetaG_FD_177992 | JGI IMG/M metagenome (GOLD analysis project Ga0214921, IMG submission 177992) | Freshwater microbial communities from Lake Lanier, Atlanta, Georgia, United States - LL-1505 | ecosystem: Environmental > Aquatic > Freshwater > Lake | place: USA: Georgia | collected 2015-05-28
ATTGCTGAAAATTACTATCAGCATTGCCTCAGTATTCCTATGTATTCAGCATTAAGCGTTCAACAGCAAAACACTGTGGTGAGCAAACTCAAGCGCGGTCTGCAACAACTTGAGCCAAGCCAAACCGCCCATAAAGGGCTTGCATGAAAGTCGTTGCCATTATTCAAGCTCGCATGAGTTCCACCCGTTTACCTGGCAAGGTGCTGATGCCCTTGGCGGGCAAGCCGGTGCTGGCACATGTGGTGCAACGCAGCCAAGCTTGCCGAATAGTGGACGAAGTGGTTGTGGCTACCTCTACAGATTTGAGCGACGATGCCATAGAGCAATGGTGTGCCTATAACCAAGTGCATTGCTTCAGAGGCAGCTTGACTGATGTGCTGGACCGCTATTACCAAGCTGCCAAGCTTCATGGGGCTGATGCCATTGTTCGCATCACCGCAGATTGCCCTGCCATAGACCCACAGACTGTGGATGAAGTGATTAATGGATTCATCGACGGTGGTTTCGAGTTTTACGGTCTGTCTGGAGAGTTTCCCGATGGATTGGACTGCACCGTGTTTTCGTTCAGGGCGATAAAAAAGGCATGGCAAGAGGCCAAGCTCCCCTCAGAGCGTGAGCATGTAGGGCCTTATATTGAAAAGAATCCTCAGCTGTTTAAAAGCGGCGGCTTGAAAAAATACACAGGCCTGTCGCATATGCGATGGACCTTGGATGAGCCACGCGACTATGAATTTTTAAGCCAAGTGTTTGATCAATTGGCGCACCAAGAAAAACTGTTCACCGCAGAAGATGTTTTGGCTTTGCTGGAAGAACAACCTGAATTACAAACCATCAATCAAACTATCACGCGCAACGAAGGCTACTTGAAGTCTTTGGCCGCAGAAAGAACTGTTCATGTATAGCCTAGAAGAACTTACACACAGTCAAGGCGTGGCCATGTACCACGAAGCGAAGAGGATGATTCCTGGCGGTACACAGTTGCTGTCTAAGCGGCCTGAGATGTTTGCGCCTGATGTGTGGCCCTCGTATTACTCAAAAGCCAAGGGATGCAGGGTGTGGGACTTGGACGGACGCGAGTTCATAGACATGTCCATCATGGCCGTTGGTGCTTGTATTTTGGGTTATGCCGATGACGAAGTGGATGATGCTGTGGTGGGTGCTTTGCGTCATGGCGTCAACAGCTCACTCAATTGCCCAGAGGAAGTTGAATTAGCCAAAGTATTGATAGAGCTTCACCCATGGTTTGGCATGGTTCGGTATGCGCGAAGTGGTGGTGAAGCCATGGGTATGGCTGTGCGTATTGCCAGAGCACATGCGAAGCGCGACACAGTGATGTTCAGCGGCTACCATGGCTGGAATGATTGGTATTTGGCTGCCAACTTGGCCGATGAAAAAGGCCTCGATGGACAACTTATGCCTGGGCTGCAACCCAACGGCGTACCCAGAGGCTTGGCAGGATCTGCTTTGCCATTCGATGCCAATAACATCGAGTCACTGAAAGAAAAAATCAAAGGCAAAGAAAAACACATTGCGGCCATCGTGATAGAGCCCGCCCGAGGTGAAGATGCACCCGCAGGCTATTTGAAAGCTTTGAAAGAGCTGGCGCAAGACATTGGAGCCGTATTGATTTTTGATGAAATCACCAGCGGCTACCGCATGTGCGCCGGCGGTATACACCGCAACTATGGGGTTTATCCAGATATTGCCGTGTTTGCTAAATCGATGGCCAATGGCTATGCCATGTCAGCTGTACTGGGTACAGAGGCCGTGATGCAAGCCGCGCAAACCACTTTTATATCCAGTACCAACTGGACGGACCGTGTAGGGCCCACAGCTGCATTGGCGACCATGCGCAAATACCTTCGTGTTCAAGCACATACCCAACTGATAGATACGGGAAAACAAGTTAAAGACATTTGGCGACAAGCTGCGGCTGCATCAAACCTGGATATACAAGTTACTGGTTTGCCCACCTTGGCTGCGTTTGGGTTTAAAACACCCCATGCTGTTGCCATGAACACCTGCTTTACTGTTGAAATGCTGCTGTATGGGTTCTTAGGCTTTAGACAATTCAAGGCGTCATTGGCTCATGATGTAAATGCTTTGAATGCTTATAAGATAGCAGTCGAAAAAGTGTTTGCAAAGCTGGCTTTAGATCCTGAGTGCAAAGGACTGACAAGCCCAGTTCATCACTCAGGTTTTCAGCGATTAACCAAAGAGTAAAGTGTTCACCATGCAGCAGCCAGACAGATCAACATGGAAAGACGCCCAAGGTATTACCCATGCAGGTGAATTGCTAGAAACCGTCAACACATTTGAAGTGATTGAATGTGAGCACTGTCGGTTTAAACATGTACTTCCTCTTCCTACCGCTAAAGAGCTAGAGACCATTTACAGCCATGAATACTATTCCACCGAGAAGCCTCTTTATATTGAGCGCTATTTGGAAGACAAAGAATGGTGGGATGCTGTATACGCCGCTCGTTATGACAGACTGGAGGAATATTTGCCGCCAGAGCGAAGAAAGCTTCTAGATGTGGGTTCTGGACCTGGCTTGTTTTTGAAGCAAGGTGAGCAGCGTGGGTGGCAAGTCATGGGTATCGAGCCCTCTGAGAAAGCCGCCGATTACAGCAAAAATACACTGAAGCTGGATATTCGCGAATGTTTTTTAAATACCGAAACAGCAAAGACCCTTGGAAAATTTGATGTCATCAATATGGGTGAAGTATTAGAGCACTTGCCCGACCCTAAAGGCATGTTGAAAATTGCTTGCGATATGTTGGAAGAAGGCGGGGTTTTGACCTTGATTGTTCCTAACGACTTCAACCCTTTTCAACAAATATTGCGCGAGAACTGTGGTTTTGAGCCTTGGTGGGTTGCACCTCCGCATCATCTGAATTATTTCAATATTCCCTCACTGAGCGATTTGGTGCAATCGGTAGGTTTTCGAGTTGCGCATACGGAGACCACATTCCCAATCGATATGTTTTTATTGATGGGAAAAAATTATGTGGGTAATGATTCAGTGGGAAGAGAAGTACATGGACTGAGAAAGTCTTTCGATTTAAACCTAACGACAAGCAGGAATAATTTTTCAAAAATAATTTATGAAAAATTTGCTGAATTAGGTATTGGGAGAGAGATTGTAATTTTTGCAAAAAAAATGGAAATTCAATGAACGAAAATTATTTATTAGACAATGAAAAATCAATTGAATTATTTCAACAAATTAAGAACAATCCAATAATTGATTATCATAGTCATATCAGCGCCAAGAAAATTGCTGAAAATACACCATTTCTTAATATTACTGATATTTGGCTAAAAGAAGACCATTACAAATGGAGAGCAATGCGTTTAGATGGTGTACATGAAGATTTATGTACAGGAAATGCAAGCGATTATGCAAAATTTAATGCGTGGGCAAGAACATCATCAAAGATCTTCAGAAATCCCCTATATCACTGGAATAAAATAGAATTGTTTAAATATTTCAATATAAAAAAAGACCTTAATCATGAGACTTGTGATGAAATCTGGAATCATACAAATGAATTGTTACTTGAGTCTAATTTCAGGCCACAGGAATTATTAATAAAAAGCAATGTTGAAATATTATGCACAACAGATGATCCTGCGGATTCATTAGAATTTCATGAGGAAATAAAAAAAATACAAAACTTTGAAATAAAAATATACCCAACATTTCGACCAGACTCTGCATTTGCATTCAATGGGGCAAATAAATTTAATGATTGGCTAGCAAATCTTAGAAAAATTACCAATATAGATATAAATAATTTAAAAAATTTTCTTGAAGCGTTAAAAAAACGGCATGATGAATTCAATGCTATGGGTTGCAGATTATCTGATCATGGACTTAATTATATTAAGTTTGTTGAATGTAGCGATGTACAAGCTAATAATATTTTTTCTAAATTATTGTCTTATAATGATTTAGATCAAGATCAAATTAATCTATGGAATAATTATTTATTGATAAAATTTTGCGAATGGAATTACGATAAAAAATGGGTAACAATGTTACATATTGGCGCATTAAGAAATAATAATGATAAAATCAACGCTTCTATTGGAATGGACTCTGGGTGTGATTCTATTGGTGATTATTCACATGCAAATGGAATAAATAAATTTTTAAATGAGCTAAATAATAGAAATAAACTTTACAAAATAATATTATTTAACTCAAATCCAAAAGACTCTTATCCGTTCGCAACCATTGCAGGAAATTTCTTTGAAAACGGAATTAGAGGAAAAATACAGTATGGACCTCCATGGTGGTTTTTAGATTCAATTAATGGTATTAAAGATCAATTTAATATTTATTCAAATACTGGTATTGCTGAAAACTATGTCGGCATGGTTACAGATTCAAGAAGTTTTTTATCATTTACGAGACATGATTTTTTTAGGAAAATTATTTGTAATATTTATTCAAAGGATATGAATCAAGGACTAATAACAGCCTCTAATGAGTCAATTGTTAATTCATTAAATATGATTTTTTATAAAAATGCATTTGAATATTTTAATTGGGAACATAAATAATGTTAAATAATTTAAATATAGTTTTAATAGGGGCTAGTAGTACAATTGGAAAATTTTTCGCTAAATCAGCATCTAAATTTAATGTGCAAATGATAGATATTGGCAGAACCAATCCTAAAATCAACTTAGTTGAGCATATTAGTACTGATATTTCAAATATTGAATCTATTCAAAAATCAATTGAAAAAATTAAATTGAATTTTAAAAAAATTGATATTGTAATAAATTTTATTGGAACTCACCATTCCCCAATGGATTTTTTGAATGATGATCATGGCCAATTAATAGATGAATTTGATAGGGTTGTCAAAATAAATCTAAGAAGTTCGTTTGCAATTACAATGTTATTTGGTAGGGAGATGATGTTAAAGAAAAACGGTCATATTATTCACCTATGTTCTAATGCGTCAAGATTATCTTTATATGGGTCGTATGCTTATAATGCGTCAAAACATGGCTTAGAAGGTATAGTTAAAACAGCGGCTACACAATTTGCCCCTTATAATGTTAGAGTTAATGGTGTTGCACCTGGAACCGTTGAAACAGAATTAAATCGACGTCTTCTAAGAAATTTGGATAATTCTGCTTATAATAATAGAGCGATGTCAATTTTAGCGCATACGCCTACTAAAAAATTTGCGACATTGGAAGGTATTTGTGAGACATTGCTTGCAACCTGTGTTCCTCAAAAACACCTTACTGGAAATGTAATATTTTGTGACGATGGATATAATGTTGAAGGTCACTCTTGGCCGAATGGGAATTTTGCATTATTTCAAGGCGAATTAGCATTAGATAAACTTCTTAAAGAACTATAAAAAGGAATTATTAATGAATGATTTTTCATGCGATATTTATCAAGCAACTAATTTCTCAAAATTAATTGAAGTAAATTTAATACACTATGTTGTTTGCGAAAATTGCTCGGTAGTTCGACAATATCCTTATCCTTCTGATATTGAAATTGATAATTTTTATTTAAACTACAAATCATATAAATCAAATGATTCTATATATTTAACCGAAAATAGCAGCTCTTTATTTATTTCAGATAAAGAAATGACTTTAAATGATCTGGGAATTTCAATAGATTTTTTTAAAAATAAAAAGTTATTAGATGTTGGATGTGCAACCGGTAATTTTTTAAAAATGGTAGAATTTTACAAACTTTCATATGTTAAAGGAATAGACATAAGTGAAGAGTGCATTAAGATTGCCAAATCTAAAAATCTTAATTGTGAAAATAAAAAATTCTTAAATGAAAAAGATCGCTATGATATTATTTCAATGTGGCATGTTATTGAGCACATAAGAAAGCCTTTAGAATATATTGAGCATGCATATAATTTATTAAACAAAGATGGTATTTTATTGATAGAAACTCCAGTAGTGGGTAAGGTATCAAATTCTTTTGGTTCGAGTTGGAGATACTATATGCCTACTGAGCATATTAATTTATTTACATTTTCTTCATTAGTTAATATATCTTTAAATCATGGTTTTAAAATAAAATCATTTATTAGATTTGGAAGCGGTAATGATAGTGATAAAATTTCAAATTCAAATAAGCAGGCAATGGATAGAATTGCTAAGGAGTTGGGCTGGGGTGATACTTTGGCAATTTGTTTAATTAAATAATAATTTTATATCATGACACACAATAAATCAATAATTATTGTAAGTGCAGGAGTAATGCAAATCCCTGCAATTTTGACTGCAAAATCACTTAATCTCACAGTAATTGCAACTGATAGATCACCCAACGCAGCTGGATTTAGATATTGTGATATTCCTGTGATTTTAGATTCTAAAGATATTAATGGGCATATTGATTTTGCATTGCGCAATAAGGATAAATTTAATATTCAAGGTGCTTTTGCTGCTTCTGATGTTGCAGTAACAGTAGCTGGAATCACTCAAGCACTAAATCTCCCTGGCATTTCAATGGATGTAGCTATTAGATCAAATAATAAAAGTTTAATGAAAGAGAGATGGTTAAATGATAAAATACCTACTCCATTTGGAGTTGAAGTAACAACTTTAAAAGAAGCTATTCAAGTTGCAAATATTATTGGTTTTCCTTTAATTATTAAAGCTGTTGATAATGCGGCTTCTCGCGGAAGCATGAAAGTTATTGACTTAAAGCAAATTCCACAAGCATTAGAGAATGCAAAATTTGCTTCAAAAACTGGTACAGCTATTATCGAAGAATATGTTTATGGTAACGAACAAAGCGTTGAAACAATAATTTGGCAAGGAAAGCATTATCATATTGGCATGGCAGATAGAAATTTTGGCTATCATCCATATCATATTGAAATATCACATGTTGATCCATCTGAATTAAATTCTGATATACAAAAGAATATCTATGAAGTTGTTGATTCAGCGGCAGATTCATTGGGTATAGATTTTGGTCCAGCTAAAGCTGATATGATATTGACATCTAAAGGGCCAATGATTCTAGAAATGCCTGCACGTCTAAGTGGAGGATTCCATTCTCAATATACAACTCCACTAAGTACAGGACAGGATCCAATTCGTGCTGTTTTGGAGATTGCTATTGGTTTACCCCTGACAGAACACCATCTAATTCCTAAATTCAATAAAACAGCAATTTGTAGCGGAATTTTCCCTAAAACTGGAAAAATTATTTCTATAGATGGTGTTGACAAGGCTTTAGAGATAGACGGCATAGAGAAAATTATTATCAATAAATCTGTTGGCGATACAATTGATGATTATATTGATAATTCATCTAGATTTGGTTGGATTATTGGTGTTGGAAAAGATAAGATCGATGTAGATACCAAAATTGCACTTGCGAAGACGTTAATTAATGTAGTAGTTGAAAATAAATAGGATTTATCATGGCATATTTTATTTCAGAAGTATCTAGCAATCACTCTTCTGATCTAGAGAGATCTTTTGCTTTCATCAATAAATCATCCGAAATAGGTTGCAATGCTGTTAAATTTCAACTATTTAAAATTGATTCATTATTTTCTCCTGAGGCCTTAAAATATAAACCTGAATTATTAAATCGAAAGAAATGGGAATTACCCGAGGACTTTTTACCTGCTTTGGCTAAATATTGCCATGACAAAGGCGTTCAATTTTCCTGCACCCCTTTTTACTTGGAAGCCGTACAGCAGTTAAAGCCCTATGTGGACTTTTACAAAATTGCTTCCTACGAATTACTTTGGGATGGCTTGTTGGCTGCCTGTGCTCAAACTGGCAAACCCGTTATTTTGTCTACGGGCATGGCAACTATTCCAGAAATTAAGCACGCTGTAGAAATATTAAAGACTAACGGGTGTGCTAACCCTACTTTGCTGCATTGCACCTCTGCGTATCCCACACCCTACCAAGAAGCCAATTTGGCAGCTATTGCAACCCTGCGCAAAGAAACGGGTTGTGAGGTGGGATGGTCAGACCACACGGTGGAGCCTGCAGTTATTCAGCGCGCTATTCATCATTGGGATGCAAAAGTCATTGAGTTCCACTTAGATTTGGATGGCAAAGGAGAAGAGTACGCCAGCGGACACTGTTGGCTGCCTCATGAAATTGGTGCTGTTATCTCTGACATTCGAAAATCCATCATTGCTGACGGTAATGGTGTGAAGGAGCCTGTTCCCTCTGAACTGCCCGACAGAAAGTGGCGTGCTGACCCGTCTGACGGCTTGCGGCCACTCAAAGAAATCAGAGCATCATTCAACCCATGAAACGCGACGCCTTGCGTTGTTTGGTGATTTGCCAAGCAGGTGAGCGTATGGGTTTGGGGCATTTGATGCGATCAATAGTTGCAGCCCGTTCCCTGCAAAAATTCCTGAATGCTGAAATTCAATTCTTGATACAAGGTGATGCGGTAGACCCCAGCATCTTGGGTGGTCTTACTTTTGAGGCCATCTCAAAAGATCAAGATTTAGGATTCGCCCTACAAAAATCAGCAAAATTTTTTGACCCTGATGTCATGGTGATGGATTTGTTTGGGCCTTGGGTGCCACACAATTTATCCAATAAATTGAAATCCTTTAAGGGGCAAGTCAAGTTGGTTGCTATTGATGCCTTGGATGGGTGCTTGTCTTTGCTTGATTTACTTTTTATCCCATCTTTTTTACAACCCAAGCTATCACCACAGGGTCCAAAGCAAACAGTCTATGGTTGGGATTGCTTCTTATTAAATGTGCAAGAACCTCAGGTAAAGCTTACAAATGAGCAGAGGGTTTTGGTGCTGACAGGGGGCAGTGATACAACAGGCTTAGGTGAAACATGGCCGACACTTTTGAATCACTCGCTGTCTAAAGAAACCCTTGTGGATTGGGTAACTGGCCCTTATGCAGAAATGCCTTTGTTTCCCTCGAACCCCAAACTTCACTTTCAAAACCATCTGGCACCCAAAGGCTTGAGTGGTCTCATGCATCAAGCCAGTTTTGCCTTGACAGTCTATGGGGTCAGTTTTTATGAGTTGCTCTATTTAGGTGTACCAACAGTTGTCTTCTCGCCTTATGGTGACAAAGATCAACGTGAACTTGATGCCGTTCATCAGCAAGGGATTGCCTTGGTAGCGCAAGATGAAACGCATGCCATTCAACTACTGACCGAACTGATGTCTAATCCTGTATTGGCTAATGCTTTGAGTCTTAAGGCCCAAGAAACACTTTCAAAATCTGGCGGTCAAAGGCTTGCTCTGGAAATTGCAAAACTGCTTTCTTAAGTATGAATACATTTCAACTCTTTAATTTTTTCCACCTGAATTTGGCTTATTCCGCCATTGAGGAAGAGCAACGCTCAGCAGTCATTCAGCGCTGCTATTGGCCCTTATTAAACCTTGCTGAAAAGCACAATCTTCCTTTCAGCATTGAATTGTCTGCCTACACCTTAGAGCAAATCGCGAACATTGATCCTGCATGGATTGAAAAATTCAAGTGGCTTATCAGCCATGGCCGGTGTGAACTGATTGGTTGCGGCTATGCGCAGGTCATTGGTCCCTTGGTGCCAGCAGACATGAACGCGGCTAACTTGCGCATAGGTATGCAGGTGTATGAATCGATATTAGGTTTAAGACCTACAGTGGCCTTGGTGAATGAGCAGGCTTATTCAGCTGGAATGGTTGAGTTGTATCTAGAGGCAGGTTACCAAGCCATCATCATGGAATGGAACAACCCTGCCAGTGGTCACCCAGAATGGAACCCCGAGTGGCGCTACCTGCCACAAAAAGCATTGGGGCCTCGTGGTGAAGCCATACCTTTAATTTGGAACAAATCCATTGCATTCCAAAAATTTCAGCGTTATGTGCATGGCGAAATTGAGCTTGATGAATACCTCAGCTATATCTACAGCCATGCATCCTCATCTGTCAGGGCTTTTCCGGTTTACGGCAATGACGTCGAGGTTTTTGATTACCGCCCAGGTCGGTATATGACTGAAGAGCCCTTGCATGGCGAGGGCGAGTGGGCACGCATTGAAAAACTCTATGCCAGCTTGGCTGCCGACGACAGAGGCGAACTTATCAAGACCTCGGAAGTTTTGAAATTGATGGGTGAAACGCAAGCAGGTCATTCGCTGCGCTTGGAAAGTGCAGCCCAACCTATACCGGTGAAGAAACAAGAAAAATACAATGTTTTACGGTGGGCTGTCACTGGCCGCGATGATGTGTTTATCAACACCCGTTGCCGGCAAATTTTTGAAGCACTCAAGCACAACACAACTTCAACCGATGAAGATTGGCAAGAGCTTTGCTATTTGTACAGCAGTGATTTCAGAACCCACATCACTGAAAAACGCTGGAATGCCTATTTGCAAAGACTTCAAAGCATGCATGAGCGTTGGGTCAACTTGACTGCTTACAAAG
>Ga0214921_10012020_pt1 | contig 10425 bp, 10 predicted proteins | sample LL1505_MetaG_FD_177992 | JGI IMG/M metagenome (GOLD analysis project Ga0214921, IMG submission 177992) | Freshwater microbial communities from Lake Lanier, Atlanta, Georgia, United States - LL-1505 | ecosystem: Environmental > Aquatic > Freshwater > Lake | place: USA: Georgia | collected...
TTCGTCTCTTGGCATAAGGGCATTTTATGAGTTGCCCACTATTTGTCATGAAAACCAATTTAGACTCTTGACTGATGCTGCTGCCCGTGTAATATACGTGCAATAACTCGATGAAATTTGAGGGCAAAAAGTCACCCAGAGGCCCTCAGCGTGACAAATAGTCACGTTAAAAAGGAAAAAACATGGCTTGTGACCATGCTTTTTTAGGTGGCTCCTCGACCTGGGCTCGAACCAGGGACCTACAGATTAACAGGAATCCAGGCTCGTCAAAAACCTATATAAATCAATGGCTTACGTGTAAAAATAGCCACCGTGTAATATTTCGTGTAATTGGCCAAGAGTTGCATATTGCAACTGGCGAGGTGAAAACCTGCTTTTTCAGGTTTTGATCCCTGAATTTTGACCCCAAAACTTCTACGACACAACCGGGACTCGAATAGAGGAGGGCGGAAGTTCGACTCCATGACGGGACACTTAACTTTGAAATCCCGTTTGTTCGACTCCCGCGCAGGTGGCCGAAAAGAGGAGGGCGGAGGTTCGACTCCATGACCGGACATCAAATTGCTAGGGCCCAAATTGGTCGAGTTTAATTTTCGGAGTCTAACCAACTCTTCAACTAGCTTCGACGTTTCATTTGCCTATTTCGGAGTTTGAAGCCAAACTATTTTTAGAGTAACAAATAGGGTGCTGTAATCGTAATTTTTTCAGCTGCGGAGAAGTTATGTCTACCTTTAGCTAGTCAAGCACCCTAACGACTGAGCTACTTAGCAATATATTCTGGTTTCTATCCAGCACTGGAGAAACTGTAAGTTTGATAATTCCGATAATACCTTGGGCAATTTCATCAATCGATCGTGTGTGACGCGGATCGTCAATATAGAAGAGCAGGTCATGCGAGTACCAGCCATAGCTGATCGCATGAGCCATTCTAGATACACCAATCAGTTTGTCTTCTTCGATTTCAAGAGTTGAATGCCGTATCGCACTCGCCCATAGCTGTACATACAGGTCGTGAATTTTCTTTAATGCAGCAGCAGATGAGACTTGTCGTTCAAGCAACAACAACGCTGTCCATTCCTTGGGATTACCAAAGCCTTCTTTGACCAAGGCCTTTAGCAAATGTTCGACTGTTTGCTCAATCGATAGTCCCACATGTTGGGCCATTGTTGAACTCAGAACTGCCCCAGCTTCAGTGCAGCGTCTGTTGATAGCAGAAGCTGCCAATGATCTTAAATTTGGCATGTAATCGTAAAAGGTGCCAATCCCAACGCCAGCCACAGCTACAACTTCACGGATGGTCATTTTTTCATATCCGCGCTCAATCAAAACCCGAACAAAAGCTTCTTGTAAAGCTTGCAAAGTGATTTGTGATCGACTTTGACTGGGTTTTTTTCTTGGTAAAGCAGATTTTTTCAAGAGTTTCATAGCATTTAAAAAAACCGAACACTTAACTTTAATATTTGAAATAGACTAGATTTTGCACTATTTTGGTGAACTGATAAATGTTAATAAAGCAATTTACTCATGAAAGCACACGGAAAAACTATAAGTCCATAGATGATTTGTGTTTGTGGATTGATGCGCATATTGATCAGCAGATCAACTGGATTGATTTGACAAATGCGAGCGGTTTAGACCATTTAACTTTGCAATCAAAGTTTTCAAAACAAAAACTCATGACACCCATGACTTGGATTCGAAAGAGAAAAGAAGCGATGACAGGAAGAAACCTTTCTTCCGTTGCCCCCAATCGTTACGCCTCGCTTTTAGCGCATTCTTCAACTTAGCAACGGCGAATCTTGCGAAGTAACCATGAGTAAATTTATTTGGTTGCCTGAGCATTGCGAGCAGTTGCGGTCATTACGAATTGCTGCTGGAATTGATATTTCAACGCTGGCAAGCAACCATTCCCTTTCAAGGATGCAAATCAAGCAACTGGAAGAGGGAGGGGAATCAGCCTTTTACACTCCAGAAATTAAATTCACGGTAGGTCGGAAATTAATCCGATCTTTTGGGGTTGAAGTTGTGCATATTGAACATAAAGAAGAGGCAATAGAGTCAGGTTTGTTTGCTGTTGTTGATGAATTACCTGCTCCCCTGGCTGAAGGTGTTGCTCATACAAAATTAATAAAAATTCTAGAACCATTTAACTTTAGAGTTTCAACCAACCAGCTTTACTTGATTTGCTTTGGAGTGACTTTAATCGCAATCTTTTTTTTTCTAGGTCAAAGGCCTGACTTGATGAAGGAAGACCTTGGAAAGCAGATAAATGCCCACCATACTGAGCAAAAAGCAGTTTTTCTCCCTAGTGTTGTGTCTGACAAAGGATTGTCATCGACAGCAAAAATGAACAAAATCAGTTTATCAACAAAGTGTGATTGGGATACTCGTCCAATTGAAAAGATTGCTCCCAAGCCAATGAAGCCTGGCAACTACGTTCACTTGGTAGCGAGTGATTCAGTTTCTGTTTGTGTAATGGACCATACCAATGAAATCAAAACATTAAGCTTTAAACCTATGGAGGCGAAGACCGTACATGGCCACCCGCCATTTAAGATTTTTAGCCATGAATTTTCCAAAATAAAGTTGTACTACCAAGGCAACCTTATACGAATCCCTGAGCCATTCCCAGAGCAAATTATTTTGAATGAGAAGTCATGATTGATATAGAGGAAGTTAATTCAAATACTGATGCCGTTGATTGCTTGTTCATAGGATATGGCGTTACTTAAGAATAAAATCAAGTGGTAAGTGCTTGATTTTAAAGGGGTTTTGGCTCCTCGACCTGGGCTCGAACCAGGGACCTACGGATTAACAGAAATCCAGGCTCGTAAAAAACTTATATAAATCAATGACTTATGTATAAAAATAGCCATCGTGTAATATTTCGTGTAATTGACCAAAATTTGTAAATTACAAATTTTCAAGCAAAACACGCAAATTTGGGGTGGGCCAACGCCATTTTACTTAGGGTCAGCGCAAATTTACGATTTCAAAATTCCTGACATTCTGGACATTACTCATGTCTAACTTGGCCAAGTTGCGACGTGACCAAAAGGAATCAATACCACCACTGGAGAAGAAAGTGACGCGTTTGCGCGATTCGCTGCTCACCCTACCCGGGCCTTAACAGAAAGCAAGTCAGCTACAAGACCTAATGATTATTGATGAGCTGGTTATTGATTGGGTTTTATGGCGTTCTCAAAGTTCATCAAGATAGGCCTTCCATCTGGCGTGTTGAGTGGAATGATTTTTTCTTGTTCGTTACCTTCTGCTGAAATCAATGCACATAGGGTTGGGCTGGCACGCATTTCCCCATTCAATTCAACTTCTATATTTGCTACTACCAGCTGAACGTCTGACAGTATTTCCTTTACTTTCATTTGCATTCCTTTAGTGTGTTTTGAGTTGAGGCGACCCAAGGCAGGTCAGCGGTGTTGATTGCCACCCTGACTGATTTGTCTGCTTTGATTTTCATGGTCTGCTTTCTGTGACTGTGCCTGCTAAACAAATTACCGGTATCTTACTTTTCAGCCTTACGGCCTCGCGGCTAAAAAACTGCGAGAACGCGAAGCTCTATGCTCTGGCGCGGCGAGGGATTGTCACAGGCCTGCGGTTCTTCTATCGCGCTGTGCGGTACCGAGGTGTTGGCTTTTTTTAGCACATCGCTTCCTGAAAAATGTCTGAACACAATGACTTCATCGTGCGTCTGGCGCGGAAAATAAAACCACCGGTGCGAAGCGTCGTGTGTAATGGCATAGGTTTCGCCTGTGCGGTCCGGGTAAATCAGTTTGTTGGGCACCAGGTCTTTGCTGTTCACTGTGCGGCAATCAGCCAGCGCCAGTGGGGCATCTTCAAGCGGCGAGTCATTGATACAGCGCCACATGCCATAAATCACATAGCGCTGTAATTCAATCGGTTCATCCGGCGGTAGGCCCAAAACCTGGCGTATGCGCACCGGGCCGCTGCGCGGTGTGAAATCCAAGTGCACCCGGCCGACGGGTTCACGCACAGTGCTGAACGAGCCGCCCATGCCGTCAAGCTGTGGTCTGTGTGCAGCTCTGCGTCTGAGCGTATGGTCAAACACCAGCGCTTGCCGCGCGCCGGTCAACTCCATCAACAAGCGGGTTGACTCGGCGTAGTAGGTGTCGCGAACTTGTATTTCGTTCCAAAAATCTGTCACCGCGCTTGGCGCATGCGCCAGGGTGAAGCCGTGCGAGTCCAGCGTAGCTGACGGTTTGAGGCTGCGTGCATCGTTGACCGGCATACGGTAATCCTGCAGCTTGCCATTGAAACGCGGGTAGCTGTCGGGCGGGTCATAACTATAGGTATGCAGGGGCTGCGCAGTCGGCTCCAAGTAATTCAGCAGCGCTTGCGCAGCGGTATTCACACCAAGGCCTAGAAAAACGCCATGGTTCTGACTTCTATGCTCTCTCTCTTTTGCGCGTCTGTAGCTGTGTCCGGGTGTTCGAACGCCGAATGCCCCATGAAGCGGCAGCGTCCGTCAACTTCAGAGTCAAAGGTTTTGAGTATTAAAGCGTGGTTGGGTTCCATGAACGGAAAATACATCCAACGGTGCTTGGGCGAATACCGCATTACGTAAATTTCGCCGGTGCGTTCGCGGTATTTCAAGTCCATGCGCAACATGTCATCGGGTTCATGGGTGCTGGCGTCGCACATGGCCAACGGCAATTCCTCAACCCGGCGGTAAAGCGGTTTCCATACGTTGAAAAAAGCCACGCGCCGCTGAAGCAAGTCGTCGGCATCCTCGGGCACGATATCGCGCACGCGCTGCGGGCCGCTGATGACGGTGTAGTCGCTGTGCACCAGCAGCACAGCCGGGCGCTGCACCTCGGTTTGGGCTTTCAAATCTGAAGGCAGGCGTTTACGGATGGTGTGGTCAAACACCACGACGCGCTTGGCCCCTGTATGCAACTTCACAAAATTAACCACTTGTTGGTAAAACACCTGTTTGATCAGGTCGTCTTGATCAAAATCTTTGAAAGAAGGTTCGAATTCATGTAACTCAAAACCTTCTTTGTCCGCGCTGAGCGTGTTGAGTTGAGGCCAGGCATCGTGAATATCCACTTCCTGTGAATCGGTGCCGGGAGGGTTCAGTACCACCTCCGGTCCGGGTTCGTAAAAGTAGTAATCCGGCGGTATGCCATTGTCAACAGAGTAGTTCAGCGTGGCACGTACAGTGGTCGAGGACATCGTCGTGGGTTCCGGTCTCAGTTAGGGTTTTGGGTGCTGAAGCCTTGGTACACCATGGTTTTTTGCCAGCAGGGCAGACCTTCAATGGCGGTGGTCAGCCAACGTTTCAAGTGGCGGTGGTTGTCCATCGGTAGTTGCTGCCAGCCGTGTAAATGCATAGGGGCCGCCAGCGCAATGTCTGCAATCGTCACGTGGTCACCGGCTACCCAGGTGTGCTGCGACAAACGCTGGTCGAGGATGGATGCAAGTTTGTGAAACTGTGCATCTTGCGCGGCAATCACGGCAGGGTCGGCTTCGCCACCGAGCAAGGGCTTGACGCAGTTTTCTACCAGGTAGACGTAGCAACTGGGGAACCAGCTGGACGACTCCCACAGCAACCAGCGGTTGATGTCGGCGCGGGTTTTCAAATCTGTGGGGTAAGCCGCTGAGTTACCGTTTTTGTCGGCAGCATATTGAAGAATCGCATTTGATTCCCACAAAACAAAATCGCCGTCGATCATGGTCGGCAAAGAGGAATTCGGATTGATGGCCAGGTAAGCCGCTTCCTTTTGTTCCGCTTTGAAATAATCGACATGAACCAGTTCGTATTTGGCACCGATCAAATCAAGACCGGCTAATACTTTCTTACAGTTGACCGTGATGGGGTCTGCATGAATCTTCATAGTGTCTCCTTTGTAGTTTTATGGATAAATGCCAAATGAGTATATGGATTGACCCCTGTTCTGGTAACTGTTGTAATGCGAACGGATTGTCTTCAAATTGGAAACGATGATCTCCTCCGAACGCCTGCAACGGCCAATTTCCACCGACATGCTGACCGCTTTTGTGCATGTGGCGCAATCGCGCAGCGTGAGCAACGCCGCAGCTGCATTAGGCGTAGGCAAGGGATTAATCAGCAAACGGATTGCGCTGCTGGAGGATAAGCTGGGCATTATTTTGTTCAGCCGCAGCAGCCGCAAAATCGTGCTGACTCCGGCCGGCGAGGCCTACCTGGCTTACGCGCAACGGGCTTTGAATGAAATTGCTGGAGGGCTGGAGCGGGTGCGGGCACTCAAATCCGAACTCACCGGCAGCTTGAGGTTGACGGCACCGGTGTCATGGGGACAAAAAGTGCTGGCGCGGCATTTGCCGTCGTTTCTCAAATTGCACCCGGCGGTGGAAATCGAATTGATACTGTCTGACAGGATCATGGACCTGGCCGCCGAACGCATGGACATTGCCTTTAGATGGTCGGCCACGGCAACCGGCGAATTGAAAAACACGCCCATTATTTCCGTGCCCTGGTTGTTGACCGCGTCTCCTGAATATCTGGCTGCGCACGACATGCCGCAAACGCCGCCGGAGTTATCCAAACACAACTGTTTGTATTACCGGCGCGACAGCAGCGACGACAACTGGGTGCTCAGTTGTCACCGGGTTCAGCCTGAGCGGGTGAAGGAAAAAATTCCGGTCAGGGTCAGCACCCGTTATGCGGTGGACAACGCCGAGGCCGTGCTGCACGCGGCCGTTGCTGGGCTGGGGATTGCGCTGCTGCCTGATTATTTGTGTGAAATATCGTTGCGCGATGGCAGCCTGCTCAGGGTATTGCCCGAATGGACGCCATTGACCAAATTCGGCTCGCAGATCGTGGCGCTGATCACACCAGAGCGCATGAATTTTTCGCGCAACAAAGCCTTGCTGGATTTTTTGCTGGCTTCTATGGAGAAGGATGAAGCAAATAAGCCTGTTGCTACAAAAGAAATTTTCTAAATTAACCCTGAGTACATAACTCTATGACATAGACTAATCTGAATCGATCGCAGAAAAAATTCGGGCCATTTCAGAGACTCTTTTGACTTGTAGCGAAGACCATCGGTGGCAATTTTTGTTGATCCATCTCTTGACGTAAATAACATTTTTTTAGTTACCAATTCTTTGCCTTGACATGGCTATGTAGCCTCTTGACTCATGCCATCCGCCGTGTAATATACGTGCAATAGATTGATCAAAATTGAGGGTAAAAAGTCACCCAGAGGCCCTCAGCGCGACAAGTAGTTGCGTCTAAAAGGAAAAAGCATCGCTTTTGACGATGCTTTTTTAGGTGGCTCCTCGACCTGGGCTCGAACCAGGGACCTACGGATTAACAGAAATCCGGGCTCGTCAAAAACCTATATAAATCAATTACTTAAAAGTAAAAATAGCCACCGTGTAATATTTCGTGTAATTAACCAAAATTTGTAAATTACAAATTTCCCAGCGTTTTGGCCAAATTTGCCCACTCCGCTGTCATTTTGCACGCGAAATGTTAGAAGTTACTGCCAGTTCTAGAACCGAAATCTGTAAAAGTTCACTGACCGCACCAAGGACTTGATCAAATCAGGCGGAGAGTGGATCAGCTCGGTCGACCTGGAAAACGCGCTGATGGCCCACCCTGGCATTGCCGAGGCTGCAGTCATAGCCATTCCCGATGAAAAATGCAGCGAACGGCCTTTGGCCTGTGTGGTGGCCAAACCCGGCCACTCACCGCATGCCGATGAACTGGCGGCTCATTTGCTCAACATGGGCTTTGCCAAATGGCAAGTACCCGACCGCTTTGAATGGATCGATTGTGTGCCTCGCACTTCAACCGGCAAGTTCTACAAACTCAAGTTGCGTGAAATGTTTCCTAAGTAAATCTGTTCAGTAAACTTTTTCATGTCAAAGCATTTGTTTCTGCGAAGATAAAAGAAACTTTAATTTACATGCACATTTTGAAGGTGATGAATGTCCTCACCGGATACTTTTGACGAATCTCTTCTGAGTGCTGCGGCACCCGTGCTTCTGTCTGTATCGCAAGTTACCGTTGCATTCCGCGGCATTGTTACCCTAGATGGTGTCTCCTTCAATGTTCAAAAAGGACAGATCGCCGGTCTTTTTGCAAGATGGCCAGTGTCAGCTCGGCCAGGTGGTCGCTGGCGATGAATTGCACTTGGCCGCGCTCAATGCTGGCGACCACGGGCTCCCAGTTGTCGCCATAAAAGCCCATGCCCGAACCGATGCGAATGGATAGCGTCATGGGGCGATATTGAAGCCTTCAGTAGGGATCGTAATGGGGGAGAACCCCTAGAGATAGTCTCATTTAAGATTACCAAAATAGCACGGTCGTTCGAAAATGGTTTGCGCGGTGTTGAAGCACTGCCCCGCCAAGCGCAGCTAACTCGGCTAAACAGAACCAAGAGGAGACAGGCGTGCAATTGCTGCAACTGCTGATCAGCGGTGTGGCCCAGGGATGTATTTATGGACTCATTGCCCTGGGTTTCGTGCTGATTTACAAGGCCACCGAGACGGTGAGCTTTGCCCAGGGCGACCTGATGATGGTGGGGGCTTTTTCAGGCCTGGCCGCCATGACGCTGCTGGGCTTTTCCTTTTGGATCGCGGTGCCTTCGGCCATCGTGGCCATGGGCATTTTTGGGGTGCTGCTTGAGCGTTTGGTCATTCGCCCCATCTTGGGGCAACCGGCTTTTTCCATTGTGATGCTGACCATTGGTGTGGGCTATGTGTTGCGGGGCCTGATCACCATGATTCCTGATGTGGGTACCGACACCCACACCCTGCCCGTGCCCTATGCGGGTGAAGTTTTGCGCTTGGGCGGTTTGGTGATCGCAGCCGAGCAAATGGTGGTGATCGGCGCCACCGGCATTTTGTGCCTGAGCTTGTTTGCCATGTTCAAGTACAGCAAGGTGGGTATCGCCATGCAGGCCGCCTCGCAAAACCAGCTGGCTGCCTATTACATGGGAATCCCGGTCAAGCAGATCAATGGTCTGGTTTGGGGTCTGGCTGCGGCAGTGGCGGCCGTGGCGGGCTTGCTGTTGGGCCCCATCACCTTTGTGCACGTCAACATGGGCTTCATTGCCCTGAAGGCCTTTCCCGCAGCGGTGGTCGGCGGATTTGGCAGCTTGCCCGGCGCGATTGTGGGCGGTCTGGTGATCGGCATCGTCGAGTCGCTTTCCGGCTTTTATTTGCCCGAAGGCTTCAAGGACATCGCGCCTTACATCGTGGTGTTACTGATGCTGGTGCTCAAGCCCAATGGCTTGTTCGGCGAACAACTGCGCAAGAAAGTTTGAGGCCCCGGCATGCGTTTCATTTTTAAAACCGATTACAACCAGGACGTGAAGCTGGCCAAGCACGGCGGCCATGTATTCTGGTACAGCCTGCTGGGCTTGTTCCTGCTGGCCGCCCCTTGGGTGGTCGCCGATTACTGGTTGGCGCAACTGACCTTTGTGATGATCTATGCGGTGGTGGGCCTGGGCCTGATGCTGCTGGCAGGCTTTACCGGGCTGTTCTCGCTGGGCCACGCAGCGTTCTTGGGTGTCGGGGCATACACCCAGGCCGTCATGGTCAATGCCGGGGTGCCGTTTCCGCTGGCGCTGGTTTGCGCGGGTTTGTTCTCGGCCATCGTGGGCGTCATCGTGGGTTTGCCGGCGCTGCGCGTCAAAGGCATTTACCTGGGCATGGCCACGCTGGCGTTCGGCTTCATTGTTGAAGAAGGCTTGGCCCGTTGGGAGGGGGTGACGGGCGGCAACACCGGTTTGTCTGTGGGTTATCCCGCCATCGGCGGCTGGACGCTGGACAGCACAGAAGAGTTTTATTTCCTGTGCTTGCTGGTCACCGTGGGGGCCACATTGGCCATCGTGAACCTGCTGCGTTCCTCTACAGGGCGTGCCTTTGTGGCCATCCGCGATTCAGAAATTTCGGCGCAAAGCATGGGCATCCACTTGGCTCGCTATAAGACCCTGTCCTTTGCCCTGTCGGCGGCGCTTGCGGGTATTGGCGGTGCTTTGTACGCGCACAAAATCCAGTTCCTTTCACCAGAACAGTTCAGCATCATCCAGTCAATTGATTTGTTGCTGATGGTGGTGATCGGCGGTTTGGGCTCAATTCATGGAGCCTTCCTAGGCGCCATCTTCCTGATCGTCATGCCACAGCTGATTTCCTTGGGCAAAGACTTTTTGCCAGCCACCATTGGCGGTGCCGCTGGTTTGCAGGGCGCGATTTACGGCATGGTGCTGATTGCCTTTGTGCTGTTTGAGCCCATGGGCCTGTATGGCCGCTGGCTCAAGGTGCGAACCTGGTTCCAGTTGTTCCCGTTTTACCGCCGTGGCCTGTTCAAGCGCCAAAAATCGTTCCAGAAGTCGGACCGCCTGAAATGAACGCAGACATCCTTTTATCCGCACAAGACCTGAGCGTGCGCTT
>Ga0214921_10012021_pt1 | contig 10425 bp, 11 predicted proteins | sample LL1505_MetaG_FD_177992 | JGI IMG/M metagenome (GOLD analysis project Ga0214921, IMG submission 177992) | Freshwater microbial communities from Lake Lanier, Atlanta, Georgia, United States - LL-1505 | ecosystem: Environmental > Aquatic > Freshwater > Lake | place: USA: Georgia | collected...
TGGTTGGATATTTGGTTGGATTTGATGGTTTTGTTCCAAATTCATTTATTATCAATTAATCTTATTATATTATATGTGATATAATAAGATTAATTGTTTTTCAATTTTTCATAATAGGTAAGTATCTGAGATTTGCACCTAGTCTTATAATTTTATTCTATAACTAAATTATAGAATAAAATGGGCGGATCTGCTAATATTGTTGACTTGGGTATTTTAGGCATTAGATGTTTTTATGGCTTTGGTATCCTTGGTGTTGGTTTAATTTTATTTATTGGAAATTTTATGATATCAAATACTGAAGAAAATATTACATCATCGTATCTAGGTATATACGCCTCATGTTTATTTTGTATAAGTTGTATTTTAGGATTGGTACAGCTCAAATAAAACCTTCTGGGAGATATTATGTAAAATGTCCGGATTTTACCGGACTTTTCTTAACATTCATATTATATACCATTGTATTTAGCACATACAAGTTTAGGTATGGCAATTTTATTGAAAATATCTGCATTAATCTTATTTAATCATTAGATAAATCATTAAATAAAAACATCAAATAAATCATTTACGCATTTAGATAATTTAACATATCATTCAATCTTACAGACATAAAACATCCTTTATCTGTCCAAGCATCGTGTTCTTGGTTCCAAAATAATTTCTCGGTATCAGATGTAAAATCAATTTTCTGTTTAAACATTTTGTTACTAGCTTTATAATATCCATTATTAATTGATCTCAAATGATTTTCAGCATCATCATAATTTACGAATGCACCACTAAAAATATATTCTGGATAAATACCATCTTCATAATATACACATTTAAATACCAAAAAAAATTCATTATTTAAAATATCTTCTTGTGTAAACATTATATAAGTTGTATTATTAGTTAGTTATATAACTAACAAAACTAACTAATAATTATAATTTTCATTTTTTTATGTTTCAATACTTTCAATTTTTTATTTGTATATAATATATAAAATTTATATGCAAATAATATTAGCAAATAAAATTTATGATATTACAGAATTTATTAAAGAACATCCAGGTGGGTCCGAATTATTTGTAAATAATTCGGATCTTACCACAGAATTTAATAACTCTGGTCATTCATCATATGCGATATCATTATTGGGTAATTTTAAGTCAGAAATATTAGAAAAATCAGATCCAAGATATAAACAAGAATCAAAATTATCATATAATCAAACAAAAATATCAAAATTATTTACTCATGAAGATAAATTTAATATTCATAAAATATGTGGAACAATTGCATTGATAAATTTTACACATTTGTTTATTGATTTTTATTTGAGTGGTTTTATTGGAGAAATACATTATCGTAGTGTGAATTTTAGTTTAATGGTTTTATCATGGATACATGGATTACTTAGTTTAACAAGTTTTCAGTTTTTAGTTCCAAAATCTAGAACTGGTATATTACCAATGATATGGCAAGAATTTAGAGCACATTCATCTATATTCGCATTAAGATCAATAATTATAATGAATTTAATATATTTCTGTGGGAAAAACCATCTAATAGATATTATGAGATTAGGTATTGTATTTATTACAATGTATTTAGCAGATATATTTAGTAAAAATCTGAAATCAAACTCAAAAGAAACGACGACTAGTACAATGCCATATTGGACAGGTCTCGATCCAAATATACAAAAATATATTAAGATATTTTATACTCATGCTCAATTAATGGCTACATTTGGATGTTTATTTTTAGAATTACCATATAATTTATTATATTTAATTTTCCCAATACAATTTGCAGCATTTTTAATGACCTTAGTAAGAAAAAATATAATTAGTGCAAAATTATATCATATATTATATGGATTATCATTGTTATCTGTGTATATTATTAATTGTTTTGATTATTTATTATATTTTTATATTTTGATAGGCTTTATTTTGTATTATTTTAGAATCATTTGCAAAATAAATAAATATTATATGTGGTTTTGTGTTTTTTCTTTGTATCATTTGTTAAAATATCCAATATACTTTTTTATTGCTTCCATTATTTATTTATTATTTAGAAATACCTTATTCGAAAAATCAGATAGATCAGAGTCAAATGATATTATTGTATCAAATAAATTAATATCATCTGATCATTATTTGATAAAAATAAAAAGTGCTAATAAATTGGATTTTAAACCTGGACAATATATTAATTTGTATTATAACATTGAAAAAAGACCATATACACCAATTAATATAGATTTTAATACGAATGAAATTGAATTCTTAATAAAATCTTATACAAATGGAAATATATCACAAAAAATCACACAAAATTATTTAACAAATTCAGTAATATATTTTAAATGTCCATTTGGAACTAAATATTATGTAGAATCCGAAGATTTATTTTATTCAAATTCAATCCCAATTAATAAAACAAATATTTTGATGTTTTCATGTGGTACTGGTATTACACCTTTTTATTCAATGATTCAAAATTTATCAAATCAAACTAAATACACAATTCATTTATATTCTAGTTATAAATCTCCTGATCAATCATATTTATTTGATAAGTTAAAACATTCAAAATTATATAAACATGCATATTTTAGTTCTGAATCAAATAAATTAAATTTAGATAAAATTGATTTAATTTTAAAATCATTTGATAAATTAAATACTATTGTATTTGTATGTGGAACAAATTTTTATAATCAAATGATCATTAAAAAATGTTCAGAATTTAATATTGAGTCAATCATATTCTAACTTTATATCAAATCAACTATTTTACTGAATTTAATTAAACTAATAATATCTCTTAAAATATCTGCATTAAATGACTCTATTGAAAAATCTTCGTCCGATGCTAGAATATATTTAGAATATTTATCAACTGTTGATTCAATTAATTCATCCATTAATTGATTACATACATTATTAATTTTGTCTAAAATTATTTCGAATTTAATATGATCTTCTTCATTTGATCTATCTAATTTTAATGCTGTCAAAATTGATTCAATATATTCATCTGATTCTGCTTTTTTGCAATAAGAAAAATAAGCATTCAAATGATCAACATATTTACGATTAATTTTTGCTCTACTTAATAAGATATACGAACTTGCTGCTCCAGAAATAGCAGTTACCATAAATTGACCTAATGTATTATATGGTTCTGGGTAATATTGAAGATCTAATTCATCTAAAAGTTTTGAATCTGTTTTAAAATCATAATTTAAATTATCATCATCTGAAACATCTGAATCTGATAGATCAAAATGAATAGTATCGCTATTTAATTTTTTTGAATAAGTGTTCATTTTATGTGAATGTTATTTAATATCTAACAAATGTTATTTTATTCTTTAAATCAACAATTTATATCAACAATTTTTTTTGAATTTATTAAATAATTTCAAAAAAATGAATAAAATAAAATTTGGCATTAGATTATGGTATATTTTATTTAAATTTTATAATTATAAATGACAGATGAATTTGATATTGACACACATATTATTAATAATTATAATAATATAAATAATATTATTATATTATTGTCTGGACCAATTGGTTTTAAATCAGGAAATTATGCAAATAATAATTTAAATCACCAATCACATATATCTCATATACAAAGAGAAAAAATAACAAAATCAAATATAGAATACTTAAATTTCCTAAATTCTATTGAACTTACTACTAATTCTGAGTTTGATAAAAAAAATAATAAATCCAATAAATCCAAATTAATTTTTTAACAGTTAACTGTAAAATAGATCTTTATAAATCATATATTAATTTATTTATCATAAGGTTTCGATACAGAAATTTTATATTTAGATATCTAAATATAAAAATTGTAGGAGCAAAACAGGTTAAAAATATAGTTTCTCAAAAAAAAATTCCCCCCCCCCGAAAAATTTACCTAAAAAATTTTTTAGGTAAATTTTTTAGGTACTCGTCTTTTATAATTTATTTTTTGTTAAAAATTTTTTAGGTAATTTTTTAGGTGTGAATTAATCATAAAAATATTATAGTATATTAATATATAATACTATAAAAAATAATAAAATTAGAATGATATATACATGTAATAAGTGTAATAAAGAATTTAACCAAAAATCACATTATGAAAGTCATTTGAGACGTAAATTTTCATGTGTAAAAAATTTAGAAAGTATTTTAGATGAAAATAATAATTTTAACATTACCCAAAATTTACCGCCAAATAACGCCAAAATACCGCCAAATAACGCCAAAATACCGCCAAATAACGCCAAAAATTTAAACAATGAATCTTCTATTATTTGTGAATTTTGCAATAAATATTTTGCAAGAAAGGATAATTTAACTAAACATCAAAAAACAAGATGTAAAATAAAAAATAATTTAGATGATACTTATGACAAATTAAAAGAAAAAGTAAATTTATTGACAGAACAAAATAATAATCTCAATAAACAACTAAGTTTAACTATGAAAAAGAAAAATAAATTAATAATCTCAAATCCATCTAATATATCAAATACAAATAATACAACAAATAATACAACAAATACAAATAATGGTCAAATAATTCAAAATCAACAAAATATAAATATTAAAATGGTTAGTTTTGGAGAAGAAGACTTTAATAGATTAACTGAAGAAGAGATTTTAAATGTTCTTAAATCTAAAAATAGAGCTTTTTTTAATCTGGTTAAATTAATACATCTTAATGAGAGACTTCCAGAATATAACAATATATTGATTAATAATTTCCCCTTTGGAAAATCTTCGATTTTCCAAGAAGGCGCCCTAAAAAATATGAATGTAAACATTCATATTTTCGGGGGAAAATCAAATTATGGATCTATTTTTGATGAAACAAAAATGATTGTTCAACAAAAAAAACAAATAATAGCAGATTTAATAACAAATCGTCTTTATGATTTACAACAATTAGTTATTAAATATAAACAGACAAAACATCTATCAAAAAGAGAGATAGAAATACTAGGTTCTGTAATAGGTTTTCTAAAAAATTCAAATCTAGAAGATGAAGATGTAGATGGAAATATAATAAGACCAGATAAAGAAACTACCAAAAAAATAAAAGAACTATATGATGAATTAATTTTAATGTTTTACAATGATAGAGATCTTGTAGAACAGACATTAAAACAATTAACATCTGAGTTAGATACAGAAATTTTATATTTAGATGTATAAAATCTCCAAATTTTAATCCATATTATCAGAGAAGAAGATGATGGTAATTGATATATTATCTGCTGATTTTTTTAAAATAGCATAATCTGCTAATTTCTGAGCTAAATTATTATCTGATTTACCTTTTAGATTTGTCAGATTACGATTTGCTGATTTAAGTTCTGCATATTTATCTAACACAAAATCTACAGCATCTTGATTATTTAAAACATCCCATACACCATCACAACCCATAATAATAAATTTTTCATTAGTTAATGTATAATCGAAAATATCCGGCTCTTGAGAAATATATCTATTATCTAAATCACCAAAAGATCGACTAACACTCATACCATTTATACGTGGATCATCTCCTTCAGACATTTCTATATTTCCGCCCATTTGACAAATACGACTTTTTTCACAAAATAGATGTGGTTTATGATCCAACGATAATTGTTGAGCAATATTATAATTATTACATAGAGTTGCTCTAGAATCACCTAAATTAATAATTTTAAGATTAAGTTTATCAGAATTTTCAGATTTGGGATATATTAGGGAGATAAGTGCAGTTGATCCCATTGTATTTGATTTAATATAATAATTTTTTAATTTTGTTTGTATTCGATTGAATAGAGGGGCAATGAATTTAGAATTAAATGTTTTAGAAGCAGATAATTTTGTAGCAATTGGCGAAGATAAACTACAAAAATATTTACTAATATTTATTTTTTTATCATCAACTAATGTTTTAGAAATATCACCACCACCATGACCATCGAATACTCCAGCATATAAAATAGGTATTAAATTATTATTTGATTTATCCAAATTATTTATAAGATCCATTGCATCTTCATTATGTGGTCGAACGCCTGTTGTACTATAAGTTTGTATAAAAATATTCATTTTTTCTATACAATCATATAAGAAAATGATTGATAGAAAATAACATTAAATAATTTTGTTAATTTGTTTAATATAAATTTTAATACTAAATATTTTTATTAGGCACTTGATATAAAAATATCTGTACTTATATCAATTAATAATTTTTATAAGCATCTAAATATGTTTTACAAAGTTCATTAAATACATCTTTTGGATTTTCAATTGAATTATAAGGAATATTAAACTCTTGACATGATTGTTTAACTATAGGAGCAATTTCTGATAAATATACATTATTTAATGATGGAAATAAATGATGTTCTATTTGATAATTTATACCACCTGCAAAACGAGTTATAAATAATGATTTAGTACAAAAATTAGCAGATGCACGTACTTGTTGTTCGCCCCAATCCATTTTTTTATTTTTATCAAAATTTTCTGTTTCCAAGTGTGATGAAAATAAATCATGATCAGGAGCAATAGAAAAAAAATACATAATATTCATTCCTATTAAATGGAATAAAGTATAAAATCCTGCATAATATATCATCAAACTTAAAAATGAAATACTTATAAAATATTGTCCAATACTATTGATAAATGAATATAAATCAGGTAATTTCATTTTCCATATCTTACCTTTTCTTATCCACACAATATGATACGATAAGGCCTGTCCTATAAATGAACCAGGAAATATACAATTAAATAATAATAATTTGATAATTAAAAATTTTTTACTAAATGTTAATGGTTTTATTTGGAATTGACTAGATTTACGTAAAAATGGCATAGAATGTCGCATATCTGGATCATATTCAAGCATTCCAGTATATTGATGATGTCTAATAATATGATGATAAGACCATAAAATATGATTCCAGAATACAATAGATTGTGTTATATAAGAAAATAAATTATTAATTATTGGTTTAACAGATAAAGCATAATGAGAAGAGTCATGCAATACATTAAATCCAATACCTACTAATATAAAACCACTAATAAATCCAAATATGATTCTAGATAAAAAAAATGTACTAAATAATAGTTGATATTGAGCATATATAAATAATATAACTTGACATAATGATACTAATATCCAGTTTAAATTTGCTTTTATATCATTACGTTGTATTTTTTTATTCATTTTTGATTCAAAATATGATATAACTTTTTGTTTCACTATATTATAAAATCCATCATTTTCAAATGAAAACATTTCATCATATTTAGAATCTTTTACCTCATATATCTTCATTTGTTTTTTTATTTTTTCCATATCACAAAATGCATGATAAGATTCAAATAGCGCAGTACAATCTGGTTCATTTTTACTTAATTCTAATATTTCAGTACCTCCTGGATGATTAAAATTAGTTAAATCATATTGTTTACCTTTTATATTTAATAGCATTTTGATAATATTAAATATTATTAGTTTCTTTATATTTTTTGAAGAGCTCAAATAAAATTTATAAATATTTCCAAACATAGAAATAATATAATGATATTAGCAATATATTATATAAGATAAAATATCGATACATTAGTATCATATATATACTTAAACCTAATAAAAACATTTGTGAAAAAAATGATAACATCTCTGATATGGTTATATCATAATGTTTGAAATTATTTTTTTTATGTTTATATGTGTCAGACGATAATATATCTATTTTATCATCTATTGATCTATAAATATCTATTATATCTTGTCCAATATTATTTGTAGCAGCAATATTTTTTTTGTCAAAAGAGATATATATTTCTTTTGGAATATCAGATGTTAATAATCTAATTGGTTTACATATGGGTATTTTTATATCAGAATAATATAATGTAATATATATTATTTCATCAATAGGATTATTAGAACGAATTATTTCAAATCCAGTTGTTTTTGGAAATATTATATTCTTAGTTGGTTTTTGTTCAAGTTTTTTTGCATATTCGATTGATTTAATTAAAGTTTTTTCGTATTGTATGTCACCTTCGCAAAACATAATGAGGATATCATTATTATTTATTTTTAATTTTTTAAGATTATCTAGTGTTAAATTTTTGTTTATATGATTTATAGAAATAGATCCTAAAAATATACTTGCCATTCCAATACCTGGTAACATTTTATAAACTGTTTTCGTCATAATCATTCTAATAATATTTTTCGTAAAACTAAATTTTTCTGACATACTTATTATGTTATAAATAAACATATAATCAAATTCTGACAGATGATTAGATAATATTATGTTTTTTTTATTTTGAAAAGTATTAATTATACTGTCATTTTCAATCATGATTTTTATTTTATAAAAAAATTTTAGAACAAATACTAAACCGAGTAAAAAACTATTAATATGGACCAAAAATATTTTATTAGATATTATGTTAGGAAATAACAAAAAAGGAGTAATTAGAGTGGTATTAAATAAAGAAACAATACCAAAATAAAAAATTAATATAATGTTTTTCATTTATATTCTAAATTGGAGTCAATGAATTAGTATATTCAATTTATGTTTATGTTTATGTGTAAGTTAAACATAAACATAAATTATCTGAGTTTAGAAATAAATTAGAAATAAATATTATTTATATCCGGAAAGAACATTAAATGATAGTATAAAATAATTAAAGTATCTTAAAAATATAATATTGATTATAATAATAAATTAAATGTTGGAAATCTTTCTTATTTTAAGTAATATTACTAATTTAATTAGTTATTTACCAACTATATATGCACTAATTTATGATTGTGAAATATTAGTATTTAATCAATATATGTGGTATATTTGGTTATTTAGTATCATAACAAAATTAATATATGATATTTATAATTCTAATTATGGTGATATTATTAGTGATATCATAAATTTATTTATGATTGTATTATGTATAATTTTAACATATTATAAAACTCATAAAAAAAATAATAATAAATATAATATTCTTTCTTATATACCTGTTGTATCTGACAATGATAAAAATCCAAATAATGATATAACTTATAAAACCTTTATAAATATTTAATAATTATACTAAAAAATCCGAATTTATAAATTATTATTGATTTTTAGTTGACTTTTTAGTTTTTTGCTTAATTCCTTTGAATTAATTTCTTTAGTTTTTTTTGGTAAATTTGTTTTCTTTATTTTATTTTTCGATGGTTTTTTAGATGGATTTTTAGATGGATTTTTAGATGGATTTTTAGATGGATTTTTAGATGGATTTTTAGATGGTTTTTTAGAAGGTTTTTTAGATGGTTTTTTAGATGGTTTTTTAGAAGGTTTTTTAGATTGATTTCTTTTAGAAGGTTTTTTAGAAGTGGCTCTTTTTTTTGAGCAATTTTTATCATTGGTTATAGTATTTTTTTTTCTACCAAGAGTAGTTGTTTCTTTTGAATTGGTACTAGGCATATATTGTATTATAAATTTACCTAAGATATAAATTTATACTATAAGATTTTTATTGTTGACCATCGTTCAAAAACCATTTTTGAATGAGCAAAATAAATCTAATTTCAATAAATTATAAAATTTATTTTAAAATAAAAAAATCTCATCAATAAAATCTCATCAATAATATATATAAAATGTGTATAATAGTTTATTTAAAAAATCCAAAAGACAATACAGTTATTATCTCAAAAAATAGAGATAGAAATTATAAACCAAAAATAGAGATTATCCATGAATTAATAAAAGGTGTAGAAGTTGCATATATGAGAGATTATTATACTAATTGGACAGAAGGTTTAAATGAATTTGGGTTTGGAATTATTAATGCATCATTACAAGTTAATTATGATGAGAATCCAATAAATGCAAGTCCTCATAGCAAGGAATTAAATTTAAAATCACAAGCAAAATATTTGAATGCCTTATCAAAAAAATCATTTAATCAATTTATAGATACTTTATTTGATTCTGATTATTATATGGATATTAGTTTACAAGGTCACACTATTGCAGCTAATCCATATTTTGGAATTCATATAGAATCAATGACGAATGCAGAACCATATATTAAAATATTAGAAGATACACATGTATCAACAAATCATGGTAATAAGTTTACAAATACAGGTTATACATTTGGGAAACCTCTTCTTTCTTCAATTCTTAGACAAAGATTAATTGAAACAGAAATTGAAAAATGCCTTAATTCTGATTCAGAATTAAATATATTTGATATAATGAATCGTAATTATAATGATTTAGATATTGATTTACATCCATATAGAAATAATCCAAAATATTTTTTTACAACTAGTCAATTAAAATTAGATCTAACCAATAGAAAATTA
>Ga0214921_10012022_pt1 | contig 10424 bp, 5 predicted proteins | sample LL1505_MetaG_FD_177992 | JGI IMG/M metagenome (GOLD analysis project Ga0214921, IMG submission 177992) | Freshwater microbial communities from Lake Lanier, Atlanta, Georgia, United States - LL-1505 | ecosystem: Environmental > Aquatic > Freshwater > Lake | place: USA: Georgia | collected 2015-05-28
TTTTTCACGGGCGGAGGCACCCCCGCGCCCGCCCCCGCGGGCGCAACCACGGGTGGCGGTGCCCCCCATCCCACCATTTTACGCAACAGCCACTGCCAAAGCCCCTTCCAGGTCCAGGACGTACTCACCGTACGGCCCGCGGCCGCCACCTCCTTGTCTTTGCCGTAGGTCTTGAACTTCGCAAAGGGGGCGTTGTTCATGTCGATTTTGAGAGCGTCCATCTTGCCCTGCTTCTTCTTCTTTTCCTCTTCGTCGTCTTCGATGAAGACGGGGACCAGGGGCGACGGTTCGTTCTCCGGCAAATCCAGGAAAAAGTCCAGGCAACAGAAGACCCGCACGTAGCGCGAAGCCACCGCGTTCAACATGCGGTAAGGAATACCCGCGGTATCAGAATAATACGCAAATCCCTGTTTGAAAATGTCGTAATACATGTAGATGTTGCCCCGCGGGGTGTTCTCGATCAAAATCCGTTTTTTCCACACTTTTTCCAAATCATTGTCGGGGTCCGCCAGAACCCCCAAAAACGCGGACTTTTGGTAAATGACGGGATCGATGTTCGCGTTTGCCACTTCCCGTGGAATCTGTTTGAAAGACAAGAATTGCGTGTAACGTGTGTGGATATATTGCCGCACGGGATCGACCACGGGCGGAGACAGGGATCTTTTCCAGGAGAACCACGCCGACCATTTTTTCCAAATCGTGTGAAAATAACCATAATCGATTCTTCGAAACCACATGTTGTATGTTTGTGTGAGTGTGAGTGTGAGTGTGTGTGTATCGAAACCAGAAGAATCAATACAATAATTTGGTTTATTGTATGGATATATTTCACCAAAATCTATTTAACTCATTTTTCGGCATCCTTTAATCCTGCGTCTTTTGGACGACGGAGCCCGTGACGGAGGCCACCTGGTTGCTCGCGGTCGCTTTCGTCGCCGCGGGCACGACCACGGCCGTGGACGGACTGGGAGACAGCCCCATAGGTGCCGGTGCCGGAGAACCCTTTGCGACCACGGCCGCCGCAGGAGCCGGTGCCGGCGCAGGACCACTCACCAACCCCTCGCGATCACGAACCACCGTGTCGAACAAAAAATTAAAAATAAAAGTTCCCAAAAACACGATGATAAATACCAGTAAGGCGGTTTTCAATGTACACATTATTCGGCGTGTAATATTCAATCCTCAAATATACAATACGCTTATATTATTTTTACTCTCTAAACCTTGAAAATACCTTCCGCGTACCGGGTTTCCAACCCAAAATCATGTGGATGAACCACTCGCCGCTTCTCGGATCAAAAAGCGCTCAATCTCTTTTAAATGTTTTTCTACCAAACCTTTCCGCATATCAATCAGTTTCTTTTTGTTCATGTCTCTCACCGTTTCGCTGACCCCGGGTTCTTCCGGACAAGTATAATAAAATTCCAACATTTTCCGCCAAACTTGTTCAATGAGGCCACATACTACTGTTTCGTCCAAAACCATCCACTCGCCTCTCCCTGGATCCACGGTTTCGTCTGTTTCGGGGGAAATTTTACTAAAAACGTACAATATTTTGGGTTTAGAACCAAATAATACAATGGGACGCGGATTCGCCGTTTCCGTGCGCGTGAACAGTGCGTGAACAAATTGTTTGAATCCTTCCAAAATACTGGACCTAAACACGACGTTCACGTGTTCTTGGACCACCGGCATACTGTCCACCCACCCATAAAAATCCATGGGGGGGGTGCTGTCGGGGCAACTCCCCCCACCACCGCCCCCACTGCCGCCGCCCCGTTTCCCGCCCGAGCCCGTTTTAATAAACGCATCCAATTTCTGTTCCAGATTATCGATTTTTTCCGACAACCCGGTGATAACGGCACACATTTTCACCAGCAGTTCTTGGGTACTGTCACTGGCCATGATACACTATTATCGGAAATGTTTCTAGTTCACTACGAACAATAAAACATAAATTGGTATCCCCCGTGAATGATACGCCGCCAGTTTGGATGTTTTGAATACTGGAAAAATACATAAATAATTCAATTTTTGTGGCTCCGCCGCCCCCGCCGGCAACCCCAGGTTCTCCGTTTCACCCTTTGAAATCTCCGGAAGATGTGGACCCACGCCCGCATCACAAACATCCTCCAGGGTTTGCCCGTGTAAATATATATATTTTGTAATATATAGAAGTAACACTATACCGTTAAAATGTATGCAGGTTCGGTAACCCGAGAAAAAAAAATATTAGCACAAGTATGTTACGCAAGTTCACTCCGAAAGGGAGAAGGGCCTCAGGGCCCGCAGGGCCCCACTGGTCCCACTGGCCAAAACGGCACAATCGGTGTGGACGGTGCCACGGGTCCCACCGGGTATACGGGTCCGACGGGCAGTTTTGGGGGAATTGTGTATTCCAATATTGTCCCTTATAGCAGAGGAGTAGTGGATTTGGGCACACCCGACGTTACGTTTGGTAATTTATTTATTTCGAATATCTACACCACGGGCAACATTGTTCCGTCGGGCAACAATATTGTGTCGCTGGGTGCTCCAAACATGGTTTTCAAAGATATTTATGTGGGTCCCGGGTCCGTGTGGGTGAACAATTTGGAAATTCGCGCGTATACGAATGTCACGACGGGGCTGAACACGATTGATTTACCTGTAGGAACCACCATCAACGGGGTGGCCCCGGGCACCATAATCATACGTGGAAGTTTTCCCAACACGTCCTACTTACCGACGGACGCGGTGGTGGGTGACGGCTACATAATTGGACCTAATTTGTATGTGTGTATCATCGACAATCCCCCGCCTTACACGATAACGTCGGCGGGTTGGACCAACATTGGAAAAATTCAGGGGCCCCAGGGTCCCCAGGGGACCCAAGGTGTCCAGGGAAACACGGGGGCCCAGGGGGTGCAGGGTATACCGGGAACGGCGGTCAACACCGGGGCGACGGGGTACACCGGGTGGACCGGGTACACCGGTCCGACGGGACCCACGGGGGAGACGGGTCCCACGGGTTCGGTAGGCCCCACGGGTACGACCGGTGAAACCGGCGCAACCGGTGAAACGGGGGAGACGGGCGCCACCGGGTTCACCGGTGAAACGGGGGCCACGGGCGAAACGGGGGCCACGGGCGCCACGGGCCCACCGGGTCTGACGGGGGAAACGGGGGCGACGGGGTACACGGGGGCCACCAGCGCCACGGGCGCCACGGGATGTACAGGAGAGACCGGTCCCACGGGGTACACTGGGCCGACCAGCGCCACGGGCCCCACTGGTGAGACGGGGTACACGGGTGAGACGGGGTACACGGGCCCCACCAGTGCCACGGGCGCGACGGGCCCCACGGGATACACAGGAACCACCGGCTACACGGGAACCACGGGTGAGACCGGCCCTACCGGAGAGACGGGTGAGACGGGCGCGACGGGGGAAACGGGACCGACGGGGGAAACTGGACCTACTGGACCGAGGGGACCCCAAGGAATTCCCGGTACGGCGGTGAATACGGGCGCCACTGGATCTACAGGGGCGACAGGATCCACCGGAGACACGGGGGCGACGGGCGAAACGGGGGCGACGGGCGAAACGGGGGCCACGGGCGAAACGGGTCCTACCGGCGCTACGGGTGAAACGGGCGCGACGGGTTACACGGGTACCACCGGTCCGACGGGCGAAACGGGAGAAACGGGCGCCACCGGTACCACGGGAGAAACGGGCGCCACGGGCGAAACGGGTCCTACCGGTGCGACGGGTGAAACTGGGTCCACGGGCGCCACCGGTATCACGGGCGCGACGGGAGAAACGGGAGACACGGGGGCGACGGGTACCACGGGAGAAACGGGGGCCACGGGCGAAACAGGACCCACAGGCATCACGGGCACCACCGGCGCTACGGGCGCCACGGGACGAACCGGTGCGACGGGCATCACGGGGACCACCGGAGCGACGGGTATCACGGGGTCCACCGGTGCGACGGGCATCACGGGGTTCACCGGCGCGACGGGCCGGACCGGCCCCACGGGAATCACCGGGTACACTGGCTTCACGGGCACCACGGGATATACGGGAAACACGGGGACCACGGGAGCCACGGGAAGCACGGGCACGACGGGTTACACGGGTGTCACCGGTCCGACGGGCATCACGGGAACCACGGGACCGACGGGGGCGACGGGACGCACCGGCGCCACAGGCACAACGGGTATGACCGGTGTCACAGGGTCCACGGGTGATACAGGTGCGACCGGCACCACGGGATTCACGGGCACCACGGGCCCCACCGGAACCACGGGGGCGACCGGCACCACGGGGGCGACCGGTCGCACGGGTTTCACCGGCACCACGGGCCCCACCGGAGCCACCGGAGCTACGGGACGCACGGGAGCCACGGGGACCACCGGCATGACCGGCGCCACTGGCGATACGGGTGATACAGGCGCGACCGGAACCACCGGTTTCACGGGAGCTACGGGACGCACAGGATCCACGGGCCAAACGGGATCAACCGGTGCTACCGGCTCAACGGGTGCCACCGGCTCAACTGGCACCACCGGCAACACTGGAGCTACGGGTACGACGGGAAGAACGGGGAGCACCGGCAACACCGGCGCCACGGGCGCGACGGGCGCCACGGGGGGCACCGGCGCCACAGGAAGAACGGGTGATACGGGCCCGACGGGCGCCACGGGCCAAACGGGTACCACCGGTGCTACTGGTCCCAGTGGTCCGACGGGACCCGTCGGGTTCATCAACACCAACAGTCCGACGTTCACAGGTCTTCTTTCCGTGTATGGCAACACGTTTGTTTCGGGCAACTTGACGATTGGAAACGCCAAAACACCGGTGATACCTTCGTACTCCACCAGCAGCGGTGCGCTCATTGTACAGGGCGGTGTGGGTGTGTCGGGCAACATTTATGTGGGGGGCAACGTATTTGTAACGGGCGGTATTTTTATGATGGGTAATTTGGTAGGTACCGGTTCGGGTACCGGTTCGGTGTCGGCAAACGGGGACGTGAGTTTCAACAACGGAAACATTTACATCAACAACCCCACCGTGGCGGTCAACACCGTCACGGGAGCCCTACAAGTCGCGGGCGGTGTTGGCCTAGGCGGGGATGTTTATATTGGGGGCAATTTGATCGGAAATTCTGTGACAAAATTTACCCGATTTTTCGGCAACGTGTTTATCAGCAATTCCACGGTTTCGACCACGGCGGGTACCGGTGCTTTGGTGGTTCAGGGCGGGGTGGGCGTCGGGGGCAACATCTACACTGGCGGCAACCTCGTCATCAGCATGCCGACCCCGGCCGTATCGCAAACCACGGGCGCACTCCAGGTAGCCGGCGGCGCCGCGATCGTGGGCAACGTGTACACCGGTGGTAATGTGGTGATCAGCAGTGTGGCCCCCACCACCTCCCTGACCACAGGCGCACTCCAGGTGGCCGGCGGCGCCGCCGTCGGGGGCACCATCTACGCCGGCGGCAACCTCGTGGTCAGCATGCCGACCCCGGCCGTATCGCAAACCACGGGCGCACTCCAGGTAGCCGGCGGCGCCGCCATCGTGGGCAACGTGTACACCGGTGGCAACGTGGTGATCAGCAGTGTGGCCCCCACTACCTCCCTGACCACGGGCGCACTCCAGGTGGCCGGCGGTGCCGCCGTCGGGGGCACCATCTACGCCGGCGGCAACCTCGTGGTCAGCATGCCGACCCCGGCCGTATCGCAAACCACGGGCGCACTCCAGGTGGCCGGTGGCGCGGGCATTGCCGGAAACATCTACACCGGTGGCAACGTGGTGATCAGCAGTGTGGCCCCCACCACCTCTCTGACCACGGGGGCGCTCCAGGTAGCCGGCGGCGCCGCCGTCGGGGGCACCATCTACGCCGGTGGCAACCTCGTGGTGAGCATGCCGACCCCGGCCGTCTCCATCACCACGGGGGCACTTCAGGTAGCCGGCGGCGCGGGCATTGCCGGAAACATCTACACCGGTGGCAACGTGGTCATCAACAGTGTGACCCCCGCCACCTCCCTGACCACGGGGGCGCTCCAGGTAGCCGGCGGCGCCGCCATCGCCGGTAACATCTACACCGGCGGCAACATCGTCATCACCAGCGGTACACCGGCCACCTCGACGAGTACCGGCGCGCTCATCATCAAAGGCGGCGTGGGGATTTCCGGTAACAACTATGTGGGTGGCAACATCTTTGTAACGGGCGGAGCAATCTATGTTTCAAGCGTCGGCGGCGGGACGGGGGTCGTACCTACCATCACCAATTACTACAGTGATTTCACCTTCAACCGCGGTAATGTGCTCATCACCAACAACACACCATCGACAAGTACCAGTACAGGAGCATTGGTTGTAAATGGGGGAGTCGGTATTCAAGGTAATTTGTATGTAACCCGGGTGAACCAAACCCTAGATTCTTACCACAATACCCAGTACGGGCAAGGATCTTTGAATTCGAACCTCACCGGCAACGATAATACCGCGATAGGCTACCAGTCACTTTACACAAATACGTCGGGTATTTCCAACAACGCTGTCGGGTATCAAACCCTCTTGTTAAATACCGGAAGCTACAACACCGCCATCGGTCACATGTCCCTCAATTCGGTCACCAGCGGTACGAACAATACCGCCGTCGGATATCAGAGTGGGCAAATTACGGTGAGTGGAACCAAAAACACCTTTGTTGGTTCGGGTACCACGTCGACGGGGGACTATTCGTATTCTACCGCGATCGGATACAACTCGCAAATCACCGCCAATAACCAAATTGTGTTGGGTACCGCCCTAGAGACGGTGAGCATCTTGGGTTCCCTGGTATCGCAAGCCTATGTTGAAAAATTCACCTTGGTCGGGTACAGTGCGTCCTTGTCGGTCGCATTTACCGGGAGTACGATATACTACATCGCAAATGTGTCGGGTCCCATCACCAGCCTGGCCATCACGAGCATACCCGTACAACCGCTTTCGTCGTACACCTTCAGTTTTATTTTATCCACCACCAATTCTTCAAATTATATCACTGCCAGTTCGGCGACCTTCAACGGAACCAGTGTGAATTTGTCCGGGGTGGCGGCCATTTCTCTGGGACAACCGACCCAGTGTATTTTACAACAAATCACCCTGCTTAATATTTCTAACACGAGTACCCCGAGTTACATTTCGTTGACGAGCGCCAATGCCTTCTAAATCACGGTCATGGTGACTGTCACCTTGGCAGTATAATAAAACCACCTGTAAATACCAATTACCAGTGGTTTATTTTTAGGGTTTTCGTGAACCCATAATGTAAAAATTGATTATATCCATGATCCGGACGTTCAACGATGTAATAATAATACACCATGACATTGGAAAATGTATTATCCGATGCGCGAGAATCTTTACCCGGAAGAAACCGTCAGTGGGTCGAAACCCTGTGTGACGAAACCCGCCGACGCAAACTGTCGTCGGCCCTCAATACCAAGGTACATTTGGCAGTGTTGGTTCTCCGCGGGAAGATAATTGCGGAAGCCGTCAACAAGGTCGGCAGCCGGAGTCGGGGGGTAGGATATTCGGACTGTACCATTCATGCCGAGCGAAATGTGGTGAAACAGTTGGGCGACATCCACAAATTACGCAACGCGGACATGTATGTGATGCGTTTCGCGCGTGAAAATCTAAATTATGCTGGCTCCAAGCCGTGCAAAGAGTGCGAATGTTTTCTGAGTAAGTGTATGCGCAAATATGGACTGAAAAATGTGTATTATACCCTCTGATATGGAGAACCCGCCACCCCCACCCCCACACAACGTACGAAATCCTCTTTTTTCGTCCACGCACCCCCGCCCCCGCCGCCAGCGCGCATATTACAAATCATACACCATTTTGAATAACAACACGAACGAATAGTCGGTGTGATTCATGTTGAGAGGGCGGCCGTGGTCGTCAAACAGTTGGACCCGCAGTTTTGAAATGTCCACCGGTCCAAAATACACCCGCGGTTCGGTGATCAGCGAATAATTGTCCCCCACCATGACACTGAAACTCGGTGATTTCACGGAAATACGCGCCAAAATGTCCTCGTTCAGACTGGTGGAATGGTAGGCGGTCAAAAACAGCCGATTGACATTGTTTTGGTAGTCGCTGATGGCCAGATACAGGTATTTCAGGGACGTCGGCGTCACCGGACATTCCCCCGTGTAAAACGGAGAACCACAATATATTTTCGAAGTAAATCCCAAATTCCACCCGATTTTGGTAGTAATATCCGCGTTGTCCGCCGAACCGTCGATTCCCTTGCCAAAATCCAGGCCTAAACACAGAATACTGTCCCCGAGCGTGGTGTTGTATATCGGTTCGATGGTGACTTTTCCCGACCCCGACGTACCCGTAGTATCGGTATCCAACCGCAGACGAATAAAAGAAAATACGCTGTCGGGATCCACCAACTGACCTTGTTCGTCCACGGGCGCCAACAGCACGTTGATGGTACGGACCAAATCCGCGGCGCTATAATTTCCGTCGGGGACCACCACGATGACTTGGTTGGAAGTGACGGGTCCTCCGTCATAGTACTGTTGACTCGCGGTTATGTAGAGGTAGTTGTTGCCGTAGGCGGCCGAGATTCCGTAAAAGGTGATGGGCATTTCGAGCGCACTGAGCTGCATGCTGACCACCTTGTTGAGCCGGGTAGGCAACTGTATGGTAAAATCAGACGTTTTGGACGAAATGTTCTCACGAAAACGGGTATCGACCGTCACGTATTTGGAAATAATACGGGTATTCAGGGGGTTCAACGTTCCCGCATAAAAAGAACTCTGGTTCGAATGGACAAAGGCGGTGTTTTTATGTGACACCAACTCTTCCTGACGTCCAACGGGTGAGGGATCTTTAGTGATGGGTTGAGGGACATCCAACGGATCAAATTTCCAGTCTTTGGGCATGACACTGGCTGCGTGATCGTCCCGGTTGATTCCGAATTTACTGTACAACAGCCATTCTTTGGCTTTGCTCAAAAAATCGATCAAGTCTTTCTTAAATCGGGGCTGAACGTGACCGCTCGTCAACAGTTTTTCCCGTATTTCGTATTCTTTGTATTCAACGTCGCTTTGAGTGTACTTTTTTTTGAGTTTAAAGAACTTTTCCAAATCGATAATACTGTAGTTTCTGATATCTAAATCAATGTCTGACATGATTGTTTCGGAGACAGACGGATCTTTTCGTGAAAATATACATTATATGGTGGAAATAACCGAGTATTTTCAGCGAAGAAGAATGTCACCGTAAATTTTCAAAGGTGTATATATATTGGTTTTAATATATCCGGAATATGTCCTCCGGCGATTTTACAAATTTGAGGAAGACCCGGCAATTATATCAATATTCCGACAATCGAGGTACGGCATGTGGCCAGCCCGCGGACAACGGATGTAATTCGGCGGGAAACATTGTGTATCGTACCACGAACTGTAACAATCCCATCGGGAGAACGGGTCCTGTGGGACCGCCGGGTCCCACGGGTGCGGCGGGTCGTGACGGGTACACCGGACAGACGGGGCCCACGGGAAGTCGAGGTATCGACGGAACCCGGGGGCCGACGGGGCCGACGGGGCCCGCCGGGGTAGACGGACGGCAGGGGGTGGACGGGGTCACCGGGTACACGGGTCCAACCGGCAATTTCGGCGGAATCCTGTATTCGGACATTATTCCGTATGCTCCCAACACTCTGAATTTGGGTTCTCCCACCCAAACATTTGGCAATTTATATGTTTCTGGTATTACCACGCACGGAGACATTGTACCTTCGGGCAACAACATTATTTCGCTGGGCGCCCCGGGCATGGTGTTTAAAGACCTGTATGTGGGTCCCGGATCCGTCTGGCTGGACGGGGCGGAAATTACGGGCGCCACGAGTGTTTTCAACGGTCAACGCATCATCAATTTACCGTCGGGGTCCACGATTGGCGGGGTCCAGCCGGGTACCATTGTCATTCGTGGAACGTTGAATTCCTACACGGAGTTGCCGACGGATGCGAACATTGGGGACGGGTATTTGATCAACCAATCGTTGTGGGTGTGTATTCAACAGAATCCGCCGCCGTACAATCCCGACAGCGACCTCAACGGATGGACGGACATTGGGAACATTCAGGGTCCACCGGGCGTTCAGGGTCCTCCGGGTATTCAGGGTGAAAGGGGGTACACGGGCGCCACGGGAGAGACGGGAGCGACCGGTCCCAAAGGTGAAACGGGTGCGCAAGGTTTGCTCGGTCCGACGGGGCCCAAGGGACAAGCCGCCAACACGGGGGCGACGGGTCCGCGGGGTTACACGGGCGCGCGAGGATTGATCGGGCCGCCCGGTCCGCAGGGAGACAGCGGAGAAACGGGCGACACGGGTCCCCACGGTGAGACTGGTGACACGGGAGCCACCGGAG
>Ga0214921_10012024_pt1 | contig 10423 bp, 7 predicted proteins | sample LL1505_MetaG_FD_177992 | JGI IMG/M metagenome (GOLD analysis project Ga0214921, IMG submission 177992) | Freshwater microbial communities from Lake Lanier, Atlanta, Georgia, United States - LL-1505 | ecosystem: Environmental > Aquatic > Freshwater > Lake | place: USA: Georgia | collected 2015-05-28
TCTGTTCCACCTAGGGCACATGCGAAGAATTTATCATTTGGATCTGATACAGACTGAACCATTCGGCAAAAATCGTGATCTACACCTAAACGTTGTACATCGGTATATCCCGCAAAGTACCGTATATCACGAATATATCCGCCCTCCTCTTCCGTAGGATCCGTGCTTACATCGCCGCGACGTGGCAACCATTTTGCCCAAAATGCGTTGTCTCCGACTGATATTAAATCACTAAAACCCTCATTTATTAATTCAGGTCGCCATATTTCTATTACTGCGATGGCTATAAGAATTATTAGACCTGTCCATAGGTATAACCTATACATACTATATTACATTGCTGAAAAAAGGCTGTGTACTCATCACACATTTTTAAAAGCGATAAATATATACTTTCGTAAAAAGTTTCTTATTATAGTAGCAATGGCTGATAAGGATGTCACTGATATCAGTGTCTTAGAGGGAGGTAAACTATTCGATGAAGGAATGTATGGATGTATCTTTACACCACCCCTTAAATGTAAGGATAACAAAAAAGAATATGATGAATCCGATAACAGTCTCAGTAAATTAATTATTAAGGAATATGCTGATAAAGAATGGTCAATTATGGCTACAATAAGGAAAATTCCCATATGGAAAAACTATTTTATTGTATCGGAAAGACCTTGTATCCCTGCACCAATTCAAAAAGAGAGAGATCTTGCCCTATGTCAGCCTCTTGCTGATTCCAAATACAAATTATCCAATTTCCGTATTCTTACTATGCCCTATGGCGGAACACCTTTAACTTCCTATCGCGTTAACTTAGCCAACTTTGACTTTATGGGATTCGTTATCCATTTTATTGAAGCGGGGGCGCTTCTCAATCTATTTGGTATTGTACATCGTGATATACATCAAGGCAATATTCTTGTCGATAATGAGCAAGTTCCTCGTATAATTGACTATAATCTGTCGATACTTGTAGAATCAAAAGTTACATTAGGTGAATTGAAACACAAATACGATGCTAACTTGGCACAGGAACCACCCGATTCTACTCTTGTTAATGCGGTTCAACAAGGGTATAATTATGATAAGGTTATTAATTCCATTATTGGTAGAAAACAGATTTTAAAGAAGATTCGCACAATGTTGGGCGTTACAATGGAAGAACAACATACATCCCTTGAATCATGGTACAATAAAAGCAAGGCGGCCAAAGTGGGTGATGAGGTTGCGTGGTTTAATAATTATTGGCGAACAATTGATAGCTGGGCTATTGCAGTTAATATTATTGATTTCATTTCTAAACTATCTCTCTGGCCCGAATTTTCTACTACTTTAAATAAAGTGCGCGGTAAGTTATTTCCTGTACTTAAACTAATGTGCGAGGTGAATCCTAAGAGACGGATAGATTGCGTTCAGGCGCTTTCAAAACTTTCTCCAAATAGTTTCATTATCCGCAAATATAGTAAAGATTGGCTGGCAAAAGTGGATTCTAAACAATAAGAGTCATATTTGACTTATTTTTTAAAGTTCTTATGGCGCATGTTTCCACTAGGAGTCCTCCATTCGCATATACACCATAGTTCATACCATCATTATCGTTCTCAAGGGCAAAATGCCATATTGTGTAGCAGCCAGAAGAATTCCAGGGTTCCGCGCGCTCATCCACACACGCCATTAATCTGAATTTTTTATCGGTTATAAATATCTTTCCAAGATGCTTAATTGTATCCTCTTTTTGTTTATCCGTTATTGTATTTACCAGGATTGAATGACATCCTGTTATGTATAAATTCTCTGTTAATTCGGGATAATTCGCTGGAGTACATCTATAGAGACGATTTTCAGTACGTTCGTCATTATCGGGGTTTTCAAGTACACCCTTTCCAATTGCGACAACTTTCTTAAATCCATCACGGCTTGTCTTAACCAGTGTACCATTACGCATATCCTCAACGGGGATATACTTTTCTTCTCCATCCACTTGGCATAGGATTGTGGTTCCGTCTAGAAAACAGGGAGCACTTGGATATACATAATATAAACCATCTGGAATAAGATTATCACCTGCCGCATATACAATACTCTGTGATGAAGATCCAGTACTAGTTGACGCTAGGCGCCAGTATGATATTCCTGAAACAGTTGATATTGTATAAGAGCCATATTGCGCTAATAGGTTTGTATTTGCTAGAGCATCTGCTTCAGTTAGATAATAGAAAAGAGAGAGTGCGCCTACTGGTTCGGCAAGTTCATTCATAGGACCAAGAAGAAGACGTGGTATAGAACCTGTATTATGTGTGCTATGCGATAACCCCTCATTAAATATAAAACCTGTATTCTCAGAAATAGGATATGATTTATCCTCTAATACAAACTCGCCTTGACTATCATTTAGATAAACCAAATATGTATTATCAAAATTAGTGGCGGCTCTATCAATATGAGGCTCAGTATCACCCTTAATCCATCGCATTGGAATACGTGAAATATTAGTTAAATTAACATTGAATCTTTCGCTTATTGAATTACGTATAGATTCCGTAAGTTCAATATTAAAGTATATTTTTCCTGAATTTAATTTATCTAATCTCTTTTTGGCGGCAATTACTTCAGGAAGGGCATTTATATATTCAATGTCTGTTGCGGAAAGTACGCTTGGAATAGACGCCATATATTTGTATTCTATATATTATTTTCGGTATATACACGAATTTAAAGATTATTTGCGTTCTATATTTAGAAAAATGTTGAAAGTTACCCTTGCCCTCCTTTTTGCCCTTTTTACCAGCACCCTAGGCCGTCATCATAATGTACACCCCAGTTCACATGTTATTACTCCCGTTGGATCGTCTTGTGTCACGTTCAGTGTCGGCCAGGGGACGGGATGTGCCTGGATGTGTAACTACTGCGCCGATAAACTAGGCACTAATAACTATTACTTTGTGGATGGTGTGTGCCAGTATCAGACGGGTGTAGGCTGCGTGGGAAGCCCTAGTGCTGGTTATGAGTATACATGCTGCTCGGTTTAGTGTGGTATTTAGACCAACGAACATTTAAAATGTTCGTTTGCCGCCGCCCTATTAATGTTCATCGGTCTAATTTTGTATAATTACTAAATATTTTAGACTTATAATATATCAGTCTAAAATATATTATATATAGGATCAAATAATGCCTCTTGTCGAATCATCATGTCAAACAGCATTTGGTAAATTTAGGATTAAAGTCGATAATAATAACATAAATGTTGGAGGTAAAATATTTTGTGTAAATATTGCTTTATATGAAAATGAGACCTCTCTATACTTGTTAAAAACAGATGAAGGGGGGTGTGAATTAAATGAAAAAGAAATAAGAGGTGATAATACTATTAAAATGACTGATTTAGCATTTTCTCTACTACGTAAATACTATCCAGAGAGAGTAAACCCTGTTACATTATTAGATGACAGTGGATTTAGTTGGAAAGATGGACGTGGTAAAAAGTATAAAACTAATTTCCTAAAAGGTTATTTACTACTTCATAGAAAGACATGGTATGAAGATAAATTTAATGCGGTAATGTGTGACGCAAATATTTATAAAATATATAGAGCAAAGGCTGATAATAATTTTGATGATCCGAGTAAAAAACCTGAAGTATTTGACTTTATGAACCGTGATGTAAAAGAAATATTGGACCCTTTATACAAATCTAGTAAAACATGGGGGGAATTTATAGATAAATTAGTGATAAGAGAAGACAAATATAATCTAATATATCATTGGTATAGACAGGCAATATATGTTATTTTTGATGGTATGGAGATAAATCAAGATTGGAAAATAGATATATTACAGCGACCTTATATAGAGTGTGATTCTACTCAGGTAGGTGGTAAAAGGGTGATAACTAAAAATAGAAGGGTAACATTTTCGAAATATAATAGACTGGAACCGTTTAGTTGGAGTTTAGAGTGAGTATATATAATTATATGCTTTTGAGACTAATTAATATTTACTCTCTAACTCCAATAATAACTTCTATTACTCTTCTTAGATTATCATTTGATTTTGAACTATTTATAACATTACGTACTAATGCGCTATATATTACTTCATTGTTATCTAATGGGTTTTGTAATTGAGCATATAGAGCAATTAAATTTCCTCCATCATTTACATGAGAAAGAAATGGTTGAATCGTATTACATAAAGAATAGCGTGTGGATTGATTCATTACTAATTCTAATAGCGCCTCATTCATAATAACAAAATTATTTTGACATTGTGCTTGAACAAGTAAATCCTCAAAAGATGCCATTAATCTATATATAGGAATAAAAATATATTTAAGTTGCCTCTTGAATAATAGGTGTATCATATTATAATATATGATACACCTATTTCTTTTCAAAAGTATTAATTAGATGGACGTAGCTAAACGGTTACGAAGTATTTCAAAAGAAGAAGCTATAGAGTCCTATAATCAACTAAAAGATCAAACCAGCATCCCCCGATAAAAATTGATTTAATAAAATCTTATAGATACGTAGTAATAGATGGATAGAGTAAAAGATGTTATATGGACTGGATTTAAGAATACAGGTGTCGCAATGACTTTTGGTGCTTACCACCTCTATGTAATGGATGAAAAATGGAAACTCCAACAGGAAATTCATAGACTACAAGATGAGAAAACAAAAGTGATGTTAGAAGAAATGAAAGAACTTGCTAAGCGAAAATGGTGGTAAGAAATGCCGGTTTGAAATGTTCATTGGTCTAAGATATTATGATATATTGAGTGTCACACTTGCCGTCATTTAGTCTTGTACTATTAGAGATTTATACGCCAAGTGTGACACTCATCGAACTCCATAAATGTCTGGAGATTTTAGGGGATGTAATGTCAATCATAATAAAAATTGAAAGATTTAAAGCATATATATTTAAAATCATCTATAAGATGTCCATTGTATGTTTTCTTTATTGTATTTCAAGTGAATACACTAATATGAATAATTCCAAAAAACTTGGATTAACTATTCATCCCGTTCATCGTATGAGAGTTTATAATACTGGAGATGCGCCAGGTATCGGACTTGAAAAGAAATATGATGGTCTTTGGCAAGTAAATGCCACTTCAAAAACAGAACTTTTGAGGCTTGAAAAACATCTACATACTCATTTTAATTCTGTAAGACAGAAGAAATCAAATGGAAATTATACTGAATGGTTTACTATTTCATTTGAAGAGATTATGGTATTTCTAAACTCACAAAGTTATGTAGTACGCCAATTATCAATTGAAGAGGTAAATATTATTCAAAAAAAATCTGAGAATAATACTACTACTAATGAAGATATAAATGACTATCTGGAAGAAACTAAGCTTATTTCTGAACAAAAAACAATTAATATATCACCAGTACCAATTATATCTCAAAAAGATAAATTCTTTGCTATATTTCTACCTGGCAGGGTTCCTCGACGAATTCAAAATGAATTATGGGATTTATTTGAGAAAATATGTGATAATGATACACTTCTACAAACAATATATAAAGGTATTGTTCAGTGGCCTACAGGTACAGGTAAGACAATTGCTATATTAATAATAATTGTTCTTATTAAAGACCGATGTATAAGAAATAATATGTTATATAGAGGCCTACTTGTCTCTCCAAGAAATGATATATTTAATACTATTTCAAACGAATTTAATAAATTATCAGAATTTGATATTTGTGTATATGATGGTTCTAATGGACAGTTATCTAGTCTAACTATTCCTACTGATCAACATGTTCTAGTTATGGCATGCCCACAATCTCTTCTTATAGATACGACTGGAATGAATGCGTTACCAAATATAAACCATATTCATTATGATGAAGTTCATCGCATTACTGGCGAATTGTATTTTCAACTTCAAAACAAGAAGATGAATTTATGGAAAACCCAATTTCTGACTGGAACATCAGCTACTCCTAAAACATCTAGTAAGGAGCAACATATAAAACTTGCTGAATTATTTGGGGACCCTTACACAACGATTCACAAATGTGATATAGATGAAGCTGTGCGTGAAGGATGGATTGCCCCCCCTAGATTTATGGTAATTACTACACCAAAACAAGATACTAATACTGGATTATATATAGAAGCTTTTATAATTGGAATAAAAAAGACAATTTATAATAAAAAAGACAAACATAAATGGAAGGGTGGAAAAGTTATAGCTTATTTACCGTCTGTAAATGATACACGATTGGCCGCTGCGATTGCACATGAACTTATTCCAGAGGCTTTTATTTATCTAGCAATTGATAGTGATAGGACTGACAATGAATTTGTAAATGCTCCAGCTAATGGATATATACGAATTCTATTTGGTTGCGGTAGATATCGTGAAGGGTCTGATATTAGAGGAGTAGACATGACAGCTGTACTTATTAATAATGCTATATTAGCATACATTATTATTCAAATTATGGGACGAGCGCTTCGTAATGATTATGATGGAAAAGAAGGATGGTGTTTAATTGTAAGTCCATGCGACGAGGAAGACACTGAACGCGATGTGTTAGATAGAATTACATTAGATATTCTTACATTTATTGGAGATAGCCGTCCTCTTACAAAAAAAGATATTGAAAAGTATGTTGATGTATATTTTGGAAATATTATTACTGAAGGTAATAATATTTCCAAAGAAGAGACAGTTGCGCGTTTACAAGCCGCATATGTTAGAAGAGAATATACAAATAGAACTCAAAAGGAAAGATATGATACAATTTGTAGATTAAATAAAGAATTAGGCCTTACATCGCGTGCTGAATATGAAGAAAGAGCTTCAGAACATTGTAAATATATTGACAATCCTAAAGTATACTTTAAGGATTTGTGGATTTCATGGTATCATTTCTTAGGCGTAGATATATCTTCCTTTCCACAAACTAAATCTGAATGGGTTCATTTATGTAAAGAAATGGGGGTTACAACCTGGAATGACTATCAACAAAAAAATATTCAATATCTACCTACTAATCCAAGTGAAATGTATGAAGATTATACAAATTGGGATAAAGAATTTGGAGTTGTAGATGAAATAGTATGGTAATATTTAATTAGACTTATATTTTATTTTTTTACTTGTGCTACTTTTGGTTTTTTACGAATTATTTTTGTAGTAGATTCAGTTAGTAATATACTAGCTACATCAGTTTGTATATTATCTATACTTGGAGGTGTTTTTATAATAGACAAGTTTTTGGAACCAGGAATCAGACGCTGAATCGCCTCCTGCGCCTTCGCCTTGTAGATGGCAATCTTTGCGTGCTTGTGCTGAATTTCATCAAAGTCTGACTGGAGCGTCTGTTGCTCGGTTAGAGGGGGGAGGGGGATTTCAATTGATTGAAGTAGAGGTCTTGACAGAGCCTTTTTTGTTGTTCCCTCAAAACAACTCTTTAGCAAATCTGATTCTGTTTTTAGATAATAATAGATATACCGAAGAGTAATTTTACTGGAAGCAGAAAGCACATAAGTGTTTGATGTCACATTAAACTTCTCATAATAATGAACAGAACAGTTTCCATCAGCATTTATAGTATTAAATATTAGTGATGGAATTTCAGAATCGCACGTATCCATATAATACTCTACATTCAATGCTGATGATATCAATGGGTAAATACCGCTCTTATTACCATCTTGTGTGCTATGATGTTTCATTGAAGATGGCTTTACAACCTCCCCCAACTTCACACGAGCCTGTCCACGCCCCATTTCCTTCACATGAAACATCATCTGCTTCTCAAGCATCTTCAGTGAGACCTCCTCGTTCTGTGCGAGATTCGTCCAACCGTCAATTGCTTCTACGATTTGCTGCTGGCGTTCGAGGGAGGGAAGTGGGATTTCAAGCGATTGAAGTAAAGGTCTTGACAAGGCCTTTTTTGTTGTTCCCTCAAAACAACCCTTCAGCAATTCTGGCTGAGTTTTTAGGTAGTAATATATATACTGAAGAGTGAGTTTATTTTCACTAGAAAGTACGTAAGTGTTTGATGTCACATTAAACTTTTCATAATAATGAACGGAACAGTTGCCATCCGCATTTATAGTATTGAATATTAGAGATGGTATTTCAGAATCAAACGTATCCATATAATACTCCACATTTAAAGCAGATGATATCAATGGATACTTGCCAGTCTTATTACCATCAGGTGTGCTATGATGTTTCATAGATGATGGCTTTACAATATCTCCCAACTTCACCATCTCAAACCCCTCCACTTCTACTGCTGACTGTGGCAGATACTGCTTGAAGTTTAGCGAGTAGTTCTTCGCACGCAACTCATCCAATGTTGCTTCTACAAGTGGCTTCTCATCAAGTCCAATGAAGGACACCTTCTCAGTTGGACCCACGCCCTTCTGAAAGACCATCATAGACGTCTTTGTGATCGTGTTGATAAAGGAACCAGATGCAATGTCCACAACATACCAAATCTTATACTCCTCTGTAATCTTCTTGCGCAGTTCAACGCACTTCTTGGTTGCACCGAAGAAGAAGCCCTGAGGAAGCACGATAGAACATACACCACCATCCGCTGAAAGAGTAGCCATTGCTAGTTGAATACCAGCAGAAACCTTGTCATCATCTTCAATACCGATGCTCTGAATTTCGGCGTTTACAAAGAACTTCTTGCTATTTGACCCATCATCTGCCTTAACCTTTTTCGCATAGGTAAACGTGTACTCTTTGCCCTTCTTCTTATCGCCACCATAAGGCGGATTCATAAAGCAATAGTCTATAGTAAGCCCAGCAAAGGGTGCACCAGCACCTGTCGTAATTGTATCAGAGAATGAGTTTGAGCTACGAATCTTATCGCTATTGAAAGGAATGCCTGTTAGAATAAGCATATTAAGAAGCGTCGTGGTGACGCTACTTAGGTTCATATCCTGACAGTAGATAGATCCACACTCCTTCTTCCAGTCTACATTATCTAGATTAGCCTTCACACCCTTCACATATTCCGCAGGAAAGCCACCTGTACCGCAGAACCAATCCGCAAATGTACATAGGGTTCCATCAGGTCTGCGTAGATTTTTCTTAATATCATATGCTATTTTGAATGCTAATTTACAAATAGCACGATTTGTGAAATATTGACCCTCATCAGACATTGTACTCATACCACGCCCAAGCATATATTCAAATATATCACCTAGTGTATCTGTTTCATGTAATGTTGAAATAGGAATACGATTAATTTGCTGAACAATTTCAAATACAATAGTAGCTTTCTGAATTTCATGTGGCTTAAAGAAAGGTTTGGTTTTAGGTTTTGACCTGAAGGAAGATACACCCTTCTTAATTGCCTCAAATAGGTCGTTTTCATTCTTGAGACTGGCAATATACGTCCATCTACATTCTTGAGGTAGATTGAGAGTATCTGCTTGTTGTTCAATAAGACGATACGCAAAGAAGAATGTCATATGCTCTAAAGCACGTTCAGGATTAAGCCCCGCCTTATTCCACAAGAGATTATGTAAATCTTCAAAGAATGATGGCAATGTTTCTTTTGTAATTTCAACTTTTGGAAGAGTAGCACGCAGGACTTCTTTTACTTTTTCCTCTATTTTTGTTTCAAGTGCTTCAATTGCTGAAGAGCATGGAATTTTCTTATTAATATGGTCATTATAACCACTTTTTTGCTTGAATATGCGAGCACATTTATCACAAGTATATGTTGGCATCTTGAATGTTTATATTCGGGGGTATGAAAATAATATCGTCAATTTTTACCGAATTTCGGTAAAATGTTTGGCCGGATGATTTAACACAACTGATACTCCACACACCCATTATTCGCCTTCCCAAGTTCATATAGGGCCGCCTCATTATCAAAATCCAACACGCTATACTTTGCTAAATCAGGTGATGTAGGGAAACAAGCCCTTATCGCACCTTTTGGATTAACACATGTTGTAACTTGAGCAAGTTGATAATCAAAGGTGCTTAAGATCATATGAACAATCGCACTAAGATATGAAAATAGTCCTGTTACACCATTATTTACCCCATCTTTTGATCTAGCACTTATAAATGTGACATTATAAAACTGACAGTTAATTTGCCCAATTACTTGGTCAATAATCTCATTTGATATTACCCCTCCATCCACATATAGCCCCCCATTGTATTTTCTAGGAGGGAAAATAACAGGTATTGCGCTAGTACTCATAAGTATATCTATCTTATCATCATGCGGTAACTCAGTGTACTTAAATACATCAAGTCGTTCTGTATAGACATTGCTTGCGCCAATTAGTGTAAGAGGTGGAGTAGGATTGTGCGGCGCATTTTGTAGTATATTACCTAGGGTTTTTTCAAGGGGGGAATTGTCATAAATGCTATATTTACTGAAGATACCCAGGTAATGTGGTG
>Ga0214921_10012026_pt1 | contig 10423 bp, 6 predicted proteins | sample LL1505_MetaG_FD_177992 | JGI IMG/M metagenome (GOLD analysis project Ga0214921, IMG submission 177992) | Freshwater microbial communities from Lake Lanier, Atlanta, Georgia, United States - LL-1505 | ecosystem: Environmental > Aquatic > Freshwater > Lake | place: USA: Georgia | collected 2015-05-28
CCATAAAACCGATTCAATTCTGGCCTCTACGGCCACTTTTCCCCGCTCATTCACTATCTTTTGACCAATTATGAGGGTCTTGCCGTCAACCTTGAGGTCCTCGCAGGTCACCGTTACCCGTCCCCGCTTAACCTCCCGTTTGTACTGTGCGGCAACCGCCGTAATCACCGCCGCCTGACCTCGGGATAACAGGAGGTCGTTCGGGAACCCGATATGCTCCATATACGCGACCCGGGCCTGCTCCATAAGGAAGAAACACCGTCCGTGATGGACGTGATCGTACACAGGGGCTACCCATTCATCGTCGAGCTCTACCTCAATTGAAAACATTGTAGCCCCCTTGCATCCAACAACTGCATCTAACGGTACGTGTTTACCAGACTTTTCAGCTCTCTCAAAGGCTCCTCGTCCTCGCACTTACTCCCCTGCGCTCCCGCCCAAAGCGTGGTGTACTATCCCCACACTCTCTCGTAAGGACCGACATGAAGAATACTCACGCACTCCGTATCACAAAGGCGCTGACACTCCTCAAGAACGCCCCACGCAAAGAGGCGCTCGTGATCTCAAGCAACCCGAGCGTTATCCGCTCACGAGACACCCACTATCCCTATCGAGCGAACAGCGACCTCTACTACTTTACCGGGAGTCACGCTGAGGAGCTGACCATGGTGCTTCGCCCTCACGCCGCCGACCCTGTCGTGCTCATCGCGCCGCCGGAGGATAAGGTCAAAAATATGTGGGACGGGGCCCCTCCCCCCATCAAACCGATCGCCAAAGCGCTCAAGGCCACCCTGCTGACCACCGAGGAGCCAGTTAAACAGATCATCTCGCTCCTTCGCGGACACGAGGCTGTCTATCTTCAATCGATCGAGGGCACTCCGAGCGCGGGGGTGAAACACGACCTCTCCTCTCGGAGCACCGCTCTGCTTCGCAACCTTCCTTCGACCTTGGTCGACGCAGAGCAATTCACCGCTCGCCTCAGACTCTTCAAGGATTCAAGCGAGGTGGCGCGCATCAAAGAGGCGGCTCAGATCACCGGTGGCGCGTTGCAAAACGTGCTGCCCCTGATCGAAGCCGGCGTCGCCGAGCGTGAGATCGGAGCCTTCATCGAGTACTTCTACAAGGTTCATGGTGCGGAGCCTGCCTTCGGAACGATCGTTGCGAGCGGAGCTTCAGCGGCGACCCTGCACTATCGATCCCTCGCTCGAAAACTGAAGAAAGGAGAGCTTCTTCTGATCGATACCGGCGCAGAGCTCGATATGTACGCGAGCGACATCACCCGTATGATCCCCGTTGGGGGCACTACGACCCCGGAGCTTCGCGATCTTCATGACATCGTGCTTCGTGCGCAACTCATCGCTATTAAGAAGGTACGCCCCGGGATTCGCATGGTGGATGTCTACAATGCCGCAGCAAAGGAGCTCGTGTATGGGCTCAAATATCTGGGCATTCTGAAAGGGAACGTCTCTCAGCTTCTCAAAAAAGGGGCTTTCAAGCCCTATTTCCCTCACGGCATCGGACACTCACTCGGTATCGATGTGCACGATGCGACACCCACCGGCAAGGAATCTATCCTTGAAAAAGGAATGGTGATTACGATCGAGCCGGGTCTCTACTTCCCAAAACCGACCGGCCCCCTTCCAGCGTGTGGTGTCCGCATCGAGGATGACGTGCTCGTCACTGCGCAGGGACACGAGGCCCTCACCGCACACGCGTTTACCAAGGACCTTGATGAGCTCGGGACTTTGCTAGGTGGGTAAGATCAGTTAGCCAACCACCCGTCCGTTATCGAAACCGTACCGCGATGGATCCGAGAAGATCATAGAGAGCGCGATGACGCGTGGCACAAACTTGCGTGTCTCACGAGAGAACCGACCGCTTCGAGAGAGCTCCCAGAAATCGGTCTCTCCCTCTGATGTCATCACCTTATTAACCGCGCCACTTCCTGCGTTGTAGGCAGCAAGGGCAAGGTGCCAATCTTTAAAGCTTACAAAGAGGTCTCGAAGGTGCTTTGCAGCCGCCATGGTCGAAAGCTTCGGATCGAGGCGGTCATCTTGCTTCTTTCCGACCTTCAATCCGTACAATCGGGCGGTCGACTTCATAAACTGCCACATTCCCCGAGCGCCAGCTGGACTTGCGGCCCGTGGATTAAATCCGCTCTCAACCGCCGCTACAGAAAGCAGCTCGGTCGGAATGCCCTGTCCCTCAAATACCTTCCTCGTGGCCTCATAGTGGTGCGCGTTCTCATCGAGGATTCGCAACACCGTAGAGCGCTCGCGAGTAGTCAGCTTATCGAGCTCGGCCTGAACCTCTGGGGTCACGCCGAATTCAGGCTTTGGAAGAACACGGGAGGATTGGAGGGTTAACTGCGTAGGGGTGCGCTTGGTAGGTCTGAGGAGCCCCTCGTTAGCCGCTGAGAGCTCCCCGGTGTTTCGAGTTGAGGGACCACGTCCAAGGAAACCGCACCCGGTTGTTCCGGTCGAAATGAGGACCATCACGACCAGAGAGAGGGCAATTCGAATCGTTCGGTGGCGCGACGAAGCGCTCGTTGTAGCAAGGGAAGCTGTGTTCATACGTCAACCTCTACCGTAGGAGTACACCCCAATCCTAGCTGGAATGGCAAGCGCCGGAGTCGGCCAGCACCGCCATTCCATGTCGCAACAACCCGCAACTAGCTGGAATCACAGGAAACGCACAAAACAAACCGGCGTTCCCACCAATGAAACCTCCCCGTTTTCGGGGAGCTTTGTCCAATCCAACTACCCAAACCTTGCATCTTAACGGGGTAGTGCACGGTCCCACCTAACGTAGGGAACGGCCAGGAAGAAGGGTCTCTCAGGGAATGAGGAAGAGTATGCGCACCACGCTCACCACACTATTGGGCACACTTTCAACGGGAGTAGGTCTCGGTCGAGTCCTCTCGGGAACCCTCATCCTCGTGATGACCGGCTGCGCAACCAGCAGCTTCAACCCCTCTACGACCGAACGCTGGCTCCCAGATGGGTCCCTTAGTATCGTGCGTCCTATCCCTCGGCTTAGCCTTGTCTCCGAAGCGATGGCATCCCCGAAACAGGAGATCTTTACCGACCCCAAAGCGAGGATGCGAGCCCCTGACCAGGCACCATCAAATGATCTCGTGCCGAAAATGACGATCGATACGACCAAGCACACCCTCACCCTTTCTCGCCCTGGAGAAACTCCCATAACGCTGAAGGCGCAAGGCGCGTACACACTCAAGAAGGGCACTTACACGGTCGCCCTCAAGCAAACCGATCCGTTATGGTACGCCCCACCCACCTACTTTTTACGTCGTGGGATGAAGGTACCCGCAGACGGGAGCAAGGAGCGCTTCATGCGCGGTGCTCTTGGACACCAAGCGCTCTTCTTCGACAAACAGCTCGCAGTCCACACTGGCCCCGTATGGAACGACGAGATCGGTGGCGTTAAGCTCTCCCGAGAAGATATGACCGCGGTCTTTGAGACCGTTTCAGTTGGAACCGTTATTGAGGTTCGGTAGGTCCCTTCAGTAAGGCCCCCTCAAACTGCACGTGAACGTTCACGAACATGTGCACGGGCGCATCCCCTGAATACAGAAAGTTATCCCCCCTACTCGACAAGCGCAGAGAAACCGGGCACGATGTTGGCACATTATTCTTTTGAGTAGACGGGTTACAGGCACGCCCTGGCGTGAGGCAAAGGTACATATATATGAAGTATGAAAAGCTTGGCGGTGGGTTCATCAAGAAACGTGAGAAGCGAGTCGTTGGGCTCTTCATCGACGGAACTGGCCTCGACCGCGCTACCCGTCGTATCAACCGCAAAGTAGACATGTCAGCCCTGGTTCGGGGTGTGACCTCCGGAATAGCTCCCGTCGTCGCTCGATACTATACACTTGTTCCCTACGAAGATGACTCCCGGCAACGCGCCTTCCTGGACGCCGTCGCGCGAGCCGGACTCTCCGTGATCGTGAAACGGCTCCCTCCAAAAGGGATCACCCGTCAGGTCAGTGTCGACCTTGAAATGGCAGCCGATATGGTCGCGTTCGCGCACGGGCTCACCTCCTTCAGTAAGGAGAACGAATACATGCCAGCTGATGCCCCCCTTCGCGCAACGGCTATTCACACACCGGCTCAGTACGTCAGGCGACAGCAGGCCGAAGAGGCTGAAACCGTTGAGAACAAGGAACCGACTCCAAGCGAGGGGATCCCTGACATCAAGACAGCACCTCGATCGATCGTTGTTGTGTGTCCAAGCCGTGAGTTGGCGTACCCACTCTCCCTTATTAAGGACATCGCCGCCGACACCACCTCGGCGGACTTCGGACAGTTCAATACAGGAGATATCTTAAAGTCGGCGCAAAAGTGGATCGATCTGTCGGATTCCGAAACGATTTGGCGGGACTAACCCTACATTCGCAGATTTCGGGGCGAAAAGATGATGTTTCACACCAAATTAACGGTCCTAAAGCCTTGAATCCGTGTAATGTCGCCACAAGAATGTGCCAGGTGTAGAAACCCGAGGCCCCACGTTAGTGCGTCCTTCATCGAAGGTGCCTGGTTAACCGGTAAAGAGAAGCGCTGTGTCTAGAATTCACTCCGCCATAGCTCCGCATTCATCGTCAGGCCCCGACCCTGAGTGGGTCTCCATTTGCGCGGAACTCCGAACTAAACTTCCCGGAGAGATCATAGAGATCGAGAGCAAACGTATCCGAATCGAGGCTGTCATCGCGCAACTGGATATCGGTAATGTAGTGAGTCACCTCACCATTACCGCCAAAACTCCCGCGGACAAGGAGATAGTTCGATACGAGCTTGACTCATTGGAGACGGGCAGCCTGGCGTCGAATCTAGCGGCGACTCTGTCACAAGCACGCATAAGAAGGACATCGGCTGAGGAGGTCGTTAAGTCTATAGCGACCTGTCTCCCACGGGGAGGTTCCCACCTGATGAGAAAGATCATAGCTGAAACGAATCCATGGATTCAGCTATCGATGGAGCGCTCAGTCCCTGACTTCGAGCAGTTCGCTCAAAATCCTCTCTCGATGGACATGACCTTCACCCTTGAGCGCACGATAGGTAATTCTCAAGTACGAGCGGTCGCCACACTCGTGCCCGAACGATATTATACCGTCGTCCAAGCGTTCACCTATCCGCTTGGAGATCTATCTCTTCCTCCGAGTCATACGTTTAAAGTGCGCTGTCCTCAGGATTTCCTTCAAGATCCCCACACCCCAGAGGAGATCGTAGCCACGCTCCACAAGGCTACGTGGGAAGCCATGGATACGATCATCAGAGAGGGAGCAGCCACAGCCGCTGAGTTATTCCGCGATCCTAACGTCGATGCTCGCCTGGAACGGGGAGAGATCGACCCCGTGAATTGTCACACCTATCACGAACTCCCAAGTGGAGCGCGAATCATGGTCGAAGAGGGAGATGCGGTGGCATGTATCCGCATCGAATCGTCGGCAACAGTGGAGAGCTCATCAGCCTTTTGGCGCATTACATCACCGCTGGGTCCCCTCTTACCGGACAATCCCCGCGTTATCACGACGAACAGCGCGGTGGAAAGCCTCACAGTGGGAGACCCTCGACAAAGATTAGAAGCGATACGAACCCTCGACCGAATGGCGAACGCGGACACTGAGAAGCTCTCTCCTGAAGGGAGAAAGGTTCCACCGTTCTCAAGCGTGCCGATCGAGCTATCTCTGGGTGAGGATCTCGCGGAATACCTATCCAACCTCTCTCGTAGTGTGGCGCGCCCTCTTCAGCCGACCTCTGAGTTCGCGATACTTGACCTGCTGGATGGATTCCAATCGGTCTGCCTTACCCATCGAGATAGCACGTACAATGAGACGCGCCCTCAGGATCCCGATTACATCGCCTTCGGAGTGCGAGACGACGGGGCTCTCAAGATAATGATCAGGAACTCGCTTCGTAATCATCTCGACGTTCTGGTGTCGCCCGATTATTTTGAAAGGTATGAATCCCGAGAGGATTGCGTCAAGCGGCTCGCACGTCTCTTTGATCGACAAAGTCCGGAGTCTTTGACAAGGCTTCGAACCGAGTTGGAGAAACTTGATCACTTGGGTTTCAAGGAGGTCATAGCTTCTCGCGAGCTACGGTCGCTGCAATCCCGATTTCCCTCTACGAGCAATCGCTCTCTCAACGACGCCCTCACGACAGCGGCGGAGATCGCGCGGGTATATGAAGCCACAAAGTTGGCATCGATTTCGGATGCTCAGATAGTGATATCCACGGAAGGAATGTGCGAGCTCGTCTTCACGAATACGCGGGCTAACCCGTCGATCCGCATGCGACTAGAGGTCATTGAGGAGGGGATCCTAGGGATAACAGTCAACACGGTTGGGGACGCATCCTCTCAAACCTGCGCCTTCAATTTCCTCACCCCGATATCGCTTCCCGAGGGACAGGAGGTGATGTCCACGCTCTTCCGTCTTTTCCAGAAGCCCCTCCAACAAGGCTCTCACGCTCCGCGGGGTCTTATCGCATCACTCATTGACTCCCCTCTTTTCAGGTACCTACAGGAATGCCAGGACCGTTTCGCTATTGAGACCTCATAGTGGCAGGAGCTCCACCGTCAAGAGTCCACCGCAACATCCTCGCGTGTCGAAATTGGTAGAGGAAAAACATTTTTCGCTACCTCGTCGAAGGGCGTTTCCCGTTGACCTCTAAGATGGGGTGTCCGATACTCGCCCCTCCACACATTCGATGTAGCGGTCCATGGAAAAACTTCGACAGTATCGAGATAAGCAACGAAGAGAGGCTCCTCGATCGGCGCCCCCTGGCGGACGGGTGTTGCCGCAAGCCCTTGAGGCGGAGGAGTCGGTGCTTGGGGGAGTTCTCCTTGATAACCAAGCTATCAACATCTGTCTTGAGCGCATCCGCGCAGAGGATTTCTACAAGGCGAGCCATCAAACCATCTTTGAAGCGATGGTCGCACTGGCGGACAAGCGCGAGCCGATCGATATCATCACGCTCGGAAGCCAGCTCCGAAATATGGGGCAGTTCGACAATGTCGGAGGATCAACCACCCTCTCCTATCTCGCGTCGTCGGTACCCAACGCGGCGAACGTTGGATACTACGCGAAGGTCATCAAAGAGATGGCTATCCGGCGTCGTATTATTCATGAGTCCACGGATATCATTAACTCAGCGTTCGAGCTTGAGGGCGACATCGAGGAGTTCATCGATGGCACCGAGCAGCGAATCCTTGGAGTATCCGATTTCAAAACGCAGGGAGCGTTCGCTCGTGTCAGCGACGTGGTACAGGACTCCATCCGACTTGTTGAGAAACTGTACGACCAGAAAGAGCCGGTAACCGGTGTCCCAAGCGGGCTGATCAAGCTCGATAAGATGACCGCTGGATTCCAGCCATCGGATCTAGTGATTGTGGCGGCTCGTCCAGCGATGGGTAAGACAGCACTCGTTCTTGGATGGGCTCAGTACTGCGGCATTCACTACCGCAAACCGGTAGCCCTCTTCTCGCTTGAGATGTCGAAGGAGCAGCTCGTACTCCGTATGTTGTGTAGCGAGTCTCGCATCAGCAACTCCGCTGTTCGAACGGGGGAGCTCACGGAGCGGGACTTCGCTCGTATCGTGGATGGAGCAAGTCGCATATCGGAAGCCGACATCTTCATCGACGACACCCCAGCGCTCACCATAACCGAGGTCCGAGCAAAGGCTCGACGACTTCATCGCGATCATCCCCTTGGCCTCGTTATCGTCGACTACCTCCAGCTCCTCCGAAGCCCGGCGTATAGCCACTCTCGAGAGCAAGAGATATCCGATATCTCACGGTCGCTCAAAGCTCTCGCTAAGGAGCTCAGCGTGCCAGTGGTTGCGCTCTCACAGCTCAATCGTTCCGTCGAGTCCAGAAACGATAAACGTCCGATGACCTCCGACCTCCGAGAATCCGGCGCTATCGAGCAGGACGCTGATATCATCATGTTCATCTACCGAGATGAGGTGTACAACAAAGAGTCTCCAGACAAAGGTGTCGCTGAGATCATCATCGGTAAGCAACGTAGTGGACCAACCGGTAGCTTACGTGTCGCCTTCTCGGGTGAGTTCACACGATTTGACAACCTCGATGAGTCAGAGATAACAATGATGGCGGCTAATGACTCGGATCCTGATCCGTTTTAGGGCCTGACGAGAACCTTCCCTCTGACTACGCACCACGCATGTAACGAGGATCGCTGGTTATTCTTTGCGGTCGTCGACGATATCACGCGTCCCCAATTCACTTTGCTTCACGCAACACGCCGGTCGACACGACCGGCGCTCCCAGCAATCAACAACCCAAAGAGGCCACATTAGATTAAATTTTGTTGGTATACCTCAGTGACTGGCCCACTTTTTTCTTGCCAAGCACTGCGACCAAATACATAGTGACGACGTTCTAGTTATAGTAGAATGAGGGTTTAATTCACATGTCAGAGATGTATGGTCCTAGGCAACATAATACTGTCAAAGCATTTCTAGTAGCGACCGCTCTGTCGGGTTTTGCCTTTAATCGCTCTGCGGCTGAAGAGGATCAGCAGGTCGCAGAGCCACGAACCACGGCTACCTCTACCGAAAAGCGTCCCGTCACAGATGTTTTGCACGGCACAACGATCGTGGACAACTATCGCTGGCTGGAAGGAGACAACTCCGACCCCAAGCAAATGGGAAAGATAACGCCGGAGGTCACCACCTGGACCGATCAACAAAATGCGCAAACGCGCTCGGTCCTAGACAACCTTCCAGGCCGTAAAGAACTCGAGGATCGCCTCCGCCCGCTGATGGAGATCGGTGCTGTCACTTCACCTGTGATGCGCGGTGATCGTTATTTCTACACTAAGCGCGAGGGTAAGGAGAATCAGCCTAAAATCATGCTTCGTAAGGGTTCCTCTGGGGAGCCGCAGGTACTGCTTGATCTAGCCGCCAGCGACCCGTCTGGTCTGACTGCGCTCGGCGACTGGGCGCCGTCGCAAGACGGCAAGATATTGGCGTTTTCGACGTACCGTGCGGGGGATGAAAATACCACCATCTCTTTCCTTGATGTCGACACCGGTGCAGTGAGGGTCGATACCCTGCAAGGAAAGGCAGAGGTTATTCACTGGCTTCCAGATAGCTCGGGACTGTTTTATCGGCATTTAGCGGACGTTAAAAATCCATACTCCACCTGCATCATGTTTCACCGCCTTGGAACTGAGCAGACAGAGGACAAGGTGCTCTTCGCGCAGTACACAAAGGAAGAAAACGAAAAACTCGCAACCACGTGGGGTCCAAGGGCGGAGGTCAGCAAAGACGGCCGCTGGATGGCGTTGACCTATTGGACCAGCACAAGCTCGAACGACATCTGGGCTGTAGATCTTTCCTCATGGTGGAAAGACGGCAGAGTGGGAGATGTTTCTGACACCGGAACGTTTGAACGTGTTGTTATCAACGAAGGTGCCACAAACAAGTTCTCAGGTAAGTTCGGCCCCCCCGATTCGCCGTACGAAAACACGTTCTTCATGTTAACCGACTACGGCGCTGCGAAGAATCGCATCGTCGCCGTTGACATGAACAACCCAAGCGAGGCGGACTGGAAGGAGATCATTCCGGAGAACAAGGAGGCGGTGCTCACCGGGTTTGATACTGCCGGAAACGGTATGATTGTGTGCACTTATATGGAGACGGCGAAGAGCAGCCTCCGGATGTTCACCATGGACGGTACTCCACGTGGGGAGCTTGCGTTGCCAGGTATAGGGACCGCTACGGTGAAGACGGCAGGAGATCGTACTGAAGCGTACCTCTCGTTTACATCGTTCAACTATCCGAGCACGGTCTTTCAAGTTGATCTCGCCAAGCCTGAGGCAGCGCCAGTTGTTTGGGAACGACCTGACGTGCCGGTAGATCCGACCACAGTGGAGGTAAAGCAGGTGTTTTACCAGTCGAAGGACGGCACCACGATCCCAATGTTTATCATTCACAAGAAAGGTCTAGAGCTTAATAACAATAACCCAACTATCCTCTATGGCTACGGAGGCTTCGATATCTCGATGACCCCTTCGTTCTCGCCAACACTCTTTCCGTGGTTTGAAGACGGTGGGGTGTATGCGGTTGCTAACCTGCGTGGAGGTGGTGAGTTTGGTAAGCCGTGGCACGAAGCCGGAATGTTAGGCAGTAAACAGAACGTATTCGATGACATGACTAGCGCCGCTGAATATCTGATCGATAACGGCTACACCAATCCACGGCGACTAGGTGCCTCAGGATCGTCAAATGGCGGGCTGCTTACGGGTGCGATGATGACCCAGCAACCACATCTGTTCCGAGCTATTTACTGTGGGGTGCCCCTGTTAGATATGCTTCGTTATCAGGACTTTCTGATGGCCCGTTACTGGGTGCCGGAGTACGGGACGTCAGAGAACCCG
>Ga0214921_10012027_pt1 | contig 10422 bp, 4 predicted proteins | sample LL1505_MetaG_FD_177992 | JGI IMG/M metagenome (GOLD analysis project Ga0214921, IMG submission 177992) | Freshwater microbial communities from Lake Lanier, Atlanta, Georgia, United States - LL-1505 | ecosystem: Environmental > Aquatic > Freshwater > Lake | place: USA: Georgia | collected 2015-05-28
ATTAGGTTTGCATACAACTAAACCACCGGCAGCGCCTTCCATTCCACGGTAGCCTTTGTTTCCTTGTGGTCCATTTGGCCCCACCACAAATTTAATTTTACTAAATGACATCAAAATGAAAATAAGAATTATAATATTTAATATTATAGAAATTGCAAATATACGTATGGCTTGTAGATTCTTGCTACCTGCAAATAATTTATCTAGAAATTGCATTCCCACTATCCCTCCTATAAAAATCATCAATGTTACCGTGATGAATATTGGTGTAAATAAATCTTGTAATGTTGCGGGCATTTTAATGTATCTAGCACTTTAGTTATATTATATTTACATTTTTTACCAAAAGTTGTTATAACTCTAGAAAGTATGCCAGATATGATAAAAGTTTGCCAATTGGCAAGTATTTATCAAATTCGGCAATGCTAGAATTGCTAGAATTGCTAGATTATCATATTTCATTATGAAAGTCCCAATGAAAGATGTTTTTATAAAGAACTAGTTTCTTGAATTATTTTCGCTATATAACCATTCACCTCCCGATAAATACCTATTAGCCCTTTGACCCGGCTGGTTGTTATCTCTGTCATATCCATATTATGAATCTTTTCCATATAATTGGGAATGTGTCCGCATAATTGTCCCATCTTACGTTGTGCTAGGTCTTCATAATTCCTAATAATTTCAATTTGGGATTGATATTTTTCCATCTGGGTTTGGATGGTATCAATGTATTTATTATATTTATCTTTTTCAGCGGTGAGTTCTTTAATAGCATTTTCTTTTTCACGGTCAATACCAAATGTTCCTAGACATTCATCTTTAATTATATATGCGGGGGTTGTTGGTGGCATAAGAATACGGCACATACGCACTATAGTTTCTTGTATATCGTTCAATAGTGTCCCACCCTGTGCTATACCATCACTATCTACTGCAATCCGTCCCTCTAGCCCATTAGGCATAACTATATTAATTACATCTAAAAGTGTATTGGAATTTTCTACTTTAACCGGAATTGTATCTAGTTCACCTTGAATATTATTGTAAGTAGTTAGAAGCATTTTCGGAAGATGCTTTTCCTTCTTAGGATCATATACTAATGGCTTAGTTGCACGTAGGGATATGCTAGCTTCTTTTATAAGTTTTTGATTATATTTATTGTATGCTTTATTAGTGTTATTAATCAGGGTCATCAAGGTTGCAATATCCATGGCACCTATATTCTGATTTTTAAATTCCGGTACTTGAGATTGATACTTATAAACATAATATATCAATTCTCTTGTGGCTTCTAGCTGATAATGTCTCGTATAAATCATTGCTATGAGAATGGATGGCAAAGTAATGCTAGATAGCCGATTATTTACCCACGTCTTATATGTCTGTGAAATATTACCATATTCATTCAGAGCATCATTCATATCAGATATTAGGTTATAATACACCGTGTTATTTACAAGGTCATTCTCACGATTGAAATTACAGATGAATGTATTCATCGGTGTTCGCCATACACTAAAAATCTCAATCTTATCTACTATTTGATTTTGCACTAGATAACTATTAGTTTGTTTATATTGTTCATTATTAGAATCATTATCAAAACCTAGAGCACCAACATAAATGAAAACTAATTTTAAATCTTTGGCCGGAACCAGTTCTAAACAAGTTTCCTTTATCATAGCATAATTATTAACTGGTGGGGCACTGGTTCCGAAGGATATCACGTCCCCCAAAGGTAGATAACTGTTCTGTTGGATGGCACCTTTATATCCCGGTGAGGAAACTGTTTGCTTCTGTTGCCTCCAAACTGTGAAAGTGCCTATATCACCCGTCTTCGAATTAAATGCACTCAATGTAGTAAGCTTTGTATATCCTGCTGGGTACATTATATCACCGGATACAACAAATGAATTGAGTGTGAAGGTATCAGTACCACCATAAACGGTATCACCTAGAGGTAGATATCCCACTTTAGGAACTGGTGCACGAAAAGTTCCATATGTATTCTCTGATGCTGTTGTAATATTAGTATTAATTATTTTGATAAGGAACCACGCAATAGCAGGCGATGTCATCAACGTCTTGAAGTTAGAAATAGCCGTTTGATTAAGTGTAGTGTTAGAAGGTAGAGCATTACCTAGAATGATATTGTTAATAAGACCGGAATAATCGATATCATTACCGGCATCTAGTATTTTCAGAAAATAAGAGAATGCGGTATATAGAGTTTGGAAATTAGAATCATATACATCTAGCCTGCAAACAGTGTCAGTCTTCCTTACTGATTGCAAATATATATTAGTCTTGCATTCATAACTACACGTCACCGATGAACCCACCTTTCCTCGCTTACCTTTCTTACCTCGATTCCCGGGTGGGCTCGGATAATTACCCACGGTTTTACCATAATATGTGAAGATTAGGAATATGGTGATTAGATTTATTATAGCGATAGCAATGAACCATACATAGCCGCTTCGGAGGGCAGACACATCAAATGTATCCCGCATAAAATATCCACCAACTATGAATGCCACGATTAAGATAATTATAATCCCAGATTGCAACCATAATGGCAGCTTTATCTCAAATGCAGAAATATCATTTACAAATGCCGATAGTGAATCCATCAGGGTTTTTTTGTGGTGTTAGTAATTACTATAAAATGATGATATTTTTTGATATGATATATGACCTAGATATTATCCCTTAAACAGTTATTGGTGTTATAACACTTATAGTCGTTTAAGGGATAATAAATTAAATTTAAGACGATACGAAACTACAGGAAAAAATGGAAAACAAACAAAATTTGATTTTTATAAATATTATGAGGATTATTATTTTTCCCAAGATGCTGGAGAATTTCTTTCGCATCTTTGCAGCGATTCTCGCTGTTTTGCGTCTTTCCCGCCCTAGCGGTGGCTGGACATTGGAGCTTAAGGCTAAGTGCGACGCCTTCTGGAAGGCACTGACCGAGGACCCCACCAACAAGAACCTGCGGACTACACTTGGAGAACTTCTTGAGGCCTTGGGTGAGGCAAATCCCAATCTCAATGCAACTACGCTGAAGACGATGACCCGTCGACTGGCAAGGGTTTACATCAAGGTGGCCAAGTTCTTGCAAATCAAGGTTACCTTCACAGAGCGTTTGGCAGAAGGCGCTGACAAAGTCATGACTCAAAAGGTCACCGAAATCACATTGGCTGAATATATGAACCAACTTCGCAAGCAACACATTCATCAGGATGTCATCAATGGAACTGGCCGGACTTGTTCGTGTTCATACCATGAGGAAGAGCTGTTCTATCACTTGCTGATTGCTGGTATTTGTGCTGGTTTTCATGCCAAGACCTGCGGCAATCACGAAAACGCCTTTCTGGCTATTGTTACTGCAATGCTGCATGATATCGGCAAGGTTGCAACAATGCAGACTACCGAGAAGGGTTACGTGGCATATCCATTTCATGGTGAAATGGGTGCATTGATTCTTTCTGGCATTTACACTGACAAGATTTCTGCATTCATGACCCAAGCACAATTTGAGACCATGATTCGTGTGATTTCAATTCACATGTGCAGTTACCATTTGACCAACTTCTCGAGCTATTGGGACAAGGAACGCGTAAAATCAACCCGTCTTGAGAGCCCTGAAGTTAAGCTCTTGCTTGCATCTGTTTCCTTTGGAGATACCTTTGCAGCGTTCTCTCAACAGAATGATGTGAAGAGCTGGCTGGAGTCCCGCGAGACTTGGTGGCAAGAGATTAACAAGCCTTATCGTGCCCCAAAGGGAAAGAATAAAGTTTTGGTTGTAATGCGTGGCCAATCTTGCAGTGGTAAATCCACAGTGTCCAATCTCATTGCTGATGGAATTATCAGCAAGAACTGCACGGTTGTTAGGATTGAACGTGACGTGTTGATTTGCCAAGCTGCTGCAAAGGCAGTGAAAGAACCATTCGATGAAAATACACGTCCTGAGGGGGAAGATTACAAAAGACTTTACGCGATTTACAAATCTAAAAGACTGGGCGCGATTGTCAATAACAACATGAAGGAGGCAATTCACGAGGCTTATGCCGGCGGCGCTCATGTCGTGATTGTTGATACTGTGGGTGCACTTTATCCTGGCTTTGAAAAATCGCTTCCTACGATGATTAATCAGTGCATGATTATTGCTGTTGATGTCAATGGTAACGCACCGATTACTGATTCCAAGAAGAATGGTATTGAACATCAGGAGCAGTTGTCTCTTTCTGGTGAACGTTCCATGTGGGCACCATTTCAGGGCAAGGACATTGACTTTGGCAAGTTGGCTTCCCGCTACACATTCGCGAATGCCCCTGCTACAATGGCACCGCACTTTGTCTATCAGGTCGGTTGGAATGCCGAGTTCAACGGACCGAAGTCCATTGGCTTGAATGATACCATTTCAGCCATTCGGAACATGATAATGAGGGTGCAGGGTCGCAAGATTCCGGATACCAATTCCATGAACATTGTGGACTATACCAACTATGCTTATAGTCTGGCTGACTGTTCTTATGATGGTTTGGTGGAACACTACAAGTCCCTGAACTATCATGCCGGCCCTCCTTCACAATTGCGCAAAACAGCCTACGAGAAGCGATTTCTCAATGTGAAGTATCTGGAGCACAATAACAACTGGTCTTTTTGGGGACGTCAAGCTCGTGGAACTACCCTTTATCTGAATGATGACGGACAATGGGTTCTCTGGAAGTTCTTGATGTTGCGTGGTGCTGAAATGCTTACTACTCTGCATACCGCACAGAACATTAAGGAAAACGAAAATGTCCAAAATGGTAAGATTTCCCACTTGGCCAAGGAACAACAGGAACTTTTCAGTGATTTGGCAGCTGATAGCGATGACCTTAACTTGATGGTTACATTCAAGAAGGATGGGTCTTTGTTGTCTTGCTGTCTCTTTTCGGGGAAGAAGGCCAAGGTTATGCGCAAGGTGATTACCGAGTGTGGTGATGAATTTACGAAGACCGTGATGGCGACATATGATGCAACAGTAGGACACACGAAGGACGTCTTCATCTTCCAAAGTCAAGGCACTCTGTGGCTGACTAAGGAAATGTATGACTACACCACGACTGCATTGTTTGGCACCATCGAGGGTTTCCAACCTAATCTTTCTCCTATCGAGAAGATTCGCACATATGGTCCAGCGTTTTTCAAGAACATTACCCAGTTGTTTGACAATTTGCCTAGCAAGGGTGATATCAAGCTAATTTTGGGTGAGACTATTTGCGCTAATCGGACGGAATCCTTCAGTGGCAGTGTTCATACCGAGCTCGCTGTGGCCTATGAAACGTCTAGCTTCACCGTGATTTCTTCTACCGTGATTCAAAATGATGGTCGCAACTTTTCAGTTATGCCACATTTTGAGATTTCGGAGCAGATTCATAATGCTGGATTCATGGAGCCCGCTTTCTGGAATGTGACTTCTTCCGGGGTTTTGAACACAATGCTGGAATTTGTTGATGAGGTCAGTTGGGGTCGCAAGACTGTCAAGAATTTCTATGATGCATACCCACCTTCTAATCACTTTGGATTCGAGACCGTTGTTGATAGGGAGGGATTTGTCATTTATGACGTGCTGCGTGAAATGTCCTATGGCAAGATTAAGTCGGCTCTTTACTACTTCGCTCACAAGTTCCGCCCTAGCAACGTTCCTCTCCTTTTGGAACTGGCGAAGCATGCCGGTGGCGCATTCCCTCTTGCAGTCATTGTTCGGGATGTCATTGCACCCTTGGATGAGCTTCTCTCCCATGTTCGCAACGAACTGGCAGGCGTGATTGATGATTTGGTAACCCAGCTTCCACCTGGTGTTCAATCTGCATATGATAGGGCAGAACCACAGCGCAAGCCGATGATTGTCATCAAGAACTGCAAGGATGCATTCACCGAGTATGCATTTGGGATTTTCTACAAGGCATTTCCGCAGCTAGAGGCAGAAGAAAAGGAGGACATTGCCAAGTGCATCATGGAATTTTCCAGCAATGGTGGTGTGGTTCTTGATGCTCCCATTGATTACGACAACCCGAAGATGCAAGCCTGGCGCAGCAACCTCGTCAAGATGTTGTTGCCTCCTGGTATGCATTAATACAACTGTTGAGAACATTTGGAAAAACCAAAAAAAAAAATTTTTTTTTATTTTTTTAAATTATTATTACAAAGCGCTTTATTTTCTGGAACCTCGCCCTCTTCCGAGCCCAAAAATTATATAATTAATATATAATTTTAAAATATAATACATTTATTTAAGGATATACCCATTATGGTAGATAATTCTAGATTGCTAGAAAACCAAGCAATCACGGAATGATTAATAAAAAAATTGAAAAAAATAACGCTTTCTAGAATTTAATATAATCATATATTACTGTTTCTAGTGGCAATACTTGTAATGGAACACTCATCAAACAGTGCAGAGGGTGATAACTATGATGATACACATAACGATTGTACCAGGGATAAATGCCTCTATAATCCTAAAGAAAAAGCCACACTTTCCGGGACTGCAAATAAGTGCATAGCAAATTTCTGCGTTGTTTGCGGTGTTAATATGGGTGATTGCAATCCACGGCAATATTGCTATAAGTTGTATTGCCCGTTTGAGAATGCGGATGATACTGCCAATGATGCAGTTGATTAGTCTTCAATTCTTGTAATTTTATAAGTATTTTGTTTTTTTAATTATTTTATATTAGATTTATACGCCCAATAAACTCATATATTTCCAGGGGTGGAAAATTATGAAACCTAAATGAAAACAAAGCATATAAAAAAATGTAATAAAATAAGATATCAAAGTACTCTAGAATACTAAATTCTCTAACTACCTCTACCCCTGCCTCTGGCACTAGCACCCCTGCCTCTGGCACTAGCACCCCTGCCTCTGGCACTAGCACCTCGACCCCTGCTACTAGTAGCTTTACCCGGATTGGCAATATGCTTTTCTACTGTGGGCATTACTTCCTCTAGAGTGATAGTTTCCCATCTGTCTTTTAATGCTTTTGATAGTTTGATATTATCATGGCCTTTATACTTGATATAGGCGCCGTAAGGACCTACCTTAATCACAATATCTTCGCTTAGAACTCGGTCTCTAGCAGCACTGGCTTGTTTTCTAGCATCAGCACCTTCATAATATTGCAAGATAGCAATAGCTTCTTCTAATGATGTAGTTGCCGGATCAGCACCAGCACCTTCGGAATTAGTATATTTCATATAATTTTCAATACTATAATTCTTACCATTCCATGCCAGATAAACATTCTTAGCTTTTTTTAGAATCACTTCCGCATCCTTATAAGTACCTAACATGCGAGGAAATACCAATAGTCCAACTGCATCTTCTAGAGTCATAGAATCAAAACGACCTGTGAAACTAGCAAACCGCGATTTGGCCTTATCCGGATTAGACTCACAAATTAAGAATCCTTGACGGGAACGGATGGCATATACTGGCAAACCGGTAGTAGGATGCATACCTAACAGCTTGCGATTTTCAGTATCTGGTTGTATTCCATCTGCGGTGGCAGCTGCACCACCTGTACCACCTGTACCACCTGCACCGCCATTAGCGATTTGATTTTGCTTTTGATTCTGTTTTCTGGTAGCTGTAGCCTTGGCAAGTTGGTCTATAATCGGATTCAGACGGACATAAACGGAATCTACCACCCGGTGCCAGATTTTACTACCAGCGGCAATTTCATCTAGCAGGGCTTCTACCTGGGCGGTAAATTCATAATTGATTATCTCGGCGAAATTTTTATCTAAATATTCATTTATCATAATACCTAGAGGTGTTGGAAATAGTTTATTCTTATCTCCTTCCACTGCGACTTGTTGAGTCTCGCTAGTAATAACATCTGGAAATTGATACCCCATCCGTACTGCCGGGAGTTTCTTAGGTGGTAGGGACTTACGTTCTACATATTGCCTCTGTTCTTCCTGTACTTTTTTAATCATACTAGCATATGTACTAGGCCGGCCGATTCCGAGGTCATCTAACTTCTTGATAATACTAGCCTCGGTATATCGGGCTTGTGCCGGCTTAGTGTATTTTTGCACGGCGTCTAGAGAAATGGCAAATGCGGGTTCACCTTCTTTCAGTTTGGAGAATACTTTTTCTAGATAGGCAGAATCTGCAGCGCTTGTTGTGCCTGTTTCATCATCGGTGTCTTCTTCTGCATCTTCTTGCTCGGATGCCACTTTTGCATTTGCATTGGACGATTTCTTAGTTGTTTTATGCATATTGAGACAAGCTAAATATCCATCAAATAAGACCTTTTCATGCTTACCTGTAAAAGTAATTCCTGCAATACTAGGTGTATCACTGCTAAGAATTGGTTCAGTAGGTATCGCAATTGTTTTGATATTGCCTTTAGCCTTTCTAGCTTTGGACTTGGTTTCCGTGGCAGTATTACCTAACACTTGCGTATTAGTTAATAGGGTATTAGTATTGGCACTAGCACTATTAGATTGGCTAAATTTAACGGTTAGGATTTCTACTTCCGCAGGGGACATTTGACTGGCAACTGCACGGCGCCAAATTAATTGATACAGACGATTGTGACTAGCAGTCATACCTTCCAAATTTAGAACGGATTCTTTTGCAAAATCGGTAGGCCGAATAGACTCATGACCACCTTCAGAGGATGCTGATTTAGTCTTATAATCAACCCGACGATAAAATCTTTCTCCAAAACGATTTTCAATGCAAATTTTGAGTGCTTTCATAGCATCTTCTGCCATAAAAAGGGCATCAGTCCGCATATAAGTAATGGCACCGGCTTCATATAGTTTCTGTGCGAGTTTCATACATGCATCTGGAGACATTCCTAAGCGGCTAGAAGCTTCTTGTTGGAGTGATGAAGTAATAAACGGTGGGCTAGGATTTCGCTTGCTTTGAGTTTTTCCGATATTGGAAACATGCCAAACTGGAGTTTCAGGGGACTGGCTTTTTAGTTGATTATACAATGCATCTACTGTGGTCTGGTCTTTAACTTCCGAATCACAAATTGTGTTGATATACTTAGTAGTTGCTGCATTTTTTAATTCATTCTTATCTAGTAGAAATCGAGCGTCTATTTTAAAATAAGGTTCGCTAGAGAACTTTGAAATCTCATTTTCCCGTTCAGCTACTAATTTAACTAAACAAGATTGTACCCGTCCTGCACTAAGATGCCAATTATTATATTCTTTCCATAGTAAGGGTGATACTTTATAGCCAATAAGCTTATCTAGAACCATACGGGCGAATTGTGCGTATACTTGGTTCATATCAAGAAGCGTATTATTTGATAAAGTGTTATTAATAGCTGTACATACCGCCGTTTTTGTGACTTCGGTAAACGTGGAACGATAACGTTTGTTTGCAGGAATCTTAAGAATTTCTGCACAATGCCAGCTTATACTATGACCTTCCTGGTCCTTATCCGTAGATAACACTATTTTATCCACATCTTTTGCTTTTGCTTTTATTTTTTTAACAATATCATTTTTTTCTGGAATAATTTGAAATGTAGGTTCAAAATTATTAGAAATATCAAACCCTAATTCTTCTTTTGATAATTCTCTTATGTGTCCCATAGTAGCTTCTACAATATAATCATTTCCAAGAAATGATTGAATTTTCTTCTGTTTTCCTGGACTCTCAATGAGAACTAGAATTGGCATTGTTGTGTGATTCTATTTAATTATTTAATATGATATATATTTTTAAGTTAAAAGAAAACTTGAAAACTAGAAAAAATCAATTTTTTCATTCTAGCAATTTTTTACATTACCTTGAATAAGTTTTTTCTTTCTAATATGTAATAAATTATTTCATCCCACACAACAATATACAGTATGAATATCCGCGTTCATTTTGCAATTCATTGTTTGATTGCAATAGCTGCTCTAGCAATGCTAGGATATGCTTTTTCACAACCTCTAGCAAATCTTGCAATTAATGAAGATGAAGCATATATGAAATGGTCACGTGATATATATATCACCCAGGAATGCTTATCAGTTTCTGTACTAGGTTCGACTAGCACTAAAGAATGTAGTGATGTGGATTCTGTTTTTAAACCCCATATGCAAGCAATTATGGGCATTGTTATTTCACTTATGATATGTATTGTCCTAGAATTCGTTAGTATGCTCTTTAGTGGTATTGTTTGCCATTTATTTGGTTTACTAGTGCTTGGTCTTTCGATTGCATTGATTGTTCTAGTTGCATTATTATCTAATTTTAATTCTACCACTAATTATAATGATGATAAATATTATTACAAATTAACCAATACTAGCATCGGTGTTCTAGTAGTTGCTAGTCTGCTAGTTCTATTTGAATTATGTTGCAATAAGTTAATTCATCGTGTAGTAATGGCACCT
>Ga0214921_10012028_pt1 | contig 10421 bp, 8 predicted proteins | sample LL1505_MetaG_FD_177992 | JGI IMG/M metagenome (GOLD analysis project Ga0214921, IMG submission 177992) | Freshwater microbial communities from Lake Lanier, Atlanta, Georgia, United States - LL-1505 | ecosystem: Environmental > Aquatic > Freshwater > Lake | place: USA: Georgia | collected 2015-05-28
ATCAAGGATTGGTGTATAAGCCGTCAATTGTGGTGGGGACAGCAAATACCCGCATGGTTTGCACCTGATGGCAACTTTGTAGTTGCTAAAACAGCTCCTGAAGCATTTGAAAAATTCAAGTCAAATGACTCTAATTTTGCCTTTGATGTTTCTGATTTAAAACAAGATGAAGACGTATTAGACACATGGTTTTCTTCATGGTTGTGGCCAATAAGTGTGTTTGATGGTTTTAAAGATGAAGGTCAAAAAGATATTAAATACTACTACCCTACCAATGATTTGGTAACTGCCCCTGAGATTATGTTCTTTTGGGTGGCACGTATGATTATGGCAGGATATGAGTGGATGGGTGAAAAGCCATTCAACAATGTGTATTACACGGGTATCGTGCGTGATAAGCAACGCAGAAAAATGAGCAAATCATTGGGTAACTCACCCGACCCACTTGACTTAATTGCTCAATATGGTGCGGATGGTGTACGCATGGGAATGTTGCTATGTAGCCCTGCAGGAAATGATATTCTTTTTGATGAAAGTCAAGTAGAACAAGGTAGAAACTTTGCCAATAAAATTTGGAATGCCTACCGTTTGGTAAAAGGTTGGGAAGTGAAACCTGATGCAGATTTTGATGCTGAATTATTAGCCTCAAATAAGGTATCAGAAAATTGGTTTAATGCCCGATTTAATGAAGTGTTGCAAGACATTGAATCTAAGTTTACTGATTATAAATTAAGCGAAGGTTTGATGGGTGTTTACAAACTCATTTGGGATGATTTCTGCTCATGGTATCTTGAGATGATAAAACCTGAATTTGGCAAACCTATCAATGAGTCAAGCTATAAGCAAAGCATTCTATTCTTCGAAAATTTGATGAAGGTATTGCATCCGTTCATGCCATTTATTACTGAAGAAATATGGCAAAATCTAGCCGAAAGAAAAGCTGGTGATAGTATATGTATTGCAAAATATCCTGAAATATCAAATGCTTCAGAGGAAGCGCCAAATTTATCAAGAGTTATCGAACTTATCACCAAAACAAGAGAATTTAGGAATAATAATGGTATTAGTCCTAAGGAAAAATTTCCTTCTATATATATAAATACAGGCTCAATAGATTTGTACAAGCCATATAATCCATTAATTTTAAAACTAACAGGCTCAACAAGTTCAAACTTTGTCGATTTTGCGCCTGGCGGCACTGCCTCAATACCTGTTTCCACAGATGTTATTTATCTGCCAATTTTAAAAGAAATAGATGTTGAAGCTGAAAAAGAAAAAATAAACAGTGAAATAAGCTATCTTGAAGGTTTCTTAAGATCGGTTGAGGCCAAGTTAAGCAATGAGAAATTTGTTGCCAATGCCAAACCTGAATTGGTAGAAAAAGAACGTCAAAAACAAGCGGATGCCTTGGCTAAAATAGATGTATTAAAAGGCAGTTTGGCTAGCTTATAATTCATAGTCTTTCAATCACAATTTTCAGTTCGAATTGTCAGTTCGAGCGGAGTCGAGAACTGCTTTGGGAGTAAGAGTCTGTCTATGTCTCCACTCCGCTCGACATGACATATTCCGCTCAAAATGAAAAACTCTGCTTGACCTTCAAACGATTGTCAGTTCGAGCGGAGTCGAGAACTACTTTGGGAGTAGGAGTCTGTCTATGTCTCGACTCCGCTCGACATGACATATTCCGCTCAAAATGAAAAACCCTGCTTGACCTTTAAACGATTGTCAGTTCGAGCGGAGTCGAGAACTGCTTTGGAGTAAGAGTCTGTCTATGTCTCGACTCCGCTCGACATGACATAATCCGCTCGACATGACAGACTGCGATTGATATGAATGACTCTCATTGCTTTGATAAAACACAAAGGGGCTGCCTTAATAAGACAGCCCCTTCTTTCGTTTATAGGCTTTTCTATTTCTTACAACATTCCATAACTTCTGTTGATGAAGTTAGTTAGTGCTTCACCCTGCAACAAGTTTTGTGAAAGCAAAGCCAAATCAAATGCATTTTTTAGTAAGGATTCCTTTTCGCCACCATCAGTTAATTTAACCAATTTGCCACTTAGGCTATGGTTGCTATTAATTACCACATTCCAAGATTCAGGCATTGAGCCAAACATATTCATGCCTTGCATAGCAGCCATATCTTTCATTCTGCGCTCCCACTCAGGCTTGATAATGCTTATAAAATTATCATCTGGAGCAAGAGCTTCTGTTTCAAATTTAAATCTTATATCGGCTTTAAATTGATTTTCGAAAGCTTCTTTCAAGGCCTTTTCATCATCAGCACTTAGCACCGATTCATTCTTGGTGTCTTTGTCAACTAATTTATCAACCGACTCAGAGTCCAGGCGCTTCATGGATACACCTTCGAATTTATTTTCTAAGGTAGAGATAAAATGACCATCCAAAACGCCATTCAATTTCAAAATATCATAGCCACGTTTCTCAATGGTTTTGATAAATGAATCTTGACCTAAAGGATTGTTTGAATAAATGAAAACCACTTTATTTTCTTTATCAGTTTGTAATACTGACACCTTCTCTTTGTATTCCTCAATGGTATAGTTTTCGCCTTTTATGTTTTGTAGCAAACAGAACTTAGTTGCTCTATCATAGAACTTAGGTTCTGCTATCATGCCATATTTAACAAAGGTTCCAACGTTTTCCCATTTCTCTTCAAACTCTTTTCTGTCGGTTTTAAAAATCTCTTCCAACTTATCAGCTACCTTTTTGGTAATGTGTGCATTTATTTTCTTTACATTGGCATCACCTTGCAAATAGCTACGACTCACGTTTAACGGAATATCTGGAGAATCAATCACACCATGCAACAACATCAAAAACTCTGGAACAATATCTTGAACAGAATCGGTAATGAATACTTGGTTGCTATACAATTGAATTTTATTGCGTTGTGCTTCAAACTCATCTTTAATTTTAGGGAAGTATAAAATACCCGTAAGGTTGAAAGGATAATCTACATTTAAATGAATCCAGAACAAAGGTGGCTCGCTCATTGGATACAATTCGCGGTAGAATTGCTCGTAGTCTTCTTTTTTCAAATCAGCAGGAGCTTTTGTCCAAAGAGGGTGGGTATTGTTTATGATTTTCTCTTCAAACTCAATTTCAATAGGTAAGAATTTACAATGCTTATCTAAAATATTTTTGATTCTAAAATTATCATTGAATTCCAAAGCATCATCAGCCAAATGAAGGATGATTTCAGTTCCTCTGTCGGTCTTAGTATCATCCATTATTTCAAACTCAGTGCTGCCTTCGCAGGTCCATCTTACAGCCTTTGAACCTTCTTTGTACGACAATGAAACCAACTCAACTTTTTTGGCTACCATAAAGGCAGAGTAGAAACCCAATCCAAAATGACCAATGATTTGATTGGCATTGTCTTTATATTTTTCTAAAAACTCTTCGGCACTACTAAAGGCCACTTGGTTGATGTATTTTTTTACTTCTTCTTCAGTTAAACCAATACCTCTATCAATAATGTGAAGGGTTTTATTGTCTTTGTCCAACTTCACCACTATTTTGGTTTCACCCAATTCGCCTTTCATTTCGCCCATTGAGGCTAGGGTTTTCAACTTTTGGGTAGCATCCACAGCATTTGAGACCAACTCACGTAAAAAGATTTCATGGTCGCTGTACAAAAACTTTTTGATGATGGGAAAGATGTTTTCGGTATGTACCGATATGGTTCCTTTTTCTGACATAATTGAAAATTTTGAAAATGGGTTAATTGATAATTTGTTTCTAATTGTTATTTCAATCTCAATAGTCAAATGACGTTCCTAAAGACAATTGGCTGTCAAATAGTCGGCAAAACTGAAATTTTGTGATTTTTAGGGGATGTCCCTTTATTTCATATCTGAGAATACTGTCAGATTTCCACCAAATTTAACTGCAAAATTATTAAGCAAACTACTGTCATTTCCAACTCTTGAAATCACCTTAAAGCTAGAAAAAGTAGATCATTGCAATACTTTTTTATGATTATTTTACTATTTCATAAAGGTCGTTAGAAATTGTCATTTTAAGTATGCCAACCTTCCGTTTAAAAATTATACTATCACTGTTAGAAAATAATAAGACTTTAACACTATCATATTTTAAGTTATTGATTGTATAGTTAATAATTGGCAACGGATATATTGATGTAAATTGAGTAGATGTAAATTTACCATTAGTTTTATTCACATTAAGGCCAATATTTCTATATTCAAACTCATTTGGGTTTACAAATATTTCAAAAAAATCATTATCAGAGTATCGCATTTTTAGACTATTTTGTTGATATTTTGCATTAGTACCGCAGCCTCCAGATTGGGTATTAGAAATATATCCATCAAAGTAAGTTTCTTTCAAGCCCTGACTAATGAAAGTTAATGTATCTGTGCTATTTTTTATAAATTTAACTCGACTTGTATCAGCATATGGAATAATAAAAGGCAGGTCACTACTATATACATAAAATGTTTTATTGTTATTCTCACAGTCTTTATTACAAGCATAAAATATGCTTGCTAATATTGCTATGTACACTAGTTTTTTCATATCACAACTTAATAACTTTGTAAATATTATTGTTTTTTTGATTTAATGTGAGATTTTTTTGATTTATAAGCTGACCATTATTTGACATGGTATATTCTTCTTACATTTGCCATTGTTGCATCTTGCAATCGTCAAAACAAAACATACATGAAAAAGACAATCCTCTTTATACTCTCTATTATGGCCCTGCATGGCATGGCACAAAACACAGAAAAGCATTTCAAAAACTTGAAACAACTGACCTATGGAGGTGACAATGCTGAAGCTTATTGGAGTTTCGACAATAAGAATCTGAGTTTCCAGAGCAATAACAAGGCTTGGGGCTTACAATGTGACCAAATATTCAACATGAATATTGAAGAAGCTAAGAAAGATACCAATTACCGTCCGCCACTGATTAGCACTGGACTTGGCCGCACCACTTGCAGCTATTTTATGCCGGGTAACAAATCCATCTTATTTGCCTCCACACATTTGGCTTCTAATGATTGTCCCCCAGAGCCAACACGTGGCGCTAAATACCTCTGGGCCATTTATGAAAGTTTCGACATTTTTGTATCTGACCTGAATGGAAAAATCATTAAACAATTAACCAACAGCCCAAGCTATGATGCAGAAGCTACAGTATCACCCAAGGGAGACAAAATAGTTTTCACCTCCACCCGAGGTGGCGACCTTGATCTCTGGATTATGGATATTGATGGCAAAAATCAAAAGCAAATTACCTTTGGTTTGGGTTATGATGGGGGTGCATTTTTCTCGCCTGACGGAAAGCAATTGGTGTTCAGGGCCTCTCGCCCACAAACGGAAGAAGAGATAAAAGAATACAAAGATTACCTTTCGAAGGGACTTGTAGCACCTACCAATATGGAGATTTACACTTGTAATATTGATGGTAGAAACCTTAAACAAGTAACACATTTGGGCAAAGCCAATTGGGCTCCTTTCTTTCACCCTAAGGGTAAGAAAATTATTTTCTCAAGCAATCATCATTCAACAAAAGGTTACGATTTTCAACTATATATGATTGATACAGATGGCAAGAATTTAGAGCGTATCACCAACGAAAGTATGTTCAATGCTTTCCCTATGTTTTCTCCTGATGGTAAAAAATTGGTATTTTCGTCAAATCGCAACAACCATGGCACCCGAGATACCAATCTGATTTTGGCTGATTGGGTAGAATAAAATTACCATGCCTTGAAAGGCATGGTAATAGATAAAAATAATAGCTGGGCCTTAAAAGACCCGGAAATAGATAAAAAATACCCGAGCCTTGAAAGGCTCGGAAATAGATAAATTTAACCGCCTTAAAAGGCGGTATCATAAAATCAAACAAAAATGAAATTAAGAAACATCATTCTACTGCTTCTCATCTCATGCAAAATATCTGTAGCACAAGTGCAAGTGGCTGATATCAAAAGTCACATCAGTTATTTGGCGGATGACAAATTGCAAGGCCGTGAGCCTGGCACCAAAGGAGAAAAATTGGCCATTAAATATATTCAAAAGCAGTTTGAAGAAATTGGGCTGAAGCCCAAAGGAAGCAAACGATACTTACAGCATTTTGAATATAAAACCCTTGCCAATCCTCATGACACCATTGGGCATGGAAAAGAGAAAAATGGCAGCAATGTAGTGGGTTATCTTGACAACCAAGCAGCTTATACCATCATCATTGGCGGGCATTTCGACCATTTGGGTTATCATGAACACCCATCTTCCTTAGACAAAAACAAAAAGCTTATACATAATGGGGCTGATGACAATGCCTCTGGCACTGCGGGAGTGATTGCTTTGGCTAAATATTTTAGTCAAAACAATACCAAAGAAAAATGCAATTTTTTATTCATTTGTTTCTCGGGTGAAGAAGATGGTTTGATTGGTTCAAAATATTTTTCAAACAACCCCACCATTGATTTAAAAAATGTGCAATGCATGCTAAACATGGATATGATTGGCAGATTGAACGATAGTACCCTAAAATTGATGGTGTATGGTGTAGGTACAAGTAGCAATTACAGTTCAATATTTTCAAGTTTAAATACAAGCCTAAAACTTGGTTATGACTCCGCAGGCATTGGCCCATCTGACCAAACCTCTTTTTATTTAAAAGATATTCCGGTTTTGCATTTCTTCACTGGCCAACATTCGGATTACCACAAATCGAGTGATGATACAGAGAAGATTAACTTCAAAGGTGAGGTGATGGTATTGGATTTAATCATCCAAATAGCTGAAAAAATTTGCAATGAACCCAAACTTAACTTTACCAAAACCAAGCAACCTGAAAGCCAAAAAGTAAGTTTTAAAGTAACCTTGGGCATTATGCCTGATTATACTTTTGAAGGCAAAGGTTTGAGGGTAGATAATGTAAACGATGGCAAACCCGCAGAAAAAGCTGGACTTAAAGCAGGGGATATCATTATGCAAATTGGCAGTATCAAGATTGACAATATCTATGATTATATGAAAGCCTTAGGTCAATTCAAAAAAGGAGAAAGCACCACAATTGACTTTTTGAGAGAGGGTAAAATGCAGCAAGTGGGATTGACGTTTTAGATAATAATGTCAGGACACGATTAAAGGGATTAAACGATTGTCAAGAATAAAATCCTATTCTATCAATATAATGATGTCGTTGGTCGGGAGCTCACCAACGCGTGATTGTATTAGTTTTGATAATGTCCATAAAGAGAAAATACAACAATGCGTTTGTCTTCTACTTTATAAACTATCCTATGTTCAAGATTTACTCTTCGAGACCAATAACCACTATAGTTTGCTTTCAATGGTTCAGGTTGTCCAATTCCATCAAATGGGGTTTTTGCACAACTCTCTAAAAGTTTATAAATTTTCTTTACTGATCTAATATCGTTTTGAATCCACCAAGCTAAATCTTGCCAAGCTTTAGGTAAAAATACTATCTCAAGCATTTAACATTTCCTTTAACTCAGCTAAACTTAATGGGGTTGGTTTAACTTTACCAGTCTCGTATTCGTTTATATTTTGCAGAATAACAGGATTTGTAATTTCATTAGGTAGAATAGCCTTTACATTTTTTATAAATGAAATTGTTTTAAAAAACTCTTCGGCAAAAGCTTTTTTATCCTCTGGTATATCCAATACATATTTCATGTCCCAAAAATAAGTAATCATTATTATAAAAAAAATACTCTATACAAACTCCAAATTTAAATTCAAAAAAATCATTACAATCCACTTTTTCATTTTTTACAGATGAACTTGAAGATACATCAACCAATTACCAAATCGCCCTCCCGCTTCGCATACCCCTTATTGTCCGTTTGTGTAAAGCTATTTCGAATCTAACACGATATGATTACTTTAGTGGCTTCAAATGATAGAGCTAAGCAACATCCAAAAGTCATATACCGTTGGCGACAACAAACTTCAGGTTCTTAAGGGCATTGACCTAAAAATACATGAGGGTGAAATGGTTTCTATCATGGGCTCATCAGGTAGTGGAAAGTCAACACTACTCAACATTTTAGGCATTCTCGACAGTTATGATGCTGGACAGTACAAACTGGGTGGAAATTTAATTCAACACCTGAATGAAACAAAAGCTGCCCAATTACGTAATCAATACATAGGCTTTGTTTTCCAATCGTTCAATCTTATTTCATTCAAAAATGCGCTTGAAAATGTATCGCTACCTCTGTATTACCAAAAAGTGAGTCGTAAAAAACGTAATCAAATTGCTTTGGAGTACTTGGACAAAGTGGGATTGAAACAATGGGCAGAACACATGCCCAATGAAATGAGTGGAGGGCAAAAGCAAAGGGTGGCAATAGCTAGGGCTTTAATTGCTCAACCCAAAATCATTTTAGCAGATGAACCTACTGGAGCTCTCGACACACAGACAAGCTATGAGGTAATGAGTTTGCTTAAAGAAATAAACAAAAGTGGCATCACAGTAGTGATTGTAACACACGAACATGATATTGCTGAAATGACAGATAGAACGATTCGTTTGAAGGATGGACTTATTGTATAGTGCGGAATGCGGAGTGACAAAAATGCGGAATGTGTTTGATGAAGGGCGAAATGGGGAGTCTAGCAAATTACAAAAGGATATAGAAAAAGTTCGGAATGCGGAATGTCAAAAATGCGGAATAATGTAAAGTTTAAATAAAAGTAACAATAAAAATATAAAATTGAAATTAATGAAGTGGTGCTAAAAATTTGATTTCGAAATTTTGTCACTTCGCAATTCGCATTAAAATTATGAATGGTGATTTTGAAAAAGTATTCATCAATAACAAAACTTCAATTTCGCATTTTTGTCACTTCGCATTCCGCAATTGGATTAAGACATGTTTGACATAGACAAATGGCAAGAAATATTCGCTACGATTAGCAAAAACAGGCTGCGCACAGTGCTTACGGGCTTTAGTGTGGCTTGGGGAATCTTTATGCTTATAGTTTTGTTGGGCACTGGCAATGGACTTGGCAATGGAGTGAAAAGTCAATTTGCTAGAGATGCAGTAAACAGTGTTTGGTTTAACAACGGAAGAACATCTGTTGCTTATGATGGTATGCAACCAGGAAGAGATATCCGCTTAACCAATGAGGATTATCAGGCCATAAAACAAAATGTTAAAAGCATTGAGCACCTTTCTCCGCGTTTGCAACTGTATGATGTGAACCAATATAATTATAAAAATAAATTGGGTAGTTTCAGCACCAAGGGCTGTAACTACGATATGATATTTGCTGAAAAAATTGAGGTGTTAAAAGGTCGTTTTGTAAACGAATTAGACATCAAAGAATGCAGGAAAGTATGTGCCATTGGGCAGCAAGTGGTTGATGAAATGTTTAAAGGCGAAGAGCCTATTGATAAACTTATCAATATCAACAGCATTCCTTTTAAAGTGATTGGTGTGTTTAAAGATGGTGGCGGACCAGATGATAACCGAAGGGCCTATATCCCAATAAGCACTTCGCAAAGGGTATTTGGAAATGACAACAAATTAGATCAAATCATCTTTACTTTACCTGAAAGTGACATGGAAAATAGTGAGGTGATAAGTGATGAAGTGTATAAATTATTAGCCCAACGTCACCATTTCAACCCTGAAGATAAGAAGTCCGTTTTTCTATGGAATAACCTGATAGAATTTAAGCGCATCATGGGTTTGATTGATGGCATACGTTTGTTTATTTGGATCATTGGCATTGGCACTTTAATAGCAGGAATTGTAGGTGTAAGCAATATCATGATGATAGTGGTGAAAGAACGAACCAAAGAAATTGGCATTCGTAAAGCTTTAGGTGCAACTCCTGCTAGTATCATTTCACTTATCATCCAAGAAAGCGTTTTTATTACTGCTATCTCAGGCTATGTGGGTATGATGCTCGGAATTGGTTTGCTTGAGTTGGCACAAAAATATATGCCCGATAGCGACTATTTCAGGAAACCTGAAGTGGATTTAACAGTAGTCTTAGAAGCATTGGCAGTTTTGATTTTTGCTGGTTTCTTGGCAGGATTTTTCCCCGCTAGAAAAGCTGCCAAAATAGAACCTATTGAGGCATTGAGAGCAGAGTAAGTTCGAAATGCAGAGTGACAAAAATGCGAAGTGAAAAAACAAAATGTAAAACATATAAAATAAAAGAAACTGAAGTGAAAATGAAAAATTGCAATAAAAAATACATTCCGCATTTTTGTCATTCCGCACTCCTCATTCATTAGAAATGGATCGTATAAACGAAATATACCAAACCCTTAGCAAGAACAAGCTAAGAACCATACTCACCGCTTTTGGTGTGTTTTGGGGCATCCTTATGCTTATCATCATGCTGGGTGCTGGTCATGGTTTGGAGAATGGCGT
>Ga0214921_10012029_pt1 | contig 10420 bp, 6 predicted proteins | sample LL1505_MetaG_FD_177992 | JGI IMG/M metagenome (GOLD analysis project Ga0214921, IMG submission 177992) | Freshwater microbial communities from Lake Lanier, Atlanta, Georgia, United States - LL-1505 | ecosystem: Environmental > Aquatic > Freshwater > Lake | place: USA: Georgia | collected 2015-05-28
TTGCGTTAACCCGCCGCTACTAGCAACCAACCCAGCCCCTGTAATGATATTTAAGTCACCTCCAATCGTGGATGTTCCCAAAATCAGTGCATTGGCATCTGTAACCGCTACTGCGTTAGCAGTTCCGCTGTTACTCAGACTCACCGCTCCAATAAAATTATTAGACGTGTCGGTCAGTGCGATGCCAAACGCCCCGGTCGTGAAACTGGCTGTCGTGGCACTCGATCCCTGCACAATTCCTCCTGTCGCCTGCGTGATCGCCCCGCCTGCCGTGATCGCAATGTTCCTCAGAGTGGCCATCGTCAAAGTTGGAATAATGTAAGCGGCATTGTTATAGGTGATCGTCAAATCCCGAAGACTCGTACCTGTTAAATTCCCCACGACAAAGTTGCTGGGCGTAGTACTGGTACTTGTGTTGCGGAGTTTGAAATCACGCACGTTGGAGGCCGTTCCTGCGATCGACACCGGCCCTGTCAAAATATTGGCTTGAGTCGATAGATCGATGTCCGTGCTTGGAGCCGTCGCTGTCAGGGTCGTTGCCCCAGGCACCGTTAAGATCCCCGTTTGCGTGATCGAGCCAGACGTGATCGCAAGCGTGCCACCCACCGAGGAAGTTCCCAGCACGACGTCATTGATATCTTTCAACGCCACTGCGTTAGCACCTGTGTTATTCAAACTCACCGCTCCACTGAAGTTATTGGCCTGATCAAGCGTGATAACCCCAGCCCCACCATTAAATGTAGCTGCACCTGCACTTGCCGCCTGTGTGATGCCCCCTCCCGCCTGCGTGATACCAGTCGTAGAAGTGACCGTCAGTGTTCCCGTTCCCACTGACGACGTCCCCAAGACAATCGCGTTGGCATCTGTCACCGCTACTGCGTTGTTCCCCGTATTGGTCAGACTCACCGCTCCAACGAAGTTGTTGTTCGCTTGAGTTAATGAGATCGTAGCACCCCCAGTCGTGATAGTTGAGGTCCCACCAATAGTAAGAGTTCCTCCCGATTGAATGATCGCCCCGCTTGCAACGACACTCAGATTGCCACCTAATCCTGTATCAACGGCTCCCCCGTCTAATGTGACCGTCCCTGCGGAAACGGCAGTTGCCCCACCCGCAGCATTTGAGCCTTGGATGAGTAAATTGCCACCATTCGTTGTAATATTCGCCCCAATTGTAACATTACTAACGGCTCCCAACACCAAGGTAAGGGTGCCGGCGGAAGGGGTACTTTGGACAATGTTTTGGCTAATATTAATCGAACCAGCCGCAATCATGGTGAGTGTTGTTCCAGTCGTTACCGAACTCTTTGCGATCCCAGCCGACATGGTGATGTTGCCAGTTTGCCCTGCACCAGTAGAGGATGTCAGGATCGTGACACTCGTACCTGCATTAAGCGAAGTTTGAATATCAGTGTTGCTAATGGTAGCGGAACCGGTGTTGTTAGGAGTAAAGGTACCCGTAGCGAAAGTGCCGTTTGTAGTAGCGGCTGAAATTAGAACATTTGCAGGGTCCAACAACCAGAGACCACCCTGTCCGTTAACGGCAGATGCAATCACCGTCCCAAAAGCCTGAAGATTATCCTTACTGGAGGTTTCGACAAAACCACCGTTTCCGCTTTCAATTCCGCCCCGAGCAAAGATTTCTCCATAAAATCCGGTGTACTCATCCGACCAGAGAATCACCTTCCCCCCATCCCCATTTTCCGTCGCATTCGCCCGGATGACCGAATCGGAAGTCATCACCACAGCCTTGGCATTCGGTACCTCTGGATTTTTTCCCAAATAGTCCCCTCCCACCAAGACCGTTCCTCCCCCTGTCTTTCCGGAAACATCTACCTCCGCTTGAATCAACGCCACCCTTTCACCCGTGACCTGTACCTTCCCGCCCTTACCCGCTGTCGAACCTGCCTCAACTTTACCACTCGCATAAACGGTGTCTTTGGCCGCCATCCGAATTTCTCCCCCGTTTTCCGTCCCGGCCGCAGTCATAATCGACCCCGGATCGGTGGTGATATTTTTGGCCGAGGCCAATATCCTGCCACCTACGGTCTCCCCTTGGATGTTCTTTTGGATCGCCGCCACCACACCTGTGTTAAGAATATCGCCCTCTCCACCCGTCAACGTCACCGATCCATCTGCATTGGGAACCACGCCCGTAGCCCGAATGACCCCCGTGTTTTTGATGGCTAAGGAAAGATAGTTTCCGGTGGACTCCAACTCGGCATTCGCGGCCTCAATCACCCCTGCATTCACCACATCCGCTATCCCATTATCCGTTTTCTTAACGCCCGTATCATTCGCCACATCGATCAAACGAACTTTGTAATTATTGGGCCCAATCGAGTGCAGGCACACCTCGGTTCCACTTATCATCCCAACTGTCCCGTCCGAAGCCATGATCTGGCCTTCGTTAGAAACCTGCCGGGCCACAAGAAAGACGTCGCCTTGCTTGGCCTCAATCCGGCCTTGATTGACGATCGAGGCACCTGAACTTCCGGTGAAATTGAGGTCGCCGCCTCCCATAAATTCTTTGTCGCCCACATCGTGCGTGCTCGCCACAAAACTTGCCGTATCGACTAATCCACCTGGACCGATAAATATTCCCGCTGGATTAATTAAATAGACCTGACCATTGGCCTGGAGGGTCCCGTAAATCGCGCTGGGATTATTGGCGGTAATTACACGGTTCAGAACAGCGGAGGAGGAATTAGGCTGAACAAATTTTGTGATCTCACCGGCACCGATGGAGAAGGAGTTCCAATTAATCACCGCCCGATCTGTCCCCTGTGTAATCGTTAAGGCTCCACCCACTCTTTCAAAGCCCGCCGCCCCTGCTACCACCTGCTCTCCAACAGGATTAGCCTGCACCGTGCTCGTCCATAAAAAGGCAATCCCTCCAAAAAGATGAAGGGTAACTTTTAGGTAAGCTGCAGTCCGTCGAAAAGCCCTAGAGGATTGGGTTTTAAATTGATAAAGGTTCACAATATTATTTAATTAATAATGGCAAAAAGAGGTCTTTATATACAACGTGGCCTGCTCTTTCCCATTGTCAAGGGGTCCAAATAGAATATCGATGGGTGGTCTAATCTACTGATTGGGGGGGCTGATTCGCCCAGCCTGAGCCGGGGGGGTAGGTGCTCCGGATGGAGCAGCTTTTGCCGAATCCCCGCCCAACCGATAAACGTTCGCCTTAGGCGTCGCTTGCCGGTCGGGTAGACCCAAAACGGTCAAGAAAGCGGATTTGAACTTATTTCCAGCACTTTGCATCTCCTCATTGTACGCGATCGCTGGATCAAGGGTTCCCGCACTCTCCGTGGTGGGTGGACTGGGCTTGGCCAAGGTGGCACTCTCTTTCTGAAGAATGGCACGCCGACTTACCTCACTTCCAAACGTGCGATTTCCCTCAACGTAATACACCTGCCCACAGATCGATGGTTCATAGTAAATTCGATTTTTTTGGTCGATCGTCGCAAGTAAAGAGGCTTCTGGGGATAAAACTGCCTTTCTGCCAAGAACTTCCAGCGTGATCGGCTTCTGCATCGAAGGTCCTGCCCGAACCAATACCGAGCGGCGACCCATGTCATCCTTACCGAAGCTTAGCCGATACTCTTGACCTGCCACATCCACCGCCTTGCCAGCCGTTCCAGGAGAAATTTCATCTATCAAACTCCCCGCCTCATCCCTCACCTCCAGCCTTCCGGTTTTCTCACTGAAGACCAACTTCCCCCCCGCCCCACTCTCGACTCCTGCAACAATGCCCGCCGCTTGCAGGCCAGCCGGATCAGGTGCAGAGGCCGTACATATAGACAAAAAACTAATGCTAAAGATTAATGCCCACAACACGTAGTGCAAACTCATAGATCTGGTCTGCTCCTAGAAAGCCTGCCCGTCCACAATTATTTTTCGCTGAACCGAAAGTTTTTTGAATAAGTGGAAATCCTCCTAATTCGAGCGAGGCACATCCTTCAATCTCTGCTCCTTCCACTTCTCCACCTCGCCATTCACTTGCAAGATCTCGTCTGGTGTAATGGATCCTGTTGGAAGCAGGATCGATCCATTGGTGATCACGGTGTCGATTCTCGGCGCATAGACAACCCTTCCATTCACAAGAACTACTAAAATCATGCCTCTTCCCGTACTCGTTCCGACCTCAAGTTTCGTCCGCCCAAAATCATTAAACTCCACCAGCACCGTCCCATCCACACGGGTCGAAACTTTCCGAATCTCTTTTTCCGTTACCTCAGGAAGATTCTGTATGGCGATTGTTTCGTTCGGCTGAAAAAGGGTTACAGGAACAGAGACCATCCCCTTTGCACCCTCCGTCGCCTGTAAATGGATCCTCAGCAAAAACGGGGGCTTCTGCGCCGCCCCCATCCACAGAGCATACCCCATCACAAGGAGTAAGAACCTATAGCCTGCCTTCATAAGGCAACATCTTATCCCAACCCCCTAAAGGAAACGACCTGATTTGTCATTTTTCGTTAGGTCCACTATCATAGCTCCGTGAAAGCACCTCCATCCGTAATGGGCTTACTGCTTGGTTTTTTCGCCCTTTCCCACCTGCCCTCACTCGCGGCCGACATTTCAGACACCGCCTCCCGCACCAGCCAACCTGATAAATTCCTCTCTGCCCCTGGCCTCATCAAAGGCGGACTCTTCATGCAGGGCTCAAAAAAACGGTTCGAGGGCGCTAACGAACTCAATCTCGATTCCTATCAAGCTCGGTTAGAAGTCTCTCCAGCCGAACTGACTCTTCAGAGAATTCGCGAACCTCAACCCAATGACCAGATCGTGATCAAATTCACCTTGAAAAATGAGTCGGATAAAGGATCCACCCTCTACTTTCCCACGGCTCAACGTTGCGAAGCCGTCATCCGCGATGCGGACGGTAAAATATTGTACACCTGGTCAGAGGATTACGACTTCGCACAAGATGCAGGATACAGCTATTTAAACGCTGGAGAGCATCTGAACTACCAGTTGACGATACCTTACCAAGCTCTTCGCGGAAAAATCCCAGTCGGCCAATCCACCATTACGGCTAGTTTGGTGAACTACCCGCAACTACGGGCCGAAATGCCCCTGCAGATCCAGCCCTAATTTCCGCTTTCACAGGAGAGGGTTGATGGGGATCCGTTGTCCGTCCCTTTGCTTCAAGAATTCTCTGAACCTCATTTGGACTAAACATCTCTTTTCTGCCCTCTCCTAAATCCCGTTTGCCCAAAGAATCATCTCTCACGACGCTCTCCCGCACTCGAGTTAGTCTCCCCTCATACATAACTACCCCTCCTTCATGATTCTGGAACTTAGGACTCCCTCGTGAAATCCAATCTGGCCCGTCTTTGCTGGCCACACTCCTTTTTTTAAATTCTTCCTTCTTCTCCCAAGAGGATATTTGCCCATCTCCATATTTCTGATTACGCCTCGCATCCATTCCCGAGGCTTGGCGACCCGACCAAGAGGAGTCTTTACCCTCCAGCTTTGAAGTCCTCTGCTCCCAAAGAGGTGTTGAAGCTAAACTCGACTCTTTTCGATCCCCATAAAGTCGTGCCCCATCAAATGATTTTCCCTTCTGATAATTTTTCATGTCGATCTGCTTGAAATCGGTCATTTTACCTGCGAACGAGCTGACCTGATTTCCTGGTTTTTTAGGCCAAGACTGCTCTCCCATCCCTTCTTGAGCCCGGGCTAGGTTCTCGGCACTTCCTTGAGCCCAACCCATCGGAACAATCCCCAACAAGAAAAGCAAAACTGCCTTGAACAACATGGTTTTATAAAACCCCAAAGAGCCCACTCATCATCAAAAATCTTTTTTACATTTTACAAACCTGCCCACAACTGGTGAATGAATTTCGCCCTAACCTGAGCTGTTGCTATAAAACAAGTGGGTCCACCTGGATTTGAACCAGGAACCAAGGGATTATGAGTCCCCTGCTCTAACCGTTGAGCTATGGACCCGTGTCTTCCATCTTGTATCTACTAACGAAAGAGCTCAAACGGCCGCAATCTCCCGCAACAAAGCCTGATTCATCTTTGCCCCTTGCTCCAAGTATTCGATCGGAAAGGTTTCGTCCGGACCGTGCGCACGGCAGTCAGGCAAACTTAATCCCACCAGTAAGGTCTCCACACCTAAAACCTTCTTGATCACGCTCACGATTGGAATGGTTCCACCCTCTAAAAGGTAATCCACCCTTTTTCCTCCCCAAGCCTGACCCAAGGCTTTGGATGCAGCAGGGCCAAAGCCTTTTGTGGGATCACAAAAATAGGGAAATCCACCATGATGCCGAGTGACCTTTAACTTCACCGTTTTTGGACAACGCTTTTTAAGATCCTTTTCCACGAGATCCGCAATCTCCTTGGGATCTTGATGCGGCACCAAACGAAATGTCAATTTAGCCGAAGCCTTGCTGGGCAAAACCGTTTTGGGTCCTGGGCCCTGATATCCGCCCGTAATTCCGTTGATCTCCGCCGTTGGTCTCATTCCAATTCGCTCGATTGCCGAAAATCCAGACTCCCCACCCAATGCTGGACTTCCTGCCTGACGCCTCACCTCTGCATCAGGAACTCCCAAAGCTTTTGCGGCTTTTCTTTCCCAGGCAGCCACCTTCCTAACTTTTTTGTAAAATCCAGGCACAGCCACATGCCCCGTTTCGTGATGAAGCCCCGCCAGCAGTCGGGTTAGGACTGTAATCGGATTTACAACCGCTCCCCCATAAACACCGGAGTGAAGATCGTGTGAGGGGCCCGTGAGCTCCACTTCCAAAGCGCTGATTCCACGCAAGCCGTATGTCAGAGTAGGTTTGTCAGGCCCCGCCATATTGGTGTCGGAAATGACGGCGACATCACACGCCAGCTCTTCTTTCCTATCCCGCAAAACGCCCTCGAGATTATCACTACCCACCTCCTCCTCACCCTCCACCAAAAAGATAACATCCGTCTCTGGCCCACCCTCCTTGATCTTTTCAGCAACCCCCAGCATATGGGCAAAGATCTGCCCCTTGTTATCCGTAGATCCACGAGCCACCACCATTCCATCGATCAGTCGGGGTTCAAACGGGTCCCCCGTCCATCCATCCCCCATCTCCGCAGGTTGCACGTCATAGTGGCCATAAATCAGAACCGTACGCCTCTTGCCCCCGCCCTGTTTCCTCCACTTCGCCAAAACCACAGGTGCGCCCTGGGTCGACACAATTTCCGCCTCCATTCCCATTTCCTTGAACTTTCCCGCCAACCAACTGGCACAATCTCTCATTGTCTGCACACGGGCGGGATCCGCCGAGACAGTTGCGAAACGCAGGAAATCGAAATATTCCTCTTTTGTGCTGTTAAGAAGAGCCATCTTCATATTTTGCACCAGCCCTGCCTTGTAAGCCAGCCCCGCGGAAATGTTTTATCCGTGATTTGCTAGGGATAAAAACAACGCTAAGATCGAAAAATGTCTACATCTTCACTCGCGATTCCAACTTCATTTCCATCCTTCGACCTCGTGCGCCTTCTTCGCACTGTTTTCGAACCATCGAAAGGGGAAAAAACATGCGTCTTGATCGATCTAGATGATCCTACGCAAGTTAAAGACTTCTCATTCCTCAAAAATCCCTCTCTGACCGTTCAGAAGTACGCACACGATATCTTCTACCAAGGGATCAACAATGGAGCCGGCAAAGAGCTAGGGCTCACAGGAGGCGACCTCTACGCCTACAAAAAAACGGGGGGTAGCAATCTGGATATGGATGACCTTGCTGTGGATACCAAAGGGAATCGCCTCTCATTTGAAAAAGATATCTATCCAAAATATGACATCATCCTTTGCATCTCGACCTACTCGGCAACCGCTCCCCTCACCGCCTCCGCCAAGAAACACGGTTTCCGCGGAGCCACCCTACACGGCCTCAACGAGATCATTCTCAAAACCGGTCTCGCCGTGGACTACAACGAGGTCAGCAAGCAGGCGGAAAAGCTTCGTCTTGGCCTAACAAAGTCCGATTGGGTAGAAATCGATTACAAAGTCGCTGACAAGTCCTGCACACTTCACCTCGATCTTGGAAAACAGGAGGCTCAAAAGTCCCACGGGTTGTGCCGCGGGAAAACCCCAGACGTGGCAAATCTACCCGCGGGCGAAGTCTATTTTGTACCGACAGATGCCCATGGACAGATGCCCATGAAGTTCGAGGACGGAACCCTCGCCATCCTGGATGTAAAAAAAGGCCGGCAAGTGGGTGGAACTTTCCTTTCAGGCACCCCTAAGACCTTCGAACATCACGTTGCCAAGCTCCAGCGCGACCCCGTCGTCGGAGAGTTGGGCGAACTTGGTTTTGGCACTCAACTCCTCCCCTTCAGCGGTCGGGATATTCAGGATGAAAAGATTTTAGGCACGATCCATGTCGCAACAGGGCGATCCGATCATTTAGGCGGGCATCTAACCCCCGATAAGTTTGCTGAGAGGATTAACGCAACTCATGATGATATTCTTTACGCCCCCCACAAGACTCCCGAAATTCAACTTCACCAAGTACGCATGCATCGTGACGGAAAGACCGAGGTTGTAATCGAGGCGTACCAACCTGCTCCCTACCTCCAAAAACTGCTCGCCTGAAATCCTCGACCTACGAAAAGTCCTCCGTTTTGGCGGAGTATCTGGCGTTTCACTACCTCGAACCAGCCGACCTTCTCCCCAAGGGCGTATACGCCCTGAAAGGGATTTCCAATTTCCCAAATGCCTGTGCCCGCCTTCTGCTCCGCCACACTCCTAAGCAGGCTTTACGGGCCTTGGATCTTGGATGTGCCGTTGGTCGCTCCTCCTTTGAACTTGCGCGCAAAATCCCCGAAGTGATCGGAATTGACTACTCACGGTCTTTTATCCGTGCAGCCAAACAACTTCAAAAGAAGGGGAAAATCCGCTTCCCACTACTAGAGGAGGGCAAAAGAACCAAACCATCCTTTGCCCGAGTCTCTTCACCAATCGACCGAAAAAGAGTCATTTTTCAAACTGGGGATGCTCTTCGAATCCCAAAAAAGCTCGGCACCTTCGACCTTGTGCTGGCAGCCAACCTGATCGATCGACTTCCAGACCCTCAACGATTTCTCAAAGAGGTTTTATCCAAACTGATCCGACCCGGCGGAACACTTCTACTCACCTCTCCATACACTTGGTCTACCGATTTCACCCCTGAGACCAAATGGCTTCAGGACTCTTTTCCAACAATCCAAAGAAGTCTCCGCCCCCACTTCCGTCTTCTGCATCGCCAGAATCTCCCTTTTCTTCTTCGCGAACATCGCCGCAAGTTTCAGTACACCTTCGCTGACGCTACCCTCTGGCGACGACTTTAGGCAGGTTGGTTTGCGTGAAATTCAACATTCCGCTATTGTAAATTCTTATGGGTAAGACCCTTTTTCATAAGGTTTGGGATCGTCACGCCGTCGCAAAACTTCCCGACGGGTCGACTCAGCTTTTCATCGGCACCCACCTCATTCACGAGGTCACCAGTCCTCAGGCCTTCGGGATGCTTCGGGATCTTGGACTCAAAGTGGCTTTTCCAAAACGCACCTTTGCCACAGTCGACCACATCGTACCGACAGACCAGCGTGTGGAGCCTTTTAAGGACACCCTCGCAGACGCAATGATCAAGGAGTTACGGAAAAACTGCTCTGACTTCGGAGTAACCTTTTTCGATATTCCATCTGGAAAGCAGGGCATCGTCCATATCGTTGGACCTGAACAGGGCATCACCCAACCAGGTACCACCATCGCATGCGGAGACTCCCACACTTCAACACACGGTGCCTTCGGTGCCGTTGCTTTTGGAATCGGCACAAGCCAAGTCCGAGACGTCCTTGCGACACAGACAATGGCTCTCTCCCCCTTGAAAGTTCGAAAGATCGAAGTTCGGGGAAAATTAGGCCCTGGGGTCTACGCAAAGGACATCATCCTTCACATCATCCGCACCCTCGGGGTCAACGGCGGAACTGGCTACGCTTACGAGTATGCTGGCCCGACGATCGAAGGTCTTTCGATCGAGGAGCGCATGACGATCTGCAACATGTCGATTGAAGGCGGTGCCCGTGTTGGTTACGTCAATCCGGACGAAAAGACTTTTGAATACCTGAAAGGGCGCCCCTACTCCCCGAAAGGAAAGGATTGGGATACTGCCGTCGTAGAATGGAGAAAGATGGCCTCCGATTCCGATGCCGTTTACGACGATGTGAAAGTCTTTGAAGCGTCTGAAATTCGTCCGACCGTCACCTGGGGCATCAATCCCGGTCAGGGCATCTTCATCGACGAAGCAATCCCATCACCAGAACAACTTCCCGACGCCGACCGCTCCTCCGCCAAAGAGGCACTTGAATTCATGAAGTTTAAGGCCGGCCAGAAACTTGCAGGCCAGAAGATCCAGGTCGCCTTTTTCGGCTCCTGCACCAATGCCCG
>Ga0214921_10012031_pt1 | contig 10418 bp, 10 predicted proteins | sample LL1505_MetaG_FD_177992 | JGI IMG/M metagenome (GOLD analysis project Ga0214921, IMG submission 177992) | Freshwater microbial communities from Lake Lanier, Atlanta, Georgia, United States - LL-1505 | ecosystem: Environmental > Aquatic > Freshwater > Lake | place: USA: Georgia | collected...
GGCTTGCGGCAGAACGGGTAGCTAACGAGCGTTTAGTGGCGCTGCAACGGGAAGAGGATAAAAGGAGAAGGGAGGAAGAGGTTTTAGCAAAGAAAGCAGCAAAGGATGCGTCATTACAAGCGGCGGCGGTAGCAAAAGAAGCAGAGCGGATTGAGAAAGAGCAACAGGCGATAGCAGCCAAGGCAGCGGCAAGGCAAGAGCAGGAGCGGCTTGCGGCAGAACGGGTAGCTAACGAGCGTTTAGTGGCGCTGCAACGGGAAGAGGATAAAAGGAGAAGGGAGGAAGAGGTTTTAGCAAAGAAAGCAGCAAAGGATGCGTCATTACAAGCGGCGGCGGTAGCAAAAGAAGCAGAGCGGCAAAGTGCAGAGACTCAATTTTCAAGAACTAGTACTGGTGCTAGTGTTAATTCAATAGCCTCTAGCTCTGTTCGTGCTCTGGGTGGCTTGTTAGAGAGGGCTGCACCCTACGTTCAAAGTATTCGATTGTCACCCTCGCTTGTAGATCGTCGTCTTCTGGCCGAACGTCTTGTTCAGCGAGGGGAATTTGGGCCGGCTATTGATAATTACTCCATCGCACTTGTCACCAGTCCTGCTGATGCTTCCCTCTATCTTAAGCGAGCTCAGGCAAGGGATCAGGCTGGTGATCGCGAAAATGCATTGCTAGATTATAATCGCGCAATTCAGTTAAACCCTAATGACATCGGCGCTTATGTCGCTCGCGGCAGTAATCTTGCTCTTTCGGGTGATAGGCAGGCGGCCTTGTTAGATTACAATAAAGCCGTGGAGATTGCTCCTCTTAATGAACCGGCACGCTTGCGTCGTGCAGAGCTATTGGGTGAGCTAGGAGATCGTCAACGAGCTATCGTGGATTATTCTCTTGTTCTTCAAGCTAATCCTGCTAATATTATAGCCCTTTATGCAAGAGCTAATCTTCGTGAGGATTCTGGTTATAGAGATGATGCAATTGGTGATTACGATAAGATTCTTTCTTACAAGCCTGATCATCCAGCTGCCCTTTACAAACGTGGGCGCCTTCGTGATGAAATAGGTGATAAGCCTGGTGCCTTGGAAGATTATACCCGCTCACTTCAGGTAAATCGTGGGCAGGCAAATGTATACAATAACCGCGGCATTGTTAGGGCTAGCCTTGGAGATCTGCAAGGGGCTCTTCAGGATTACACCTCGGCTATTGAAGCTCAGCCAAATTTTACTGCAGCCTATAACAATCGAGCTGCTGCCCTGGCGCTAAAGGGTGATCATCGTGCCGCAATTTCTGATTACACTAAGGCTATCTCCATTAGCCCTGGTTATACAGCTGCTTATTCAAATCGAGGAATGGCCCATGAGGTAATTGGAGATCTAACTGCTGCCTGCAATGATTGGCGTAAGGCTGCTTCCCTTGGCGATATTCAGGCTCAATCCTGGGTCGCGGCCCAATGCTCCCGCCGATGAATATAACTTATCTTATGAAGCAATCCCTCTTGAAAAACTTTTATTTGTTTTGTGCTTTAACCTTTGTTAGTGGTCTGTTCCTAATTGCTTTCGTCACTGTTTGTAATGCTGATATTGTTAAGCCTAGGGACCCTCTTGCTGGTCTGCCCAGTTATAGGGAGGCCTATGCGATGCTTGAGGCTAAAGATTTCCAGGGAGCCCAGCGTGCCTTTGATGCTTTATTGAGGCAATCCTCGAAATCAGCCGGTGCCTTTTATGGCCGGGCCCGGGTCCGCCAGGAATTGGGTGATAACAATGGTTCGCTTGATGATTATACTAAATCATTGCAATTAGATTCTGGTAATGCAAAGGCTTACAACAATCGCGGGCTTGTTTATGGGTCCTTGCGAAACATGAGAGCTGCCAAGGCTGATTTTGACAAGGCAATCTCTATTGATCCCCGCTTCGATCTGGTTTATAATAATCGTGGGGTTGTCCGTGGGGCTCTTGGTGATATTAGGGGGGCTGTGGTTGATTTTGAGAAGGCATTAAAAATTAATCCACGCTATGCAGCTGCTTGGCGAAATTTGGGCATGACCCGTGAAATGATGGGTGACCTCAAGTCTGCCTGTAGCCACTGGCGCCAAGCGGCCTCCTTGGGGCAGTCGGATGTGGGTGAGTGGGTCAAGATGCAGTGCTCCTAACGAATTGAATTCCGCTCCATCAGCGTTATCTGTCTAGGGTTTGGTTGGTTTGTTTTGTAGGGACTACACCGATGACCTTCCTGGTATTAGCAGGCCTGGGGGTGGTGATGGCGATGGTTTATTTGCCAGTGCGGATTTACCTCACCCTCACGGCCCGGGGTCGGCGGCTGCGCCTGCTGCAACGGATTCGGTTGTTGCGGCAGCAATTGGGCGAGGAAATCACGCCATCAACATCCCTCCATCCACCTGCAGCACCTGGCCAGTGATGTAGGCGGCAGCAGGATCGGCCGCCAGGAAACGCACGGCCCCGGCCACTTCCTCCGCTTCCCCGTAGCGACCTAGGGGAATGGCTGCTAGTAGGCCCTCTGCCTGGAGATCCTTGGTCATGTCGGTGGCGATGAAGCCGGGGGCCACCGCATTAACCGTGATCCCCCGGCTGGCTAGTTCCCGGGCGCTGCTGCGGGTGAAGCCAATCACCCCGGCCTTGGCGGCGGCGTAGTTGGCCTGGCCGGCATTGCCCATGAGCCCCACCACGGAGGTGATGTTTACGATTCTCCCCCGTTTTTGCTTGAGCATGGGCCTGGTTACGGCGCGGCTGCAGAGGAACACCCCAGTCAGGTTCAGGTTGATCACCGCCTGCCAGTCCTCCAGCTTCATGCGCATCAGCAGGCCATCCCGGGTGATGCCGGCGTTGTTCACCAACACATCAAGGCTGCCGCTGCGTTCCAGCACCGTGGCCACCAGGCCATTCACCTGCTCCTCTTGGCTCACATCCGCCTGGAGGGCGTAGGCAGTGCCGCCGCCGGCGGTGATGGCAGCCACCACCGCCTCGGCGCCGGCGGCGGAGTTGGCGTAGTTCACCACCACCGTGGCCCCTGCATCGGCCAGCTGCAGGGCCACGGCCCGGCCGATGCCCCGGCTGGCGCCGGTGACCAGGGCGGTTTGACCGGCCAAGGGGGCGGGGGCTGTCATGGCAGGGGAGGATCTAAGCCGGCGATCGTACGGGCCAGCTGGCCGCAGAGCTCAGGCTTGAATCACGCTGGTGGTGTCTAGGGCGGCCCCAAGCAGCTCTTCCATGGCCTTTAGCTGGGGCAGGCTGCCCATCACCACCAGCCGTTGGCCGGCGGCCAGGGTGGTGGCTCCGCTCGGATTGGCGATCAGCCCTGAATCGGAATGGATTGCCAGCACCAGCGCCCCGCCGGTGCGGCGGCCCAAATCCAGTGCCACCAGGCTGCGGCCCTGGAGGTGTTCTGTCCTTTGGCGGTCACTGCTCAGTTGGAATTCCTCCACCTCGCAGTTCGACCCCGCCAACAAATCAAGAAAGTTGAGGGCCAGGGGCCGTAGGGCGGTGGCCGCCATGATCCTGCCCCCGGCGATGTAAGGAGACACCACCGCATCGGCCCCCGCCTGGCGCAACTTGCGCTCGGCCTCATCGCTGTCGGCCCGGGCGATCAACCGACAGCTTGGTCTTAGGCCCCGGGCGCTAAGCACCACGTAAAGGTTGGCGGCATTGCTGGGTAGGGCCGCCACCAGGGCCCTGCAGCGGTCCACCCCGGCCTCCTGCAGGGTTTCATCGAGGGTGGCATCCCCAGCTAGCACCGCCAGCTTGCGGTCTTGGGCGGCGGCAATGCGCTCGGGGCTGGATTCGATCACCAGCACTGGCACCTGTTCGGCACAGAGTTGTTCGGCGATTTCCCTGCCGATGCGGCCATAGCCGCAAACGATCACATGGTTTCGCATGCGTTCAAGCTCCCGCAAGTGCCGCTGCCGGCGCCGCCGTTGGAAGTATCCCGTTTCCTGGAGGCCGAGCAGCCACCGGAGGGTTTGTTGCACCACAACGATGCCCCCCAGCAGGATCAGGGCGGTAACCCAACGGCCCGCCGTGTGGGCCGGCACCTGGTCGCCGTAGCCCACGGTGGTGAGGGTGATTAACACCGTCCAAAAGCAATCGCCCCAGTCCCAGCCTTCGGTGATCCGGTAGCCCACGGCTCCGCTAAATACCAGGCCCACCAGGGGCATGAGCGGCGTATCACTGAAGGGTTGCAGGCGCCGGCGGCCGCTGCGGATTAGCCCCCGAAGTTGTTTGGCTGCTCTGGTTGGGCGGGGGCTCCGGCCCACTTAGCTGAGGCCCAGGGCATGGAGCACCTGGCTGCTTTCCAGGTGCTCCAGCTCCCCGGTGGTGCTTAGAGCTGCCAGGTTCACCAGGGTGACGCCGCTCAGTTGGGCCAATTGGTTGGCGCTGGGATCACTGCTCACCAACACATCGGCATTGGCCACCTGGGCGGCCTGCTCCAGGGGGCTGCCGGGGCTCAGGGTGCTCACCCGCGCCTGGGGTAATTTTTGGCGCACCAGCGCCGGCAGGGCTTGCCATTGGGCTGCGGCCCAGTCTTTGCTGTCGCCCCGGGGGGCCAACACCAACAGCGGGCCCTCGCCGGCGGGCTGCTGCTGAACCGCTTTTTCCAGGGCCTTGGCGGGCAGGCTGAGCCGGAAGGGCTGGCTGGGAAGGCTGAGCCCCAGGGGGGCGAGAAAAGCCTCCAATGGGGCAGCAGGGTCTATCGGGGCTGTGCAGGAGAAACCGCCGCGGGCCACCCGCAGGGGGATATGGCTGCAGCTCAGCAGCAAATCAATGGACCAGCCACTGGCGAAGTTGAGCACCGCCTGGAAGTCGGGTTCGCGCACACTGCCCAGCAGATTGGCCCAATCGGCCAGGGCGCCACCACTGCTGAATTCGTAGGGCAACACCTTTTCCACCGCCGGCAGCAGTTTCCAAACGCCGCCGGCCGCCGCTGGGCAGGCCACCTGGAGCTGGACCCCTAGCTGCTGGGCCACGGCGGCCGCCAGGGGCAGAATCCGCAGCTGTTCCTGGGGGCCACCCGGTATCAGGAACAGAATGCGCATCGGCGGTAAGGGCCCAGAAGTGGTCGAATTGTATGGATCTGAACCCAAAAAGTTTGCATCTTTTGATCGTGGCCGCCGGCAGTGGCCGCCGCATGGGCCAGGGCCGCAACAAGCTGTTGATTCCCCTAGAGGGCCGGCCGTTGCTGGCCTGGACCCTGGAGGCGGCCCTGGCCAGCGCCTCAATCCAGTGGCTTGGTCTTGTGGGCCAGGAGTGCGATCGCCAGGAGATCCACACGATTCTCCAGCAATTGGCCCCCCCTAAGCCGGTCCAATGGGTGCAGGGGGGGGAAACCCGCCAGGCCTCGGTGGCCCAGGGCCTGGCGGCGCTGCCCGCCGGGGCCAGCCATGTGTTGATCCACGATGGCGCCCGGTGCCTGGCCAGCCCAGAGCTGTTTGATCGCTGTGCGGCGGCCCTGGTGGAGGGGGACCAGGCCCTGGTGGCGGCCACCCCTGTCACCGACACGATCAAGCAGGTGGACGGCCAGGGGCTGATTCAGCACACCCCAGACCGGGCCACCCTTTGGGCCGCCCAGACCCCCCAGGGGTTTCCGGTGGAACCCCTGCGCCGGGCCCACCGCCAGGCCCTGGAGGCCGGCTGGGAGGTCACCGATGACGCCGCCCTATTCGAACGGCTGGGGCTGCCGGTGCGGGTGCTGGATGCGGGTGCCGCCAACCTCAAGGTCACCAATCCTTTGGATCTAGAACTGGCTGCGGCCCTATTGAGGCGCCGGGCAGGGGTTTGAGCAGAGCTTGATTAGAGCAGGGTCAGTTGGCCGCGGTTGCCATCGAGCCGGGCCCTCCGGCCCAGGGGCAGGGCGGCATTAACGCTGCCGTGGCCCACGGGTAGATCGGCCAGCAGTGGTATGCCCAGGTCGGCGCTGCGTTCCCTGAGCACCTGCCCCAGGGAAAACCCTGGCCGTTCGTCGTCTTCTGGCTGCTCACAGTTGCTGAAGCTGCCAAAGGCGAGGCCGGCCAGCTGCTGCAGGGCGCCACTGAGGCGCCAGTGGGTAAGCATCCGATCAATGCGATAGGGGGCTTCACCCACGTCCTCCAGCACCAGCAGCGCCCCCCGCAGCGGCGGACACCAGCGGCTACCGAGCAGGTGGGTGGCCACGGTGAGATTGGCCACCAGCAGCGGCCCCTCCGCCACTCCCCCCGCCCAGCCCTGGCCCTCCAGGGGCGCCAGTGCCTCGCCAAACAGGAGTTGCCGCAGCCGTTCCTGGCTCCAGGCCGGTTCAGCCGCCAGGGTGGTTACCAGGGGGCCGTGGATTGCTCCGGGGCGGCCGGCGGCCACCTGGGCCCAGAGCAGGCTGGTCACATCGGAAAACCCCAGCAGCCAGCCCCCTAGGGGTTGCCAATCCTGTTCGAGCAGCCGGGCCGACCCCCAGCCCCCGCGGGCGCAGGCCCAGAGCGAGGCTTGCCCGGCAAAGTCGGCGAGGCGAGCTTTGTCCTCCCCGGCCAGGTAGCCCCAGCGCCGATCCAGCGCAAAGCTTTGCTCCACCTCTAGGCCCCAGGCCTCCAGGCAGCTGATGCCGGCCTGGAGCTTTTCCGCCCCGGCCAGGGCAGAGCTGGGGGCCACTAGCCGCACCCGATCCCCCTGGCGCAGCGCCCTCATCGGCTGGCCTGGCCAAGGATCAACGCCAGCAGCAGCAGGGCGCCGATCCACACCTGGCGCTGGAAATGGCGGGCCACGGCCAGCTTCCCCTGGCGCTCCTGCCGCTGCAGGAGCCAGCTTTCCCGGCCAAAGGCCAGGGCGGCCAGCAGCGCCCCGGGCCAGTAGGCCGGCCCCAGCCCGGCGCCACTGGCAGCGCTGCTCAGCAGTAGCCAGGTGCCCCCATAGCAAGCGGCCACCACCGGCACCGCCGCTTTGCCGAGGCTGAGGGCACTGCTGCGCACCCCCAGCCTTTGGTCATCGCTGCGGTCGGCCATGGCATAAACGGTGTCAAAGCCGAAACACCAGAGCAGGGTGGCCAGCCAGGCCCCCCAGAGCGGCCAGCCCGCCGCCAGGCTGCCCCCGGCGGCGGCCCAGGGAATTAGCACCGCAAAGCCCCAGCAGAGGGCCAGCAGGGCCTGGGGCAGCGGGCACCAGCGTTTGGCGGAGGGGTAAAGCAGCACCGGCGGCAGGGCGGCCAAGGCCAGCCCCCCACAGAGTCCCCGCTGGGCGGCTGGTAGGGCGAGCACCACCGCCAGGGCCAGCAGCAGGCAGCCGATTAGCAGCCCCCAGGCCGCCTTTAGGGAGATGGCTCCCCGGGCCAGGGGCCGCTGGGCGGTGCGGCTCACCTGACGATCGATCTTTCGATCCCAGAGGTCATTGGCCACGCAGCCGGCCCCACTGACCGCCAGACCCCCCACCAGGATTAACAGCACCAGGGCCGGGCTGGGATCAGGGCGCTCCAGCCAGAGCCCCCAGCCGGCGGGGATCAGCAGGATCAAGCGCCCGGTGGGTTTTTGCCAACGCAGCAGTTCCAGCCAGGCGGGCCAGGGTGGGCCGGGGCTGGGGGCTGGGTTGGGGCTGTTGTCCACCCGGGCTGGTGTAGCGATGCGAGAGTGTGCCACGGCCATCCCGGAATTTGTGGTGACTGCAAAACGGGCAGCGGCGGTGGAAGCGGAGCTGGAGCAGTTGGCTCCGATGGCGCCGGTGGGGGAGGGCCTCCGGCGCGTGGCGGCCATCGACCTTGGCACCAATTCCACTCACCTGCTGATCGCTTCGGTGGATCCGGTGCTGCGTAGCTTTTCGGTGTTATTGGCCGAAAAATCAACCACACGCCTGGGGGAAAGGGATCCAGACACTGGTGAACTCACCGCGGCAGCCATGGATCGCGCCCGCCTGGCCCTCCGCCACTGCCGCGACCTGGCCCGGAGCCATGGGGTGGAGCAAACCATTTGTGTGGCCACCAGTGCCATGCGGGAGGCCCCTAATGGCCTCAGTTTCTTGGCTGAATTGCGCCAGGAATTGGGCTTGGAGGTGGAGGTAATCAGCGGCACCGAGGAGGCGCGGCTGATTTATCTGGGAGTGCTTTCCGGCATGGAATTTGGCGACCGCCCCCATCTGATTCTTGATATTGGTGGCGGATCCACCGAATTGATCCTGGCCGATGCCCGCGAGGCCCGGGCGCTCACCAGTGCCCGGGTGGGGGCGGTGCGCTTACAGCGGGATTTTGTGCGGCGGGAGCCCCTGGCCCGGGATCGGGTCGCCTTCCTGCGGGCCTTCATCCAGGGCTCCCTCGAACCCTCGGTGGAAAAGGTGCAGCAGCGCTTGCGCCAGGGGGATGAGCCGTTGATGGTGGCCACCAGTGGCACTGCCATGGCCGCGGCCTCCCTCCTGGCGGCCCTTAACCCGCGCCCCTTGCCGCGGTTGCATGGCTCCGTGGTTAGCCGTTTTGAGCTGGATGGCCTGGTGGACAGGGTTTTGCCGCTCACCCCCCAGCAGCGGCGGGGGCTGCCGGGCATCAATGAGCGCCGCTCAGAAATCCTTGTGCCCGGGCTGCTGGTGCTGCAAACAGCCATGGAGTTGCTGGGGGCCTCGCAGTTTGTGATCAGTGAACGGGCGCTGCGGGAGGGATTGATTGTTGATTGGATGTTGCGCCACGATCTGATCGTTGATCGTTTTGCTTACCAGAGCGATATTAGGCGGCGCACGGTGTTGCACCAGGCCCGGAAGTTTGGGGTGGATATCCCCCGGGCGGAACGGATTGCCGGCCATGCCGTGGCCCTATTTGATCAAACCAAGCAATGTTTTCCACCGGCCCCCCCTGAGGCGCGCCAATTGCTTTGGGCCGCCGGGATCTTGCATAACTGTGGTTTACACATCAACACCAGCGGCTATCACAAACACTCCTGGTATTTGATCCAACATGGGGAACTGCTGGGTTATTCCCAAAGTGAACAGCTGGTGATAGCGGCCCTGGCCCGCTATCACCGCCGCAGCTTGCCCAAAAAGCGTCATGAGAGTTGGCTATTGCTGGATCGCGACCAGCGCCGGCTAGTGGAAAACCTGTCGCTGTTGCTGCGCTTGGCGGTGGCGATGGATCGCCGGCCGGAGGCAAGCATCGCCAGCTTTGAAGCGCACTTTGAGGCCAAGAATCTGCAGCTCAGCCTGGTGCCCCTTGATCCCAATGACGACCTCAGCCTCGAACTTTGGAGCCTAGATAGCTGTGCCAAAGCTTTCCAGGATGCCTGTGGCATCAGCCTTGGCTGTGACTTGGCTAAGGCTTTGGATTCGCGCCAGGGGCCCCCTTTGGCGGTGTAAGGGTTACCCATTCGATCCGCTCGATCGGACCAAGCACCCCCTTGGTTTGGCCATTGAGCTGCACCTGCACCAGGTCGGGGCGGCCGGCACGCACCTGCAAGCCAAGGCCCAAGGGAAAGCTTTTTACCCCGGAGAGGTTTCCTTGGAACAACATCTTTTGGTTGGGGAGTTCGCGCACCGCCAACCAGACCGTTTCCTTACTGCTCAGTTGCAGGCTACTGGCGCTGGGTTTTTGAGGGGTTGTCAGTGGTTTTTGGGGCTTTTCGGCAGCCTTCTCAGGGGTTTTGTATGCGGTTTTCCCTGGGGGCTTTGCCAGGGATTGCTTTCGGGGTGCTGCGCTAGGTAAGCCGGCTGGCTTGGGCTGGGATCGCAGCAGGAACAGCATGGCGCCGATCCCACCGATGCCCAGCAAAGCCAAGAGAGCTAGGGGTTTTAGCCAGGGCTTTGGTGGGGGGGCAGTGGCACTGATCCAATCGCGCCGGCCCTCCTCCCTGGGCACCTGGGAATTGCCCCGCAGCTCCCCAGCTCGCATCACGGCGCTGGCGGCCAGGCTCGGCTGATCACTGGGTTGCTTGCTGAGCAGCTCCCTGAGGTCGGCCACCAGGGGCTCTGGATCAAGTTTCAGGGCTTCGGCCAGGCGGCGGAGCTGGGCGATGGCAAAGGCTTGTTCAGGCCAGCGCCCCCGGTCGCCAGTTTCCAGGGCTTCGATCTGGTCTGGGCGCATATGCAGCCGTTGGGCCAGCGCCGGTAGTTCGATTTGCTGTCGGAGTCGCTCTTGCCTTAGGCGGCCGCCCAGGCTGGCAAGGCTGATCTGGTCCACGGAAGGTTCAGTCGCTGACACCAGTTCCGGGCCAAGTTGGCCGAATTATCGCCCATCAGGCCTGCCCCTGAAAGTGACGGGTGATGCCTGCATCAGATATGGGCGATACTGGACTCGAACCAGTGACCCCTTCCGTGTGAAGGAAGTGCGCTACCGCTGTGCTAATCGCCCGGTAGTTGAAAAGCTTACCCCCTGGCCTGCGGCGTCCCCAGGGCCCAGCAACAAGGAACCACCACAGGGAAGAATGGAACCTTGTTGCCCCCAGGCCGTGCGCCAGGTTGATGTGCTGATTGTGGGGGGGGGCGTTTCTGGGGCGG
>Ga0214921_10012032_pt1 | contig 10417 bp, 2 predicted proteins | sample LL1505_MetaG_FD_177992 | JGI IMG/M metagenome (GOLD analysis project Ga0214921, IMG submission 177992) | Freshwater microbial communities from Lake Lanier, Atlanta, Georgia, United States - LL-1505 | ecosystem: Environmental > Aquatic > Freshwater > Lake | place: USA: Georgia | collected 2015-05-28
CAAATAAATTATTAACAATTTCATTAAATCTAGGTAATAAGTTATCTTTCATAATTGATTCTATTAATCCTCCATTTTTTAATATATTATTAATTATCATATATTGATCATGTTTTTTATTACATTCATTAATATTTTTTTCAATTAATGTTATTTCAAAATCATTCTCTTTTATCAATATATTTTCTTTATTTAATTTATTCATATTTTCATTAATATTATCAATATCTGTTTGTATATTTTTTAAATTTTTCTCATTATCAATATATATTTTATATTTTTCATATAAATCTGCATTTTCATTAATTTCATCATTTTCTTTCTCTTTAAATATTAATTCATTTTGTAATTCTTCAATTTCTTGTAGATATTCTAATAAATCTTTATTAATATCATCATATTTTATTTTCTCTTCACATATATCATTATTTAATTCATCAATTTTATTTTGAATATCTTCTATTTTCTTTTCAATATTGTTATTTTCTAAATATTTTTGATAGTTTTGTTTATTTTGTTCTAATTCTTTTACTTTATTATCTATATTTTTAAGTTTTTCATTATAAATCTCATTATCTTTTGTTAAGATAATTTTATCATTTTCTTTTTTCTGTTTATTATCATTTAATTCTAAATAAATATTATATGCATCAACTATCTTCTTTTTTTTATTTATACTTTGATTTAATTTCTTTATTTTCAAATTATAATTTTTAATATTATTATTTAATAATGTAATAGAATTTTCCAATAATATTTTTTCTTTAGTAATAGTATTTTTCATACAAAATTTACATTTTGGATCAAATTCATGTTCTCCCAAATTATCTAATCTGTTTTGATAAGCAATTAAATCTTGTGTTTCTTTTTCTTTTTGATTTTCTATATTATTCAATTCATCTTTTAATTTATTATATTCATCTACATCTTTTTTATCAATAATCTTTATTTTTTTATTTAATTCTTTATTAATCTCTTGTAATAAATCATTATTATTCTTTATTTTATTTTCTAAATCATTTCTTTCTTTATTCATTTTATTAATTTCAGTATCATTTTTTTTATCATTAAATTTATTATAATCAATACTTGTATCAGTCCATAATTCTTTTGTTAACTGATTAATATCATTATTATATTTTTGTATTTGTTTATTTTTATTATTTTGATATTCAGTTTCTATTTCTTTAATATTTCCTATTTCATTTAATTCTAATTTTAATTTATCTATCTTTTTATTAATTTTATTAATCTTATTTTTTAATATTTCAATTTCATCATTCATATTATTTTTATTAATATTTTTTATATTTTTTACTTTTAAAAAATCATAATTCATCATTTTATATTTAATTTTTTTATATTCTTCTAATTTATCATTCAATTCTTTATTATCTTTATCAAGTTTTTTTATTTCATCATTCATTTCATTCTTCTTTTTATCAAAATTTAATCTAATATTAATAATGTCTTTGCCATATGTATTATATTTTTTTAATTGAATATTATATTTATTTAGTTCGGCTTTAAAACTTTTTAATTTAGTAGATGTATCATTATACAAATTATCATATATATCTAATCTTGCTAATTTACAAAGTATATCTCTCTTTTCATTTGATGATAATTCTACAAATCCTATACTTTTTCCTTGAAATAATGATTTTTGTGTAACAATAGAAGTAATAATAAAGTCATAAATATCGCCCATTTTTTGACTTATAATTTTATCTGTATCTGATTTATCTTTCCCTGATATATTTATACCATTTTCGTAAATTTCTGCACCTGCTTTAATATCATTTGATTTTTTTGAATTTCTTGTCAATGTTCTAATTATTGTATATTTTACATCATTTATTTCTAATTTTATTTTACTTTTAAATGAAGTTTTATTTTTATTTAATAAATCAAATCTATCACCTCGTGTGCAATTTTCAAAAATAGAATATAATATAACATCAATAAAAGATGATTTACCTGATGAATTAGGTGCAATTATTCCCATTATATTTTTAAATTTTGTAAAATCTATCTTATTATTTTCTCCATAAATAGACATATTGTTAAATTCTAATTCAACTAATTTTATTTTTCTTTTTGTTTCACAATCATTAAAATTATAATTTTGTAATAATTCATCTATTATTTTTTTATAAGAATTTATTTGTTTATCATCTATTTGTTTATTTTCTTTTAATTTTAATATAAGTAAATTTGATAAATCATTAGTATTTTTTATAGTGTTGAGATTTTGTTCTTTTCCACCAATTAAAATTTTTGTATCTCTATTTTTAGATCCAACCATTAAATCTATCTTTTTGTTAATAACAATATCATTTTCATTTAGATTTTTATAAATATCTTCTATATATTTTCTATCAAGACTTTTACAATCAATTCGAACATCTAATTTTTTAGGTAATTTTTTTACATCATACATTGATTGACCATCTTCATCAATCTCTATTTTAATTTTTCCAAAATCATTGTGAACTTTTTGAAATTCTCCTTTTCCCTTTTCCAAATCCCAAAAAATATAACCTTTATCTAAACTCTCATCAATAGTTTGTTGAATAAGACTTCCAGAATAGGCTATATTTTTTTTGCTTGTTAAAAAACCAAATTTATGGATATCACCAAGAAAAACAAAATCATAATCAGCAAAATCATTTGTATCAAAATATTTTTTATCTTCTTTTGTATTTTTATATTCGATGTTATTATCTTTAACTCCATTAATAATGCCATGATATAATCCACATTTATAACCATCAAAATTAAATTTACATTCTAATACTTTTGTAGATTGTCCAAATCTAGTATGACCAAATAAAATATTGTAATATTGGTAATAACCTTCATCGTTTAATAAATAAAGTTTATTTTCTGTTTCTAAATTTTTTACTATACTTTCAATACTATTGTGTTGCATATTTAATAATGATACATCATGATTACCTGGAATACAAATTACTGTTGTAATTTTACATAACATTATAAAAAATTCTTTTGTCAGGGTTATACTTATAGGATGTAGATCAGTTTTATCGTGTATAATATCTCCGGCAATTACAATTATTGAATTTTTTTTATTTATATTTTTTTGTATTAAATCTACATATAAATTATTAAAAACCTGTCTATATTCTTCTTCTCTTTCTCTCTTATGTATATGTATATCTGCCATATGTACAACATACCGAATATTAATATTTTTTAACGTATTTTCTAATATCGTAATATTCGGTTGGGATTTATCTTTAGATAATTCCACGCATAATAATTTATCTTTAACAAATTCTGTCGATTTATTTGTAATATTAATTTCATTATCTATTTTTTTGTTTTTTTGTTTTTTAATTGGTTTACAATCTATAATATTTTCTTTTTTATTAACATCATTACTTTTTGTCATTATAATTATATAATATTATATATTACTTAAATAATATTATATGTAAATATATATTTTAAATATATTTTCTATTTAATTACTTATTACCATCCCAAAACCAACCTTTTAATAATTCTAATTTTTCTATTTGTTTATCTGTTAATTTATTTTTTTTCATATATTTTCTTTTATCAGAACAAAAATGTCCTAATTTTTTTTCTATAATATTTTTACTTGTTGATGTAGGTATTTTATTATATGTATCAATCCATTTTTTTAATTCAATATATATTTCATCAAATGATTTCCTAATTTGTTTATTTTTATTACCCCACTCCCAATAATTTAATGTTTCTAATTTATTTATTTTATCATTTGATAATTTATTTATTTTTTTTTGATATTTCATATTATGGCAAAAATTTGCTAATTTTTTTTCTATATCATTATTATTATTATGAGTTGGTAATTTATCGTTTTCATTTATCCATATTTTTAACATATTAAATGTATTATTAAATTTATTATTTTCCCACGACCAACCTTTTAATAATTCTAATTTTTTAATTTGCTCATCTGATAATTTATTTTTTTTTCTTAATGATTTTTTTCTAGAACAAAAATATCCTAATTTTTGTTCTAATATATTTTTACTTTTTTTTGAAGGTAATTTATTATTATTTTCAATCCATTTTTCTAATTCTTTATACTTTTTATGAAATGAATCATCATTATTCCAAACCCAAATATTTATTTTTTCTAATTTTATTATTTTTTCTTCAATTAATTTTTCATTTTTTTTATTTATTTTGTTTAATGTACACCAATTATATAATTTTTTTTCCATATTATTTTTACTTTTTACAGATGGTAATTTTTTATATTTATCAACCCATATCTTTAGTTCATTATATTGAATTTCCCATATCTCATCTGAATTATTCAATATACCCATCTTATTATATATCATTTCATATCGTAAATCAATATTAATATCTTCATTATCATTTTCATCATTGTTTTCATCATCGGTTATTTCTTTTTCTTCACCTTTAATTATATCGATATATCCACAAACTTTCTTATCAATATAACTTTTTCTAATTCTATTATCATTACGTGCCATTATTTTCAAAAACTTATTTATATTATCTTCATCTGATTTACTCGAAAAAGGTAATATAATATTTGCAAATTTCTTATCAGGATGTAATCTCAATGCCCTTCCAATAATTTGTATAAGAGTTGTCTTATTCGATGGCATATGCATAAAACATATACCTTTTGTAATTGGTGCATCAAAACCTTCAACTAATATTCTAACATTCACCAAGAAAGGCAATTCGCCATATTTATATTTTTTAATTATTTTATTTCTATCTGATTTGTTAGATTCGCAATCTATATATGCAGAACATTTCTTTTGAATTTTATTCATTAAATTATTAATTTTGTTGCCTTCTTTTTGTGAATTACAATAAATTATAATATTTCTATAATTTTTAATGAGATATTCACAAATATTTCTACTAGAAGGATCGTCTGAAAATATTGGTATAGTTATAATATAATCTGATAAATATTTATTATCTATCATTTCTCTCAAATCTTTTGTATAATAATCAAATCCATCTAACTTGTCAATAGTTGCCGATAAATATAAATTATTCTTGTATTTTTTATACGATTTTATAATATCAAGATATGTTTTATCATCGTAACTATCGACATCATTATTATTATCATCATCATTATTATCATCACTATTATCATCACTATTATCATCACTATTATCATCACTATTATCATCACTATTATCATCACTATTATTATCATCACTATTATTATCACTATCATTATCACTATCATTATCATTATCACTATCACTATCATTATCACTATCATTATCACTATCATTATCACTATCATTATCACTATTATCATCATTATCTACATCACTATTATTTTCAACATAATCTTCATTATCTAATTTGTAAATTTCTGGCATCGCTATATGATGTGCTTCATCTACAATAATATAATCGAAATTATCAATATATTTATCTATTATTTTTACAGAATTATATACACATATTGTTATATTTTTATTTTCATCATATTCATTATTTCCATCACCTATTTTTTGTATATATTTCTCATAATCTGGTTTATATTTAATAATTTCTGCTTCTATTTGTTCTAATAATATTATTCTTGGTACTAATATAAGATAACTAAATTTATTGGGTTTTAAAGCGTGCGCTATTATAAAATTCTTGCCGGTTCCAGTTGGTAGATTAATTATTAAATTATTTTTCATATCTTTTATTAATTGAATTGCTTCTTTTTGATAATCACGTAATTTTATTTTTTCTTTTTTTACTGTAGGTTCGATTATTTGTAATTCTTTACAATATTTTATAATTTCTTGTTTATCATATGTTTTATCAACAAATAATTTCTTTCTATGAATTAGATTATCAGATAGAGAACTATCTTTATTTCTTGTTATTATTAATTTTGTCCATTTTACAATTGGTTTATTCTCTTTTTCACAAAAAATATTTTGACTACCAAAGAAAGTAGAACATTCTTTCCAACATAAAGATTTATCTCTCAATTTACATTGAACTATTGTGTCTATTAAATTACAAGCATCTATACCTGAATCTTTTTTTGTTAGATTATGTTGTTCTTTAAATTCTGGATCAATATCGTCATATTCATAAAATGGATTATAAAATTCTTCTGTTAGTTTTATACATGAATAATATTCAAATATCTTTGCCAGATCAAAATTATTTAAATCTTGTGATTTTTTACCAGATTTTATTAAATCATTATATCTATTATATATGTGTTTTTTATATTTGTTTATAATATCTTCTTTTTCTATCATTAAATTTATAATAATAAATAATGATTAAATATAGTAAACAAATAGAATTTCAAATTTTATTTGATATGTAAATTAAAAAAAAATATATATAAATACAAATAAATCTAAAATAAAATAATTAAATTAATAAATTTTGCTATTATATCCGTTCATTTATAAATAAAATATCCATTAATTGATTCTATAAATTTTTGTTTATCTAATAATTTTTTTGTTACTCTATCATTTTCAAATTCTTTATTAAATAATTCAATGTTATTATCACAATCTTTATCAATGTCATTAATTTGTTCTTCAATTTTTTTCATATAATTAATTATATGTAATGGTATTGAATTATTCTTGTTGTTTATTTCATTTAATGAAGAATTTAATTTAGTAAACGATTCTCTATAATCATTATTTGTTTCTTTTAATTTAGTATGATAGAAATCATAAATTATTTCATAATATTTATTATTTTCTTGTTTAATGTATTTTTCTATTGTATTGTTTATTAAATTATTTTCTTCTAAATATAATTCATCCTCATTATAAAAATAAGGTTGTTCGTTATCTAAACTAAATATACAATGTATTATTTTTTTAATATCTCGTTTTTTATTATATTTGTGTTTATATACACTTTTCTTTACTAAATATTGTTCTAGTAACATACGTATAAATATTTTATTATATGTCAACTTGCAAAACTGTGGTTCTATTATAAAATTAATAATATATTTATCATTATGACCTAATAATTCATATGTATTTCGTATGTTAAAATCATTATTATTACCAGCTAAAAATATTTTTTGATCCTCATTATATAATTTTTTATGTTCAAAATTGTAATATTCTAATACATATTTATCAAAATTTTCACACATATTTTTTATTATTTGTAAATGTATATAATGTTCAGTATAACTCTTACATATTTTTATAGTATCATCGTTTTTATTATCATTAATATTATTTTTGAAAAAACTATCACATAAACAATTATATTTATATGAATGAATACACGTATTATCATATGCGTTATCAATATAATATAAAATATCATATACATTCATCATAGTTGGTTCTTCGTAATACATGCCATTATTTATTACTTGTTTACAATAATAATATATGACACTTTCTAATGGACATAATATTGGTATTCTATCGTTTTCTGGTGCAAAATGTTCCTTAATTTTATTTTGTATATTTATTATATTTTTCATAATAAAATCTTTATATTTATTGTGTTTGCTATTAGGCGAACGATTTGAAAATTCTAATATTGGAATCGTTATATTTTTTTCATAATTTTGTTTTTTATAATTTTTTGTAATATTTTCAAGTATGTCACAAAATTCATTCCATTTACAAATATTTATATTTTTTTTACTTATCTCATCCATTTTTTTTATAAATTGATGTTGATTAAATTCAATATCTTGCTGTTTTGTTGTATTATTCCATGTATTTATATTTTCATCTTTTAACAATTCACTTAATATATTAAATTTAAAAACTGCATTTCTTAAAGTATGATGTCCCCAATCAATATTCTTTTTATTATTTGTCTTATTTTCAATCCATAATTCATCTAATTTTATTTTATGTCCAATAATAATATTGTTAAATTTATTAAATTCTTCCTCATTATTTAATATATAATCTATAATTTTCTCCAATGTATAATTTTTATTAATCTTTCTTAAATTATTTTCATGATAATTATTAAAATCTATAATATCACAATCTTTAAATCTTCTATATATATCATCATTATTTTTATTAATACCTATATATATAAATCTTTTTTGTCTTGTCAATGCTACATGTAATAAAGATTCATATATTAAATTATCTTTCTCTTCACAATACATATCTTTATTAAAAATACTTAGACTATACTCAGATATACCTAATAAAAATACAACATTTCTACCATCACCTTTTGATGCGTGTATTGATACCATGCGTGTTGCATATTTTGATTCATCTAAATTTATTGGTTTTCCTTCTGTAGAAAAGTGTAAATGTGCAAATTTATAATATATATTATCATCTATTTTATTCTTCCAATATTTATTTTTATTTAATACTTCAGTTTTATAAGTTTCATCTTTAAATTTATCTAACCAAAACTGTTGTATCTTTTCTTCTAACATTCTTGCTAAATAATTTTTTTTTATTAATGGAAATATAAACATAAAATCTTCAGGTAAATAATTATTATTTTTTATTTGTTTATCCATTTCCTCAATAATATATTTTATTGTATTATTAATTTTTGTATAGTTTTCATCATTTTTTTCATCAATATCATTATAAATTTCATGATATATTTCAGGTATTTCAAATATTTTATATGGTTTTTCATTGTCTTTATGAGTTTGTATACAATCTATTTTATCACAAATCTGTTGTATTGATTCTAATCCATATTTTTCAAATTTCACATGATTATTTACAAAATCTATAAATTGATTATTATGAAATCTTTTTACATGATTCATACCAATATTAAATATTATATTGTCTTTATTTTTATGTTTTTCAATAAAATGTGTAAATACATTATTCTTTTCTAAAATACTTTGTAGTTTATCACCAATAATATATAAATCAATTCCTGTCTTGTTTATTATTTTTTCACATGCTTCGATATAATTTGATTCTAAATCTTGTGCTTCATCTATAATTATAATACATTTATTATTTAATGTCATTGATGAAAAACCACCTTTCTTTATTTTTCCGGTTTTTTTATTTACATTATTACTATAACCATCTGCTATAATTAATGATTTCACTAAGTCTTTGAAAAAATCATTACCTTTTGTATTTTTATCACCAATTGCATACATAAATGAATCGATTGTTGCTATTATGATTTGTTTATTTACATTATTATCCGTATAATTGATTTTAATTTTTTTTTCCATTTTTTGTCCAATATAATCCTTTTGTTCATTCATTTGAGAATCTTTATCTAAATTAATTATAAAATCTTTTCTTTCATATTGTTCTGTAAATTCTTTATGAATAACATTTACTGCAGAATTCATTTTTGTTAAATATATAAAAAATTCTTTATCTTTAAATTTTTTATCATTTTTAAGTTGTATACTTTCATATGTTTTTCCACATCCTGCGCCGCGTTGATTAATATATATCTTTCCTAATTCTATATTTACATAATCATTCCATATATCTATGTTGTATTTCAGAGAATTTATAAATTCTTCTTTTGATTTTTTAATATTTACTTTTATAAAGTTATTTTTTATTTTAGTAGGTTCAATTTTATATATATCATTATTATTATCTAAAAATATATAATCACAATTTATAAATGAATCATATTTCCAATAATTATTTATAAATTCAATATTATATTCTTTTTCAATAATATTTATTTGTATATCATTGTTGCATTCAATAACCCATAATATATTTTTATTATTTTCTGTATAATTTTTATTACGTTCATCAACTAATTCAATTGATATTTTTGAATGCTGAAATTCTATAACATTATTGTCAATACATACATCTGCTCGTCTATTTCCTATACAAATTTCTTGTTTTTCAATATCAAAATTATTTTGCCAATTTCTATGCCATTCAGACATTTCATTATAATTATTATTATTTTCGATATTTTTGTGTTTGAAATGTGAACATCTCATGTTTGATTCATATTTTATTAATTCTTGTTTATATTCACATACTAAAAATATCTTTCCTTTTTTTACTTTTTTTTGTATTTTTTTATTATTAAGATAATCTATTATTGTAATTTTATTATCTTTGTCTATATTATCATTAATATCATTAATAATATATGCTATTTGAGAATCAAATATACATTTACAAACTGAAGTCATTATATATTATTTTATTTTATATTGCTTAACTAATTTTTTTAATATCAATTTTTTGTTATATTTCTCTATATGATTGTATTATTATATATTTAACTTATATATGTTATAATATATTATATGTTAATTATAATTAATTCATATCTTGATATTTATTTTAACACATATAATATATTATATAATAATCACAATCATAATATAAATAATTTTAATCTAATTCAAAATTATCCACAAATAACTACACCAAATTCA
>Ga0214921_10012034_pt1 | contig 10415 bp, 8 predicted proteins | sample LL1505_MetaG_FD_177992 | JGI IMG/M metagenome (GOLD analysis project Ga0214921, IMG submission 177992) | Freshwater microbial communities from Lake Lanier, Atlanta, Georgia, United States - LL-1505 | ecosystem: Environmental > Aquatic > Freshwater > Lake | place: USA: Georgia | collected 2015-05-28
AAGTGTTGATGGTGACGTCGCTCAGGGCTGGGGCAGCGCTTGTGAGCGGGTTATTCAAGCCCAAACTGGGCAGGGTGTTCATCGCCAAGATTTGTTGTGTGGTGGTTGCTGGCGCGGTGGCTTGCACCTCAGCAGCCGCGTCATCACCTAGCAGAGCTTTGATTTGTGAAGCGTCTAAGCCCATGGCCAAAGCAAAATCGGTCAAACTTTTGTCGCTGGGGGCCGGTTGTGCCACCGTGATGATCTCGACCTCAGGACTCAAGATAATCGACTGCAAGGCTAGTCCCTCTTGGGAATCCAAGGCATTGCATTCCTCTAAGCTTTGATTTTTTTGCGATGCAAGTTCATCTGTCTGGCTGGCCCTTTGCGTGACAGTGTCTGCTTGCTGGCTTGGCTGAGCCGAATCCTTGACCGCAACGGGTGATTTATGGCGCTCATCCTCAGCCATGTTGGATTTCGCTTCATGGGGCTGGGCTGGTGGCAGTTGTTTGGCGAAATGCCCGCCTGGGGCCAGCACACCCATGCCTTTGGAGCCGGGTGTTTTGGCATGTAAATATTGATTTGGATGGAAAGCTTGGCGCAAAGCTTGCTGCTCTAACACGCCTTTGGTAGCGATGCTTGGAGGACTGGCTTTAGCGAGTTTGTCTGCGCTCTCTGCGGCAAGCTCTTGCCGTTGAGGCGTCTGCAGCGAGGCAATTTGTTGGCGCAAAAACGCGGCAAAGTCCTCGCCCGACTGGGTGCCGAAGGAGGGACGCGACAGCGCCCCGCCCAAGAGGTTTACCTCGGTGGAGCCAGGATTGGCGGCCTGCGACAGGCCTGAATTCAGTGCAGATAAGTTCATATCCGTTCAATGCTTCCCATAAAAGACAGAGCATTTAAGCAAGAACCGTGACAGGCGACGGTTTGCCGGTCGCCGCCAATCCCCAGGTGCCAAGCCCAAGCGGATACAGGAAGCTGGCACATGGCTTGCTTCATCTCCTTGAGGGCGTTGAAAAACGCTTGGAAAAAGAACCCTTAATGATTCAAAAACTTTGACAAAACGACCATGAGCACCTTAACCCTGTCAACGATTCGACAGAACTTGACCAAGTTTGACTACACCGGATTGGGCATTCCCGTCTTGGTGTTGTTGATCATGGCCATGTTGGTTTTGCCGTTGCCGCCGCTCTTATTGGACTTTTTGTTTACTTTCAATATTGTTATTAGCTTGGTGATCATCATGATCGCCATCAGTACCCGCAAACCGCTGGAGTTTTCATCCTTCCCGACTATTTTGTTGTTTGCCACCATGTTGCGCTTGGCGCTGAACGTGGCTTCCACCCGTGTGATCTTGGTCGACGGCCACACAGGCCACGACGCCGCTGGCAAAGTGGTGGCGGCGTTTGGTGAGTTTGTGATCGCAGGTAACTATGTGGTGGGTTTCATCATCTTTGCGATTTTGATGATCATTAACTTTATTGTGGTGACCAAAGGTGCCGGCCGCGTGTCTGAAGTGAACGCCCGTTTTACCTTGGATGCCATGCCTGGCAAACAAATGTCGATTGACGCTGACTTGAATGCCGGTGTGATCGATCAGCCCACAGCCCAAAAACGCCGCGCCGAGTTATCCCAAGAATCTGACTTCTTTGGTGCCATGGACGGTGCGTCTAAATTTGTCAGCGGTGACGCCATCGCTGGTTTGCTGATTTTGTTGATCAACTTGGTGGGCGGTTTGACGATTGGCGTGATTCAACACAATTTGTCCGTGTCTGACGCTGGCAAGATTTACACCTTGCTCACTATCGGTGACGGCTTGGTCGCCCAAATTCCTTCCCTGTTGTTGTCTTTGGCCACCGCCATCATTGTGACCCGTGTGACCACCTCGGAGTCGATTTCTGAGCAAGCACACACCCAGTTGGCCAATCCCGCCGCATTGTTTATTTCTTCCATCATCTTGGCGGCTTTGGGTTTGGTGCCCGGCATGCCTCACCTGATGTTCATTACCTTGGCCGCAGCCACCGCAGGATTAGGGCTGTTGGTGATTCGCAGCGAGGTTGAGGAAGAAGCGGTTCAAGTGGCCGAGGCGCAAGCCGCAGCCACCACCGAGTCCACCAAAGATTTGGATTGGGACGATGTCGATCAAGTGGACTTGATTGGTTTGGAAATTGGCTACGGTTTGATTCCTTTGGTGAACACTGAAACCGGTGGCGAATTGATGAGCCGTGTCAAAGGCGTGCGTAAAAAATTGTCTGCAGAGTTAGGCTTTTTGGTGCAACCCGTGCGTATCCGCGACGACTTGAACATCGACCCCGACTCTTACAACATTGTGTTGAAGGGCGTGGTACGTGGCAAAGGCGAAATCAAAGTGGGCCGCGAATTGGCCATCAACCCTGGCCAGGTCTATGGCGAACTGCAAGGCACGCCCACCCGCGAACCCGCGTTTGGTTTGGAAGCCGTGTGGATCGAGTCTTCTCAACGCGATTTGGCGCGTACCTTGGGCTACACCGTGGTTGACGCCAGCACCGCCATCGCCACCCATTTGAATAAAGTCTTGCGCGAAAACTCGGCTGATTTGCTGAGCCACGATGAAGTTCAGCAATTGCTGGACAAACTGTCTGCCAAGTCGCCCAAACTGGTGGAAGAGTTGGTGCCGGGCAAGCTGTCGCTGGGTGTGGTCACCCGCGTGCTGCAACATTTGTTGAACGAAGGCGTGTCGATCCGCGACATGCGCTCGATCGCCGAATCGCTGACCGAGGCCAGTGCCCGCAGCACCGACCCCGAGCAACTCGCCGCTTATGTACGTCCCAAGCTCGGTCGCATGATCATGCAAAGTTTGGTCGACGAGTCCAGCAATTTGTCCGTGATGACTTTGGAGCCTGGCTTGGAGCAACTGCTGCACAACGTGTTGCAGCAAAGCCAGCCCGGCCAACCCGTGGTTTTGGAGCCCAGTTTGGCCGAAAACCTGTTCAATGCACTGCGTATGGGTGCGCGGGCCATGGAAGACGAAGGCCATGCGGCCGTCTTGGTGGTCTCGCCCTTGATTCGCAGCTGGCTGTCCAAGGCCGTTCGTTTTCGCGTCAGCGATTTGACGGTGTTGTCCTACAGCGAAATTCCAGATGACCAAGCTGTCAAAGTGATTCACACAGTGAACGCTAACAACCGCAGCTAATTCAACCTTTTATTTGACCAACGAGAAACACCATGGAACTCAAGCGAATCATTGCCCGTGACACCCGGGCGGCCAACGAGAAGGCAGTTGCCTTGTACGGCCCCGACGTGCTTGTCATCTCTACCAGCAAGGTCAGAGGCAAAACCGAATTGATCGTGGCGGTTGATGTGGAACCCATGAATGCCGAACTTGCCTTGGCAGAAACCTTTGTCCCTACCGAAAAAACCTACAGTTTGGCTTCCGCACCCGTCAGCAAAGAGCCTGTTGCTGTGCCAACCGAGCAGCCCGAACCGGCCACTTTTGGCAAAGTACTCCATGACACCATACAAAAACGCCCAGCCAAGCCGACCAAGGAAGATGTTCCTGGTTTTGTGCCAGCCGCTGCGCTGAAAAAAGCCCAAGAAGAAGCCTTCACAGTGCAAATCGCTGCGCCCGCCGTGCCCATGGTCGAAGAGCGTGATGCATTGCGTGGGCGTGAAATCGTTGAAATGGTGCGTGAAGAACTCGCCACCTTGCGCAAAGAATTCAAGCTCAGCCAGCAAATGGCTTGGCAAGGCACGGGTTTGGCCCGCAACCTCATGCCTTTGCGCAACGCCTTGCAAGAGGCCGCCATACCGGTGGCCTTACGCGCCTTGCTGATTGACAGCATCCAAAGTTTTGAAGATGTCGAACCAGCGATGGACGAAATTCGCCGCCAGCTGTGCCATTCCATGCAACACAGCAGCGTCACAGCACCAGATCAAGGCGTGCATGTCCTCGCAGGTCCTTCAGGTGCTGGCAAATCCTTGATGGTGGCTCGCTTAGCTCAATATGCCAGCGTCAACTGGGGCAGCGAGCAAGTCGCGGTCATCAGTTACAGCGACCAGCGTGCTGGTGCTTGGAACCAAGCCCAGTTGCTCAGCGCCCAGTCAGGCGTCGATTGCTTCCGTGCCACCAACGTCACCACCTTGAAACTTTTGCTGGAAGAACACGGTCAGCGCAAGTTCATCATCATCGACACCCCCGGTGTTCAAATGGCCGAGCGAGTCAGTGAAATTGCCGCCATTTGCAAAGAGGCACAATTCCATGTGGTTCTTCCCGCCGATGCCTCTCAGTCTTCATTGCGCAGAGTGCTTTCAACCCCGCATATTCAATGGCAAAGCCTGATGATTTCTAAATTGGATGAAGCCAGCCAGCCTTGGGCCCTGATTCAGGTCCTGACCGAAGGCCATGTGGGCGTGAGTGGCGCCAGCCGCGGCGAACGCATCAGCGAATGGTCAGTGCAAATGCAGGCCGAGGAATTGGTCACCGTGGCACTGGCGAATTTGTCGCTGGGTTATACCGACGCTCCCCAAGAAGACATGAGCAGCACACTGGCCATGGCTTCTGCCAGAATTTCGCGTCTGGCCGCGCAACACACAAGGTCTACCCATGAGTAACAACAAAACCACCGAGGTCATCGGCATTGCCAGCGGCAAGGGCGGCGTGGGCAAGACCACCGTATCGATCAACTTGGCGGTTGCCTTGGCCCAACGCGGCCACGATGTCATGTTGTTTGACGCCGACTTAGGGCTGGCCAACGCGCAAATCGCTTTGGGTGCAAGGGCTGAATACAACCTCAGCCATTTCTTGGCGGGTCAAAAAACCCTCGAAGAAATCACCATCACCACCCGTCAAGGTATTCAGCTCATCCCGGGTGCTTCGGGTGTGCAAGAACTCGCGGCCCTCAGCCAGTTGCAAGCGGCCAGCATCGTGCAGGCGTTCAGCAACTTGGGTAAAAAAATTGACTACCTCATCGTCGACGTGGCCGCCGGTATTTCTCCCTCAGTTTTAGCGTTTTTGGCAGCTTGCCAGCGCCGCTTCATCGTGGTGCAAGACGACCCCTCATCCATCGCTGACGCTTACGGCACCATCAAAGTGCTGACGCAGGAAATGAAGCTGGATGAAATTTACCTGGTGCCCAATTTGGTGGACACGCAAACCCAAGGATGGAAGCTCTACCAGCGTTTGAATGACGTTTGTGTGCGCTTCTTGGGCGAGTCGATTCACTATCTCACGTCCATCGAAAACGATGAAATGGTGTTGGCAGCGTTGAAAAAATACCAATCGGTCATGGAGTTGGCGCCCGGCACAGCCGCTGCGCGGGATTTCCGCCGATTGGCCGAGTTATCCACCCAGTTGCGACCCATCGACCATCCGTCGGGCGGCTTGCAGTTTTTCATGGAGCGTTTGCTGCAAAGCAATACGAAGAGTACATGAGACCTATCTCCCCAATGAAGATGTACCAGCAGTCTCGCCCGCAAGGCGAGGAGCTGGTGTTAGGCCATCTTGGCTTGGTCAAGCGGGTGGCTTTGCACTTGAAGGCACGTGTTCCCGCCTATATGGAACTCGATGAGTTGATTCAAGTGGGGATGATGGGTTTACTGGAAGCCTCACGGGTGTTTGACGCCAGCAAGGGCGTGGATTTTGAAAATTTTGCCCACAGCCGTGTGCGTGGCGCCATGCTCGACGAGGTGCGTCGCTTGTCGTTTTTGCCACGTTCAGCTGTAGCTTTTAACAAAGAACACAACGAAAGCCTGCACGTTTTATCTGCCGAGTTGGGCCGTGCGCCCACCCAAGCCGAAATGGCCGAGTACATGGGCAAAGAACTGGACGACTTCCAAAAAGAACGCGGCAAAGCACGTCGCTTTGAAACCTATTCCTTGGAAGTGGTGACCGAAGAAGTGATGAGCATTGCCGACGACGCCTCGCACCAGCCGGATGTGATGGTGGAGGAGGCCGAGTTCATGGACGCGGTCACCAACGCCATTGGCAAGCTGCCCGAACGCGAGCAGTTGGTCATGCAGCTTTATTACGTGGAAGAGCTCAACCTCAAGGAAATCGGCGAAGTTTTAGAGGTGAGTGAATCTCGCATCAGTCAGATTTTGTCGTCGGTCGTGAAAAAACTGCGTGTGCAGTTGCAAGTCGCACCGGAGGCTATTTTCAAAACAGCTAGGAGTGTTGCATGAACAGCTTCTTTCAACTTTTTTTGGTTTGGGGTGTCCTGCTGGTCTTTTTGTTGGTGCTCTACATCATTGACAAAGTCAATGTGATTTACCAAGGCTACTCACGCGCAGAGGTGCCAGCCACCTATGACGATGGCCTGTTTGGTGAATTGGCTGGCAAAACCTTATGGGACGCCATGAGTGGCATTCCTTTGCCGGGCGTGGATGCCAAGTTCGTCTCTGATTTAAAGCCGCATTACGAACCCATCTTGCGTCAACACATAGAGCAAGTGTTCATGGAAGGTTACAGCCATGGCAAAGCAGGAACGGTGGGCGTGCCTACCAATAACCGCCAAGTGCCCACGCCGCGTGGCTCGGTGGTGTCGTGGCTGCCTATGCACCATTTGGCCAGTTTGTACCAAGCTGGTGTCGATTTCGCCACCAGCAAACCTGACGACGTTTTACGTATTCAGCAGTCCTTAGACCAAGTCACTGGCATGATTTACGCCCGTATTGGCTTGGGATTGGGCGAGCCTTATTCCGCCACCTTGTTGATTCACCCTGTTTCGTCTGAAGAAGAGGCCATGTTGCCACCTGCAGAGGAGGCACCTGCCGCTCAAGCGCCTGCCAAACCCGCCCCAGCACTGCCCGCCATGGCGATGGCGGCTGCGGTTGCACCCATGGGCGAGGTGTTAGAGCCCGATTTGTCGCAACTCAACAGCAACCGACAAGCCCCAGACTTGCCAGAAGAAGCCCTTCAAATGCCGGTTTCTGAAGCTTCCAGCGAAGAAAAGGCGGTGCCCGTTGCTGCCTGATCTCAAGTTCACCCTGATGGCGCCGATGTATCCATGGTCAATGATTGAACACAGGAGAACATGATCATGCGAGCCAATACCAGAGCCATTGAAAGTTACGGAGACGTCAAGGTCACCACCGGCGTTTCCAAAGCCAACAATGTCGAACTCATTCAAATGCTGTTTGATGGCTTGATTGAAAGCTTGGCGACCACCAAAGGTCATATCCAGCACAACAACATTGCCGAAAAAGGCAAAGCGATTGCCCGCGCCAGCCGCATTGTGTTGGGTTTGCAAGGTGCTTTGGACTTTGAAAAAGGTGGCGAGTTGGCTACCAATTTGAATGAACTTTATAACTACATTACGCGCCGTTTGCTGCATGTGAACGCTCGTAATGACTTGGCGGCTTTGGATGAGATCCATGGCCTGATGACTGAAATCCGCAGTGCATGGGAATCCGTGCCTGCTTTGATCCCGCGAACCACCTCTGGGCGTGAATTTGTAAATTGATAAATTTGTCGGCTAAAGTCGACACATTTATCAGTTAATCTTGAGATGGTTTTGCAAGGCATGTTGGCGCTTGAGCGTCAGCATGCTTTAACAATTGGAGCTTGCAATGGCAGCAATAGGTTTAGTCGTTTTGATGATCGCCGTGTTCGGTGTGTTCGTTGCCCACGGTGGTGATATGACGCCTGTGATCAAGGCTGCGCCTTGGGAGTTTGCCCAGATTTTTGGTGCGGCTGTTGCTGCCGCCATGATTGGAAACAGCAAAGCTGGAGTCGGTGCAGGTTTTGGTGCCATGGGCAAAGTGTTCAAAGGTCCCAAGTACCATAAGGAAGATTACCTGGCAGTGATTTTGGTGGTGTCCAAGATATTGAAAACGCTCAAGGCCGAGGGCGCGGTGGCCTTGGAGCCGCACATTGAAAACCCCGAGTCCAGCGCGATTTTTGCTGAATACCCGCCAATTCTTCAAGACCACGCACTGCTAGACATGATTTGCGACACCGTTCGATTGATGGTGGTGTCATCGGGCAACTTAAGCCCTTATGCGGTTGAAGACGTGATGACCGCTTCCATCAAAAACCACCACCACCATGAAATGATGAACCAAGCCTTTTGGGCGGGTATGGAGGGCGCTTTGCCTGCGCTGGGCATTGTGGCCTGTGTGTTGGGTGTGGTGAAAACCATGGGCGCGATTGACCAACCCCCGCCTGTGCTGGGTGCCTTGATTGGTTCAGCGCTGGTGGGTACCTTCATGGGTGTGTTGTTGGCTTACGGTGTGGCCGGTCCATTCGCCATTCGCATTGGTCAGGTGATTGAAGAAGACACCGAAATTTTGAAATGCGTGCAACAACTCATCGTTGCCAACTTGCATGGCCACCCCATGCCTTTGGTGATTGAGGCTGCCAGGTCGGTGATCAACCACCACAATAAACCGTCATTTGGAGAAATCTTTGACGGCATGCGAGGCAAATAAGCATGGCTGAAGCAGCTGTCGCCGAGGCCAAAGCAGACGACGTCAACGACGACGCGCCTGCAGAAACCACGACGCCAGAAGCGCCTGCGGCGGCGCCAGGTGGCGAGGCGCTGGCGCCCGTCATCATCATCAAGAAGATTCAAGATGGCCATGGCGGTGCCCACGGTGGTGCTTGGAAGATTGCCCTTGCCGACATGATGACCGCCATGATGGCGTTCTTTTTGTTGATGTGGTTGCTCGGTGCGTCCAACGCCGACCAACGCAAAAGCATTGCCGACTATTTCAAACCCACCTCGCACAGCTTGACGCCTGTGGGTCAACTGGCTGGCTCCAACGGTGTTTTGGGTGGTCGCTCCATCATCGACCCGGATGCCTTTCCTTATGGTTCGCGACAAACTGGCTTGCTCGAGCGTTTGACGCCCAGGTCTGAGGGCGGCCCCAACCCCGACACCGAACCCGGCCCCGAAAATGAAAACGAGGCCAAAGACTCCACTTCTGGCGGCAAAGGCGAAGGAAAAGGCACTGGCGAAGGCGGTCAGGGCGAAGGCGGCAGCGACCCCGAAAAAATGAGCAAAGCTGAGCGCAAAGCCGCGGCTGAACAAGAAGACAAAGAAAACTTTGAAAAGCTCGAAAAAGAGCTCAAAGACAAGCTGTCGGAAAACAAAAAGTTCGAAAGCTTGAAAGACAAAGTCGCGATCAGCCGCGACAAAGACGGCTTACGTATTGAGATTATCGACAACGCTGACTTCGCCATGTTCCCCAGTGGCGCAGCCGGCATGCAGGGCAAAGCTGCTGCGCTCATAGGTGAAGTGGCTGGCTCATTGGCGGGGATGCCCAACCAGGTGGCCATCCGTGGTCATACCGATGCGGTGCCTTTCCAAAACGCCGAAGGTCGCAATAACTGGTCCTTGTCAGCAGAACGGGCTGAAGCCACTCGTCAGGTGCTGCAGAAAAAAGGCATCAAGGAAGAGCGCTTTAAGCGCATCGAGGGTGTGGCCGATACCGACCCGTTCAACCCCAAGGACAAGTTCGATCCTCGCAACCGCCGCATGAGCATCACGGTGCTCAACCAAGACCCGAAATAAACCTTAAGCGGTTCGCAGGTCGTATTTGTTGATCTTCTCGATCAAGGTGGTGCGCTGAAGGTTGAGGAGCTTGGCGGTTCGCGAAACATTGCCTTGAGAGCGCTCCAAAGCTTGCTCAATGATGTTGCGCTCAATTTCAGCCAAGCGGTCTTTCAGCGACATGCCTTCTGGCGGCAAATGCGGCATGCCTTGCGCCAACATGATGATGCTCTCGATCTCGTTGTCTTGGGGTTCGGGTTGGTCCACCATGGACAACTCGCCCATCTCCGCCAGCACCTCGGGTGGCGGCGTCATGTCTTGCGACACGCAGGGCCCCATTTGCAGCAACATGCTTTCTTGCACTGGCACCAAACCTTTGGGCAGCAAACTGGGCGGGATCGATCGAATGTCCAGTTCTTGTCCCGCATACAAGGTACTGAAGCGGTCCATCAAATTCGTCAGTTCACGCACATTGCCAGGCCAAGCGTAATTCGCTAGGGCATCTAAAAACGCGGGGTTGAAACGAATTGCTTGGGAATGCGGGGCTTTGTAGTGAGCAGCGTAAAAATTCAGCAACTCTGGAATGTCTTGGGGGCGTTCGCGCAGAGGGGGGCTGACCACAGGCAACACATTAAGCCGATAGTACAAATCTTCGCGGAAACGTCCGGCTTGAATTTCCGCTTCTAAATCGCGGTGTGTTGCGGCAATGACACGAACATCGATGGGAACTTGCCGGGTCGAGCCCACAGGGTCAATCACCCGCTCTTGCAGCACACGCAGCAATTTGACCTGCATGTCCAGCGACATGTCGCCAATTTCATCTAAAAAGATGGTGCCGCCATGCGCCAATTCGAAGCGGCCAATGCGGTCGGCGACTGCGCCGGTGAAGGAGCCTTTGCGGTGACCGAAGAGTTCACTTTCTAGTAACTCTTTGGGAATGGCTGAGCAATTTATGGGTACAAAACTGCC
>Ga0214921_10012036_pt1 | contig 10415 bp, 7 predicted proteins | sample LL1505_MetaG_FD_177992 | JGI IMG/M metagenome (GOLD analysis project Ga0214921, IMG submission 177992) | Freshwater microbial communities from Lake Lanier, Atlanta, Georgia, United States - LL-1505 | ecosystem: Environmental > Aquatic > Freshwater > Lake | place: USA: Georgia | collected 2015-05-28
TATTTCACAAATTGTTTTTGTGTTCTTGCAAGTTTTGCATTTTTTAGGTATTTTTAAGCCTTCATAATATTTCCCGTTATTACCATAATTATATAATAAAATATCGTTTAAAATATTACGAATATCATTATCTACATTTATATCTTTATCAATAAAGTCTGTTATATATCTTTTTATGTAATCATTATCTGTACCAGAATTAGCATTATGATATTTCAACATTGATATTTTCTCAGATAAAAATTCAATTCTTTTTTCAGTAGAATTAATTTCACTTGTAAAATATTCGTGCATTTTTTCTTTAACTTTATTTAATTTTTTACTTTGACCTTTTTCTTTTATTTCTGTTGTTAAATGATTTTTGTAATATCTGTAATCATCATATAATTTGAATAATTTTGTATAATTATTTTTTATACGTTTATTTATATTTTCAGTTTTTCTTATAATACCAATTTGCAATGTAGAAATATCAATATCATCAGAATTTATATATTGTTTGTACAAATTTAGAATAAAAATCATATCAATTTTCTTTAAATTATTAATTCGAAAATCTATAGATTTTAGTAAATAATCATTAATTTCCTTACTTTCTTTATGTTTTTCAATCAAGACCTCATTACAATTACAAACATTTTCATTAAGTAATTCTTTGTAAAAAACATCTGGTTTATTATCATTTTGTAAAATAACATTTGGTAAAATATTATCATAAACAGGTTTTGTAAAATATAATTCAAATTTCATTTTCTAATTTTATATTTTAATAAACAATATAAAATTCAATTTTTCTTTATAATTTCAATAATTTAAATTCTGGTATAATCGGTGTTTTATCATAAGCTTCTTTTACTGTATATAATAATTTCATAGCATTACTACGACATTCATTTGCTTTTCTATCATATTCTTTTGCTTCTTCAAACAAACTGATAATTTTATTAAGATTATTAATTTTCTCAATATTTTCATTTTTAATAGAATAAACTGATTTTACGTAATTATATTTCTCGAGTATTTCATTTTTATTTGATTCTAAAGTCAGAACATAAGGAGATATGACACTATGATTTTTATCATAATTACATTTTATCATTGCAATTAAACAATAAACAATATTATCATGAGACATATGATTAATATACCGTTTATGTAAATAATATAAATCTAATGCATAGTTTTTGTAAATCATAAATGTCTGAAATTCCAATTCACTTTGTGTAACATTTTTCATTATATCTAAAATGTTAATACCATTATCGCAAAAAAAATATTTCAAAAGTAAACTTAACGTTTCGTAGAACGGATTTCCGGAACAAATAAGTTTACCGTTCGCAATCAATTCATCTATATCCATATTTTTATTTTTATACTTTTTTGTATAAAAAATAAATTTCATAATCAATTTTTTTATTTAAATACAATTGGAATTAATTTTTTAACCCATTCTTCAGGTGGTTTATACATTTTTTCAATTTCTATCTCTTTTAATCTTATTTTTTCTTGTTCTTTAAAATATAACTCATAAAAGGTAGAATCGTCATCTTTTTTTGTAATTTTTTCTATACTGAAATGTTTTTCTCCAGTAAAAGTTTCTTTAGGTCTGCGATTCTCATTATTTCTTGAACGATAATTATTTCTTGATTTAGGTTTATCATTTCTCGGTTTATCATTTCTCGGTTTATCATTTCTTGTATCTTTAGGTTTATCAGTTCTCGGATTATCAGTTCTTGTATCTTTAGGTTTATCAGTTCTCGGTTTATCGTTTCTTGTATCTTTCGGTTTATCAGTTTTCGGTTTATCAGTTCTTGTATCTTTTTGTTTAGGTCTTGTATTTTTTCTTTCTTCCATATTCTTTACAATATATACAAATTTTAATTTTTAAATTTCAATTTTTTATTTAAATTTATTTCTTCTTGTATGTTCCAAACATTTTATCAAATAACAAAAATCGCTTACCATAATTACAATTATTATTAGAATGATGTAAATCATGATCTTCTATTTTCAAATCAATATTTAACATTTTAGGCAACCATATACACTGACTAAATGAAACTGACCTTGTATATCTACCTAAATGTCCACTAATCTCTGAAAAAACTTTATATGTTGATATCATAATATATTGAAAATATGTCGGTTTTACAGGTATTATATATATCGTTAAAATTGTTGGTATCATATTTGATAATGCCATATCTAAAGGATGTTGATAAAATGCTGTTATACAAGAAGGATATTTAAATTTATGATGAATTTTATGAATATTTTTGTAAAGATATGGATTTTTATGTAATAACAAATGAGATGAATAATGAAATAAATCAAACAAAATTTCAAAATAAAATGAAATTATAATAAAACTTTGTAAATCGTAAAAAAATGATTGTTGACAAAGTATTGCTGTTTTGTTACTGTAAAATGTTTCTTTGATATATAAATGTGTAATGTATTCAATAAATGTTGAAGAAAGTAGAAATAAATCAAATTCATGAGAAAATGATTCTTGTGGTTTTATTAATCGCATTTCAGCGTCAATATTTTCATTATTTCTAGTGCTATATTCAATTGTATCAATTAATATATAATTTCTTAATACCAAAAGTGTAAAAATTCCATAATTTTCATAAAACATATATTCTAATAAACTTAAACCGATTAAACCGACGTTAATTGAAACAAAATTTTTAATCGAATTGAATGATATCATTTATTCATTAAATTATAATTTATTTTTTTCGTTTATTATAAATATGAATTTCATTCGTTCTTTTGATAAAATAATATCATTGGGTTCAAATTGCTATGTTAAAATGTTTTTAGATTCTGTAAATTGTAAAACAGAAACACAATTTTTTGATTATATAGGTTCATCTATGTGGGCTATAAATGACCTATTTAAAGACGATTTTAGCGAATTATTTGATAACGGAATAGACGACATAGAAAAGAAAAAAATATTATATTCAGGATTCGATAAATATATTTTAACACATAAAAAATATTATCTTCGTTTTAAACACGATTTCAGACAAAATTGTAATTCCGGAATTAAAGAAGATATAAAACTTGAAGATTTTAATAAAGTTAGCGAAAAATATGAAAGAAGAAAAGAGCGTTTAATTAATATACTAAACGAAGATAAAGAAACACTTCTTTTTATTCGATATGAAGAAAATCAAGAAAATAGGATAAAATATTTCGGAGATAAAAAACCAGAAATTGACTATATTTACGAATTTATTGATATTATAAAACAAAAATATCCATTGAAAAAATTCTGTATTCTTTTTTTATCAGATACGATGGAAAATGATAAACGCGAGGAAAATCTTATCATCTTGAAAAATGTTAAACGGATAAATATTTGGACCGAAAGTTCAAAAAAAATAAAAAATACAATTGAACAAAATGAAATTCTTTTAAGAAGAATACAATAAATTTTTAACAATTTTTCTTTGTTAAAAATTTGTAATCAAAAAAATCTTTTTTAAGCTCCGCAACTCAAACATCCTTCATCTTCTACATCATTTATTTTCTCTTCTCTTAATTGTTTTTCTTTTCGTGGGTCTAAACCGAAATTTTGCCCTGATAAAGCCGACCGTGTTCTAATATAATACGACCCTGTTTTCAATCCGTTTTTCCATCCATAAAAATGACATGCTGTTAATTCCTTAAAAGTTGGTTTATCAAAAAATAAATTCAAACTTTGACTTTGACATACAAATACACCACGTTCAGCACTCATTTTAATTATCTGCTTCTGGTCAATCTCAAATGACGTTTTATATATCTCTCTCAAAAATTTTGGTAATGCTTTTAAATTTTGCACTGAACCCTTATTATATATCAATCTATCTTTTGTATCTTGATTCCAAATTTCAAGGTCCATCAAATCTTTAATCAGATATTTATTAATCATCGTAAAAACACCAGATAAAACATTACGAGTATATAAATTCGATGTGATTGCCTCAAAACTTTCAACATTTCCAAATATACTTGCAGTAGAAGCCGTTGGCATTAATGCTATATTTAAACTATTTCGAGAACCGTATTTCAACAATTTATTTCGCAATTCTCCCCATTTCCATCGTCCTGACAAATCAACATCTTTTAATCCCCACAAATTATATTGAAACTTTCCTTCTGATAATGGTGAACCCTCATATGTTGGATATCGTCCGTCGCGTTTTGCTAAATCAATTGATGCTGACATACTTCCGAAATAAATAGTTTCAAATATTTCTTTATTTATCTCACGTGCCTCATCAGAAGTAAATGGAAGTTTCAATGTCATAAATACATCAGCTAATCCTTGAACTCCAAGACCAATCGGACGATGTTTCATATTTGAAATACGAGTTTTTTCAGTCGGGTAGAAATTTATATCAATCACTTTATTCAAATTCACGGTCAATTCATAAGCCAATTCATATAACTTTGTATAATTGATACGCGGTGATAAATTTTTCCAATTATCTGCGTATCCACCTAAATACACAATGTTAATAGATTCTGAACAACCTTCTTGGAAATCATCATTATGGACTGAAAACAATTGCGGAACTGTCTCAAACGGTTTAGAATCAGGATTATGTTTAATTCGCAATGAATCAGCTTCAACATCATCAATTTCGATATAACTTAATCCGCAACTTTTCAACAATGCTTTCAATAATTTACAATAATCACAATCAGATGTGCTATATAATTTTAAGACTCTACTGGAATCTTCATATACAGAAACCAATTTTGAGTCAGATAAATTTCGCCATTCATCAGTAAATGGATATTCAAGGATTTTTGGTAGGCAAATAGAACCTAAATTACATACGGCTGTTTCATCTTTATCCGAATACTCATTTATTTCATTGCATTGTCCAGTAATAATACCGTTAAAAATACCTTTATGTTCTAAAGGCTCATTAAAACAATATGTATCTTCATATATATCTTCATCTATAACATCTTCTATTTTAGTATACATATTTGTTTTATGATGAGGTAATCTTGAATTTGACACATCAAGTCTTTTAGGTTTAAAACCAAAATCAATAAGTTTATTTAAACCAACACTATCAATATATGATTTTTCTAATGTTTTAATTTGGGTTGTTATTCCTAAAGTTTGTAATAAATAAATAATTTCTCTTATAAAATTTAAATTGTCTGATGAAAATTGTATACCATCATTTTCATTTATACAACCATTTCCATCAAAATATCCTTCTAACCATCTAATTTTACTATCGATGCTGTTATTAATAGGAACATAATAATTATTTTCGGTGCAGTGTAATCCATCTGTATAAGCATATTTCAAATGATTATCGTTATCATTCACTACATCTGTTTCAAATCTTATTATTCTCATATCTTTTTTTAAATCTTTTGCCTCTACAATTACAGGAACACTTTTTTCGAAAGTTCCGTTTTCAATATAAAATTTATGATATTCGGTGCACTTAAGTTCTAAACCATTTGTAAATTTAACTTTTAATAATTTTTGATTTTCTCCTGTTTTCTTAGCAATAGTTTTACTCCATTCTTTTCCATTCCATACTTCAATATTCTGTTTTTCTAAAGATTTAATAGGAAAATAACCATTTTTAGTCAAAATCATTGTATCACCAGATACGCACAAATTACTCGACTTTATGGTTCCATAATGTTTTTGATTGTTCTTACGATTTACATGGTCTTTATAAGAAATATATGGCATCCCATGTTCAATTTGAGATGCAATAATATGCTCCCATAATTCACGTGCTTTTATTTTCTTAAAATATTTGCCTTCAGATACATATTTTTTGTATAATTCAGTATATTCATCTCCATATACTTCATTCAACCCATAAGATTGGTCTGGATCCATCAAATACCAATCCTGATTTTTCTCAATACATTCCATAAAATAATCAGAAACCCATAATGCATAAAACAAATCTCTTGCTCTTAATTCTTCAGGTCCAACATTTTTACGTGCTTCGAGAAAAGGAATTACGTCAGCATGATGTGGTTCCAAATAAACAGCAAATGAACCATTTCGCTTTCCTGAATTATGAACTAATCCCATTTGTGTTAAATAATTATGATTATCTTGTATATTTAAATCATAGACAAATCCAGAATATTCATATTCTTTAATATTTTTTATTCTTGAATATAAAGTATCTTTGTATCTGAAATAACCTAATTTTTTAGATGGTGTTATTTTTAATATTTCACATAATATTTTATCCTTTGGAATTCTTAATGCATATTCAATTTTTCTTTTTGTAATATTTTTATAAGAGGATTTTTGACCAATTCTATTTCTGCTATATCCGGATGTTAAGATACCTAATTTTAGTAAACAATATCTTACAGATTCAATTAAATTTTGACTTGATGAATAAAAATATATTTCATTTCCTATATGTCCATCAGTATCAATTAAACCTTTTATCATAGAAAATGTATTTTCATTATTCATTTTTAAAAATCTTGAAGATATTTTTTTTTCATTATCATTATCATATATATCATCGTAATAAATCCCAATTTTATCTTGTAATCCAATCCATGACCAAGATAATCTTATTTTATTTTCATTTTCTTTATGTTCACCCCAATGTATATTTAATTTATTTAAAAAATTTTTAACAAATAAAATAGTGTCGGATTTTTTAGGACCGCATGTTACACCAGCATTTATAGAATTATATGTTTTATGTTTTGTTAAATGTCCATCTCCTAACAATATTCCATAAAATCTGGCAACGTCGTTATCTATAATAAAATTATTTTCTATTTTCGGAATTGGGTAACATAATATATCATTAGTATTTAATTCACCGGCGGATATATATTCGCATTTAATTATATTTTTTTCGAGTCTATTAATGATAACTTTATGGTTTATTTTTTTCTGATCTCTTAAAACATATATTTGATGTTCTTTAGTTACTGATACAAAATCAGCAGAATATGTAGATTTAATTTTTAAAATATTTTTATTAATGTTTGATTTTTTTATACCTAAAACTTTTTTAGGAGAACCATCTATAGTTATTACTGAATCATTATTTGTTATATTGCTAATTTTTTTCGGACCATTAATTGTATATACAATTGTATCTGGTCCGAAACATTGGTTGATATAGCGTGCAATATCATTATAAACTTTCAGCATAGGAAGAATTCCATCACTTGTTCCTGCTGTTTTTCTTATATATGAACCATTTGCACGAATATTACTGATATGCAATCCAATACCACCAGACCATTTTGAAATCTTTGCACAATCTGTCATTGTTTCAAAAATTCCTTCAACTGAATCTTCGGTTCCGGTTAAGAAACAGCTGCTAAGCTGACAGTGTGGTGTTCCTGCATTAAACAACGTAGGTGTAGCATGAGTATAATTTTTGAGAGACATATTATCATAAGTTTTCTTGACGCTTTCGAAATCATCACCGTGGATACCAATAGCAACACGAAGAAATAAATGTTGTGGTCTTTCAACGATTCTCTTTACTTTACCTTCATTGACTTTTAGAAGGTATGAACGCTCAAGTGTTTTGAATCCGAAATAATCCAATAGATAATCTCTTTCAAAATCAATCATATTTTGTAAAAATTCTGTGTTATTCAACACAATATTATATAATTCTTCACTTACAAGTGGAGCTAAATTACCTTGAATATCTTTATTGTTTTTTAAATCTGTAACAACAGATAAAAAATCATCGTCTGTATTCTTTTGATGATTACTAATGACAATTCGAGCACCAAGAGTTCCAAAATCTGGATTATCAATAATCATACCCATACAAATCTGACTTGCAAGATTATCAAGTTCTGTAGTTGTTATACCAGATGACATACGAGAGCATATCTTTTGAGTGATAATAGCAGGGTCGATAGTTTTATCTAAACCACCATATAAAAGCTTTTGAAGACGTGAAGTAATCTTATCAAATTGCACGTTTTCCTTAATTCCAGATCTTTTGATGACAAACATTTGTATTATATACTATATTTTATAAATCTAAATTTTAAAATTCAATTTTTTATTTACTAATAATAAATGAAATCACTAAGGAAATCACCAAGAAAATCATCCAGAAAATCACCAATATCGTTTAATATTAAACTTGATAAATTAGATTTAAGTCATAGTAAAATAGTAAAAATACCCCATACAATTGGTAAATTAGTCAATTTAAAAATATTAGATATAAGTCGTAATAAACTTACTGAAATACCAGAATCAATTGGTAAATTAATAAAATTAGAAGAATTAAATTTAAATAATAATAAACTAAAAAGTTTACCAAAATCATTCGGTAATTTGGTTAATTTAAAAATTTTAAATTTAGGAAGAAATAATTTTGATAAAATACCAGATTCAATTGGAAAATTAGTTAATTTAGAATATTTAAATTATTTTTTTAATAAACTTACAGAAATACCAGATTCAATAGGAAATCTTGTTAAATTAAAAGAACTCGATTTATTTGGAAATATACTCACAAAAATTCCATTTTCAATCGGTAATCTAAATAATTTAATAAAACTTGATTTAGGTCTTAATAAATTAAAAATACTACCAGAATCAATTGGAAAATTAAATAATTTAATATCTTTAAATTTAAGCATTAATCAACTTGTAGAAATTCCAAAAATTATAAATTTGCGTAATTTAGAAGAGTTATATTTATACCATAATAAACTTGTAAAAATACCAGAATCAATTGGAAAATTAAATAAATTAAAAAAACTGCATTTAGATTATAATAAATTTACAGAAATACCAGAATCAATTACAACAAATTTGAATAATTTAGAAGAATTAAATATAAGTTATAATCAACTCAAAAGTTTTCCAGAATTTGGTAACTTAATTAAATTAAAAAGAATAAATTTAGAAAATAATCAACTTGTAAAAATACCTAAATCAATTGGAAAATTAGTTAATTTAGAAGAATTATTTTTAAATAATAATAAAATAGTAGAAATATCATCAGATTCGTTTAGAAATTTAAATAATTTAGAAATTATAACTTTAACAAATAATCAACTTAAAAAAATACCAGAATCTCTAAAAAAAGTTGGTTTATCGATATTCACAGATGAAAATCTCAACGTAAAGAGACAATCAAGAATGCCAAAATCATCTAAGAGACAATCGAGAATACCAAAATCATCTAAGAGACCATCAAGAATAGCAAAAACATCAAAGAGACAATCGAGAATAGCAAAATCATCAGAATTTTTTAGTCCAATTTTAAATCATAGATCGCAAATGATTCCACGTTCATTATTAAAAAATTATAGCGCTGCTGAAAAATTTGGAAAATGGTAAACATAAATTCGCGAGATTTACAATGTTCAATTTTTCTAGTTTAAAATTTTTATTTTTTTTAATAAAAATTTATAAAATCGTTTACAAAGGTGGTTTACCTGAATCAACAACTGGTGTTACAAGATCTTCATCATCAATATAAAATTCTTCATCGTCTGAATGAACTTGTAATTTCACAATATTTGTAATAAATTGCCGCGCTTGTTTTTTATTATTTTCAATTTCTTCTTCTAATTGTTTAATGAGTGTATCATTAAATTCACAATACTCAACAATTTCTTTTTGACGTTCAAGTGATGGTATATGGATTTTTAAACTTTCTATATTTGTTTTTGAAATATTTTTAATAGCAACTCCTGTATATAATTGTTTCATCATATCTAAATTATGATATAAATAATAATAAACATATTTTAGGTTCAATAATAATTTATTTTTATTTTGAAGAACATAACAATGGTCGCTCGTTGAAAATTTAATTCCATAATTTATATTTGGTTCTCCTCCATCTCCAATTATTAAACTTTCTTCTTCGTAATCACACTCATTAACATAACTATCAACTTTTATAGAACTTTTAAAGAATGGATATAATCCTTCTTTATTACCATATTTAGCACTTCTTTTACTTTTAGGTAAGAACTTACAAACTTCTCCAAGTTTATGCACCACATTCTCACCAAATATTTTTTGATTACTCAAACAAAACTTATTCAATTCCTTCAATTCTGCAATTTTATCATTACTTGTTTTGTTTGTTTTTTCGTATATGAAATCTAAATATTTTACGGTTTCTTGTTGGCGTTCAAGCGAAGGAACAGAGATTTTTATTCCTTCTATATTTGTTTTTGAAATATTTTTAATAGCAACTCCTGTATATAATTGTTTCATCATATCTAAATTATGATATAAATAATAATAAACATATTTTAAGTTCAATAATAATTTATTTTTATTTTGAAGAACATAACAATGGTCGCTCGTTGAAAATTTAATTCCATAATTTATATTTGGTTCTCCTCCATCTCCAATTATTAAACTTTCTTCTTCGTAATCACAC
>Ga0214921_10012037_pt1 | contig 10415 bp, 11 predicted proteins | sample LL1505_MetaG_FD_177992 | JGI IMG/M metagenome (GOLD analysis project Ga0214921, IMG submission 177992) | Freshwater microbial communities from Lake Lanier, Atlanta, Georgia, United States - LL-1505 | ecosystem: Environmental > Aquatic > Freshwater > Lake | place: USA: Georgia | collected...
GAAGGCAGCCAGGTCCGCCTGGAGCTTCTTGAGGTAGCGGGAGGACTCGTCCAGCTTGTTCGAGTCCCACATGGGCTTGACGATGAGCAGGACCATCTTGCGGTCGTTGCTGATGTAGAAATCGTCCTTGATGCTCTTCTTGCCCACGCTGGAGTAGCGGTCCACCAGGTCTGACAGCTCCAGCTTCACCGGCTCCGTCTTCTTGATTTCGATGAAGAACGGGTTGGCGCGCTTCCGGGCGTCCGCGTACCACTCCATGATGCGGCGCTTGCCCTCCAGCAGGTCCTCGGTGCGGATGAACAGCACCATGTTCTTCTGAACGAAGTCGACCGGGACCTTGTAGGTGAGCGTCCGGACATTGGCCGAGTCCGCCTTCATCTGCGCGGCGAGGTCGTCCGCCACCTTCTTCAGGGTGGCCTCGTCCTCCGAGCGCAGGCCAATGAGCAGGTGGCCGGCGCCGCCCACCATGTCGATGACGCGCTTGACCTCCTGGACCTCCGGGAGCTCCTGGTCAATCAGCTCCAGCTGGTTGGAGTTGATGGTCAGCCTCAGCGTGGCCCAGAGGGAGACGCCGAAGAGGGCCAGCACCGCCACCAGCACGGCGAGCGGGTTGCGGACGACGGTGTTGGCGTACGCCGTCACCGCGCGGTTCATGGGGCTGTCGGGAGATGCGCTCATGGAGGGCGCGCACCCTACACGGGAGGCGCACGCCGCGGCCAGAGAGGGGACGGCAGACTGCCCGGGGGGTTACTTCAGCGTGACGCCGTCCAACTCCTTCACCTTGGCGCGCATCAGCTTGAGGAGGTTGTCCCAGCCGCCCTCCTTCATGATGGGGACAATCTGGTCGTCGCGGATGCCCTTGAGCATGGAGTCCCCGGAGACGGCCACGTCCACCACCTTCCAGCCGGCATCGTTCACCAGGGTGAACTTCAGCTTCATCTCCTGCTTCTTCACCGGGTGGTCGAGCAGCAGCACCGAGGCGACGCTGCCCTCCTTTCCCTCCAGCTTCGGCTCTTCCGTGGTGAAGGAGCCGAAGTACTTGAAGTTCTCGCGCACGCGCGGGAAGGCCACCTTGCCGAAGATGACCTTGAACAGTTCGCCGAACTCCTTGCGCTGCGCGTCCGTGCCCTTCTTCCAATCCTCGCCGAGCAGGTAGGCCCCCTGCGCGTCGGTGCCGAAGAGCTCGAGCGCCTTGAGGTCCTTGCCGTAGCGGACGTTGTTGACCACCAGCGTGACTGGCTTCTTCGCGTCCGCGGCTCCGGCGGCGAGCGCAGGGGAGGCAAGCAACAGGGCGGCGAGCAGGGCGGCGGGACGGGAGAGGTTCATGGGGCGGTTCATGTAGCCGAGGGACACCGGGGCCCTCCACAATATTCACGGCGGGGCCGGGGGCGGTCTGTTTGACGCCCCCCGAGGTGGCCGCTACCTTCCCGTGCCCGTTTTTCAACCCTTCCCCACAGGAACTCCACGACCATGCCCCGCGACTACCTCTTCACCTCCGAGTCCGTGACCGAGGGCCACCCGGACAAGGTCGCGGACCAGATTTCGGACGGCGTGCTGGACGCCATCCTGGAGAAGGACCCGCATGGCCGCGTGGCGGTGGAGACGCTGGTGAAGACCGGCATCGCCGTGGTGGCGGGCGAGGTGACCACCAACTGCTACGTGGACATCCCGCGCATCGTGCGCAGCACCATCACCCGCATCGGCTACACGGACAGCAGCCACGGCTTCGACGGCAACACCTGCGGCGTGATGGTGGCCATCGAGGGGCAGAGCCAGGACATCGCCCGTGGCGTGGACGTGAAGGGGGCCAAGAAGGAGCAGGGGGCCGGTGACCAGGGGATGATGTTCGGCTTCGCCTGTGACGAGACTCCGGAGCTGATGCCTGCGCCCATCACCTACGCCCACGCGCTGACTCGCCGCCTCGCGGAGGTGCGCCGCAAGAAGCACGACTGGCTGCGCCCGGACGGCAAGAGCCAGGTGACGGTGGAGTACCGGGACGGCCGCCCTGCGCGCATCGACGCGGTGGTGCTCTCCACGCAGCACGCCGAGAGCATCTCCAACAAGGCGCTCCACGAGGCGGTCCGCGAGGACGTCATCTTCAAGGTGCTGCCCAAGAAGCTCCTGGACAGCAAGACCAAGGTCTTCATCAACCCCACTGGCCGGTTCGTCATTGGCGGCCCCATGGGGGACTCGGGCGTGACCGGGCGGAAGATCATCGTGGACACGTACGGCGGCATGGGCCGGCACGGCGGCGGCGCCTTCAGCGGGAAGGACCCGTCCAAGGTGGACCGCTCGGCCGCGTACATGGGGCGCTACATCGCCAAGAACGTGGTGGCGGCGGGGCTGGCCCGGCGCTGCGAGGTGCAGGTGTCCTACGCCATCGGCGTGGCGGAGCCGGTCAGCGTCTTCGTGGAGACCTTCGGCACGGGCGCGGTGCCCGAGGAGAACATCGAGCGGGCCATCCGCGCGGTGTTCGGCCTGAAGCCGCGGGAGATTGTCGAGTCCCTGGACCTGCTGCGCCCCATCTACCAGCGCACCGCGGCGTACGGTCACTTCGGCCGGACGGAGAAGGAGTTCACCTGGGAGCGCACCGACAAGAAGGACGCGCTCCGCGAGGCGGCGGGGATGCGCCTCAAGTCGGCCTAACCCCGCGTTCGCAGCCGCAACCGGATGGGCCCCTTCGCCGTGGAGGGGTCCACCACGCGGCCTCCCTGGAGGATGTCCAGCTTGCCCGCGGTGACGAGGCGCCTCGCCGCCTCGCGCGTGGGCTCCATCAGCGCGCGCCAGTCTTCGCCCCCCTCCGCCCTGGCCACCTCGGAGGGGCAAATGGTCGCGGTGCGCGCGCGCGTGGCGAGCAGCGCGAGGATGGCCGCCTCCAGCGGGCTGTCCTGCGCCGTGGCCTTCCCTGAACGGCAGCGGTCGGAGCAGTAGCGGACGTTCTCCCAGTCCCGCTCCCATTTCTTGCGCCAGGTGATGCGGCGGCCGCAGGTGGCGCAGGGCTTCTCGGGCAGGTGCGGGGCGGGCATGGGGACGCACCACGGGTAACCGCCTTGCGGTAGAAGCGCAGCCGTCATGACACCCCGCGCCCGCTTCGTGGCCTTCGCTGACGGCAGCTCCCTGCGCAACCCCGGCGGCCCCGGGGGGACCGGCTTCATCGTCTTTGACCGCAGCCACTCGGCGCTCCGCTACGGCGGCGTTCGCTACGTGCAGGACGGCGAGGAGGAGGTCACCAACAACCGGATGGAGCTGCGCGCGGTGCTGCAGGCGTTGGAAGGGCTGCCGGACGGCGAGCACGTGCAGGTCTGCTCGGACAGCCAGTACGTCATCAACGCGCTCAGCAAGTGGATCCACGGCTGGAAGCGCAAGGGCTGGAAGACGGCGCAGGGCACCGAGGTGCTCAACCGGGACCTGATGGAGGCGCTCCACGCGCGCACCTCGCGGCTGAACGTCCAGTGGACGTGGGTGCGCGGCCACGCCGGCAACCCGCTCAACGAGCTGTGTGACGCGCTCGCCCAGTCCGCCGCGCGCGGGCAGGCCGGGCCGCAGAAGGCAGACATCATTCCCGCGCTCAAGACGCTGTTGTGACGGTCCTCTTTGCCACGCCGCATGACCCGAGCCACCCCGGCGGGGCAGGGCTCGTGGTGCGCGGCCGCCTCCAGGCGCTGCGGAGGCTGGGCCACCGCGTGCACCTGCTGCTGGAGGGGCGCGCGCCGAGGGACATGGGCGCCGTGCAGGCGCTGTGCGACGGCTTCACCCACCAGCCGCGGCGAGGGGTGACGTGGCGCTGGCTCTCGCGCGCGGCAGGAAGGCTGCTCACGCAAGGGCAGCCGCTCAAGTGGAACGCGCACACCTGCGCGGCGCTGGAGCGGTCCGTCGCGGTGCTCTCGCCGGACGTGGTGGTCCTGGACGACGCGCGGCTGGCCGAGCACGGGGTGCTGCTGCGCGCGGTGGGCTTCCGCGGGCGGCTGCTGCTGCACGCGCACAACGTGGAGCACCTGCTGCTCGAGCGGCAGGCGGCGCTCGAGTCACGCCCTGGCAAGCGGTGGGAGCTGCGGCTGCGGGCGCGGCGCTTCCGAGCGGCCGAGTCCTCGCTCGCGCGGGCCGTTGACGCGGTGTTGGCGCTGACGCCGGATGACCAGCGCATCCTCGCTACGCTCAACCCGGGGCTGGACGTGCGCTGGGTGCCGCCCGAGGTGGACACGGCCCGCTACGCAGCCGTGCCCGGTCCGGGAGAGCGGCGGCTCGCCTTCGTGGGCAGCCTGCACTGGGCGGCCAACCGCGACGGGGTGGAGTGGTTCCTGCGCGAGGTGTGGCCCGCGGTGCGGGCGCGCGTGCCGGACGCGCGCTTCACCGTGGTGGGGAAGCTGCCCCCGGGTGGACTGGGTGGGCTGCCGCCCGGGGTGGAGGCGCTGGGCTTCGTGGAGGACGAGCGCCCCGTGCTCGCGTCCGCCCGCGCGCTGGTGGTGCCGCTGCGCTTCGGGAGCGGGGTGCGCATCAAGGTGCTGACCGCCTTTGCCATGGCGCGCGCGGTGGTGAGCACGCCGCTGGGGGTGGAGGGCATCCCCGCGGCGGACGGCGAGTCGCTCCTGTTGGCGCGAGATGCCGCGGCCTTCGCGGAGGCCTGCGTGACGCTGCTCGAGCAGCCCGTGCTCGCCGAGCGGCTGGGCGCAGCGGGCCACGCGGTCTGCCAAGATGCTTACGCCCCCGCCAGCGTGGCAGGGGCGTTGCGGGCCGCGCTCGAGGGCGCTTCCAGCCCTACAGCTTGACGAGCTCGACGCGGCGGTTGCGCGCGCGGCCGGCGTCCGAGTCGTTGGGGCCGAGCGGCCTGCCCTGGCCGAAGCCTTCCGTGGTGAGGCGGCCGGCGTCGATGCCGTGCTTCTTCACGAGCCAGTCCTTCACCGCGGCGGCGCGCTTCTTCGAGAGCTCGAGGTTGGCGTTGGCCTGGCCCACGTTGTCCGTGTGACCCTCGACGCGCAGCTTCCAGCCTGGGTGGCCCTTCATCACCGTGGCAATGTCAGACAGCGATTTGGCGGAGTCCGGGGTGATGTCTGCCTTGCCGGTGGCGAAGGTGATGCCGTACAGCGAGACGCGGCCGGAGGCCTCCAGCTCCTTCGCCATGCCGTCCGCGTCCACCTCCACCTTCTGCTCCATGGCCTGCGCGGTCACCACGGTGAGGCCGCCATAGCCGTAGCCGGAGGAGGTGCCGCAGCAGTTCTGGACTGCGTAGAGCGCGCGCCCGGAGCCCTTCTCCTTGCCCTCGGCGGACACCCACTTGCAGCTGTCCGAGAAGAAGGCCTGGTCCACGTTGGACTCGCCGCGGTGCACCACCATGCCTGCCTTCTGGAAGGCGTTCTCGTAGTTGGCGAGCACCTGCGTGCAGGTCACCTTCTGGGGGAAGTACATCTTCTGGGCGAAGAGGGCGCCGGACACCTTGCGGTTCACCGTGTCGTCGTTCTTCGTGGCGAGCGGGAACTCGAACTCCTCGAACTCCACCTCCTTCTGCTGGGTCACCCAGCAGCCCGGGTAGTTGCGGACGGCCGGGTGCTCCTTCGCCCCCTCGAAGACGTCCTCGGGGAGGTCGTCCGGCATGGGACCGGCGAAGGCGGGGACGGAGAGCAGCAGGGCAGCGGTCAGCAGCTGGGGGCGGAACATGGCGGCCATGACGGCCGGGGTCCTACCACATTCACACCGAGAGGCTCTCGCGCCAGGCCCGGAGGCTCTCGGACTCAGGCGGCGGGGCCCCGGTGAAGCCCACCGTGGCGAGCATCTCCGCCGGGGGAATGGTGGTGCGGCCGTGCTTCACCACCCCCATCACCTGGCCCACCGCGTGGACGTGGCCAGCCCGCTCGAACCGCTGCTCGAAGAAGAACCACTTGTCGTCCCAGTGGGTGAGCGCGGTGACGAGCTCGAAGCGCTGGAAGAGGCGCAGCTCCCGGTGGTACCGGACGGTGCTCGCGCCGAGCACCGGGATCCACCGCCGCTTCAGCGACTGGCCGAAGAGCCCGGTGCGGACCCAGTGCTGCAGCCGGCCGTGGTCCATCAGTGTCAGGTAGACGCCGTTGTTGACGTGGCCGTAGGTGTCCAGGTCCGTGGGCCACACGCGCAGGGGCAGGCGCAGCCCGTCCAGCATCCCCGCCCGGGGGGCGAGCGAGGAGCGGGCGGCGGTGAGCGAAATGCGAGCGAGGTAGCTGAGCAGCATGGCAGGGGCGCCTTCTACCTTGCCGCCGCCCCGCCGCGGGGCTTAAGGCAGGCCACGCCATGGACTTGCTCCAAGCCACCGTCCTCGGACTCGTCCAGGGGCTGACGGAGTTCCTGCCCGTCAGCTCCACCGCGCACCTGCGCCTGGTGCCGGAGCTGTTCGGCTGGCCGGACCCGGGCGCGGCCTACTCGGCGGTCATCCAGCTGGGGACCACCGCGGCAGTCATCCTCTACTTCTGGAAGGACCAGCTGGCGCTCGGGCGGGCCATGGTGGACGGGCTGCGGGCGCGCGCGCCGCTGCAGTCGCCGGAGGCGCGGCTGGGTTGGGGCGTGCTGCTGGGGACGCTGCCCATTGGGGTGTTGGGGCTGCTGCTGAAGAAGGCGGTGGAGACCCACTTCCGGTCGTTGTACGTGATTGCAGGCAGCCTCGTGGCCCTTGCGCTGCTGCTGTGGTGGGTGGAGAGGCGGGCCTCCCACGCGCGCACGGTGCGGGACATGACGCTCCTGGATGCGCTGGTGGTGGGCTGCTTCCAGGCGGTGGCGCTGCTGCCCGGGGCGAGCCGCTCCGGCACCACGCTGACGGGGGCGCTGTGGCGCGGCTTCCGGCGCGAGGACGCGGCGCGCTTCTCCTTCCTCCTGTCCATCCCGGCCACGGCGCTCGCCGGGCTGTTCGAGCTGAAGCACCTGCTGCAGGCCACGGAACGCCCCTCGCTCGCAGCCTTGGCGGTGGGGACGGCGGTGGCGTTTGCCTCCGGACTGGGGGCCATTGCCGGGCTGCTCCGCTACCTGCGCACGCGCACCACCGGGGTCTTCATTGCCTACCGGGTGGTGCTCGGCGGGGTGCTCTTTGCGCTGCTGGCCGCCGGCGTGCTGAAGCCCGCCACGGGGCTGGAGAACGTTCCGCCGGGGAAAATCGGCACGGTGCCGGTGGCCCCGCCGTTGCTGAGGGGCGTGCCGTGACGGCGCTGGAGGCGCTCGCCGCCGCGTGGCGCGAGCGGCTCGCGTCCCATGCCCCGCGCGCGGTGCACCTGCCGGGGTTCGAGTTGAAGGCCTCGTCGGTGCTGATGCCGCTGGTGGAGGAGGCGGGCGAGCCGCATTTCCTCTTCACGCGGCGGCCGCTGCACCTGCGCTCGCACCCGGGGCAGATTTCCTTCCCGGGCGGGGGACAGGACGCGGCGGACGAGACGCCGCTGCACACCGCGCTCCGCGAGGCGGAGGAGGAACTGGGCGTGCCGGCTTCCGCGGTGGAGGTCCTGGGGCAGCTGGACGAGCTGCCCACGCCGTCCGGCTACCGGGTGCGGCCGTTCCTCGGGGTGCTGCGGCCGGGCCTGGTGCTGCGCCCCAACGCCGAGGAGGTGGCGGAGGTGCTGCGCGTGCCGGTGCGCGTGCTGGTGGACCCTGCCCGGCGGAGGACGGAGCTGCACGAGGTGCCGCAGCTGGGGCGGCAGGTGGAGGTGGACTACCTGGACGTGGGGGAGACGGTCATCTGGGGCGCCACGGCGCGCATCCTGCGCAACCTCTTCGAGCTGTCGGCCGGGCTGCCGGCCTTCGAAGCGCTGCGGCCCGAGGCGTGGTAGGGACGGGCGCACCATGCGCCTGCACGCCGTCATCATGGCCGGTGGTTCCGGCACCCGCTTTTGGCCACTGTCCCGCAAGAAGCTGCCCAAGCAGTTCCTCGCGCTCGGCACCGAGCGGCCGCTCATCACCGAGACGGCGGCGCGCCTGAAGGGGCTGTGCCGGCCCGCGGAGACGTGGGTGGTGTGCGGCAAGGCCCACGCACCGCTGGTGCGCAAGCACCTGAAGGGGATGCCTGCGGGCCAGGTGCTGGTGGAGCCGGAGGCGCGCAACACCGCGCCGGCCATTGCGCTGGCCGCCGCGCACGTCCACGCCGCGGACCCCGAGGCGGTGATGGTGGTGCTGCCGTCCGACCACCACATCTCCAACCCGGCCGGCTTCCGCGAGGTGCTGGGGCAGGCGGCGGAGGTGGCGCGGGGCGGCCACATCGTCACGGTGGGCATCCGGCCCACGCGGCCGGAGACGGGCTACGGCTACATCCGGGTGGGCGGGCCGCTGGGGCAGGGGCCGGGGCGGCAGGTGGCGGCCTTCGTGGAGAAGCCGGCGGTGGAGGTGGCGAAGCTGTACCTGCAGTCCGGGGACTATCTCTGGAACGGCGGCATCTTCGTCTTCCGCGCGGACGTGATGTTGGACGCCCTTGCGCGGCACATGCCGGAGCTGGGCAAGGCGCTGGGCGCGCTGCGGCGGGCGGTGGGGACGAAGGGCTACGCCAAGGCGCTCGCGCAGCAGTTCGCGAAGATGCCGTCGCAGTCCATTGACTACGGGGTGATGGAGAAGGCCTCCAACGTGGCGGTGGTGCCGGGGGACTTCGGCTGGTCGGACGTGGGGAGCTTCGCGGCGCTGCCGGAGGTGCGGCCCCTGGACGCGGCGGGCAACGTGGTGTCCGGCAAGGGGGCGCTGGCGCTGGAGTGCGAGGGCAGCGTGGTGGTGGCGGCGGGCCGGCCGGTGGCGGTGGTGGGGATGAAGGACGTCGTGGTGGTGGACGCCGGGGACGCGCTCCTGGTGGTGCCCAAGGACAGGTGCCAGGACGTGCGCAAGGCGGTGGAGGCGCTGAAGGCGAGGAAGCTGGAGAGGTTCCTCTAGGGAGGGGCGCTGAGGCCGCCCCGCGTGCCTCTTCAGCGCGCGCGCCGGGCATAGGCTCCCGGCGTTCCCGGCACCACGAGGTCCACGTCGTACGTCATGCGGGGCACGCCGTGGAGGTTGACCGCAACGCCTCCCACGACGGCGTGTGGCACCGATTCGTCGGACAACGCGGAGAGCAGGTCGCGGAGGAAGATGGGGCGCGTGTCCAGTGTCATGCGCCGCGGGCGTGCCAGCAACGTGCGGGCGCCCGGGGGCGTGCTAGGACGCGGCGCTCATGAACGCGCACATCTTTCGCGAGTACGACATCCGTGGCCTGGTGGACAAGGACCTCACCGTGGACGTGGTGGAGAAGCTGGGCCTGGGCTTGGGCACCGTCATCCGCCGTAAGGGCGGCACCTCCGTGGTGGTGGGACGCGACTGCCGCGAGTCCTCCACGCGCTTTCGGGACGCGCTCTGCAAGGGGCTGACGGCCACCGGGCTGGACGTGCTGGACATTGGCGTGGTGCCCACGCCGCTCACCTACTTCGCCGCCAACACCCTGCCGGTGGACGGGCTGGCCATGATCACCGGCAGCCACAACCCGCCCGAGTACAACGGCTTCAAGACGGGCGCGGGGAAGACCACCTTCCACGGCGCGGAAATCCAGGCGCTGCGCAAGCTCATCGAGGCCGGTGACTTCGTCCTCGCCCAACGCCCCGGGACGGTGAAGTCGTTCGACATCGTCACCCCGTACAACCACTTCATCCAGCAGACGGTGAAGGTGGGGCGCAAGGGGATGAAGGTGGTGGTGGACGCGGGCAATGGCACCGGCGGCGAGGTGGCGGTGCCGCTGCTCCGAGCCATGGGCTTCGACGTGGTGCCGCTGTTCTGCGAGATGGACGCGCGCTTCCCCAACCACCACCCGGACCCGACGGTGCTGGAGAACCTCCAGGACCTCATTGCCGCGGTGAAGCAGCACAAGGCGGAAGTGGGCATTGCCTACGACGGGGACAGCGACCGCATCGGCGTGGTGGACGACCAGGGCAACGTGCTCTGGGGGGACCAGTTGATGATCCTCTTCAGCCGCTACGTGCTGAAGGAGGCCCCGGGCGCCGCCATCGTGGGCGAGGTGAAGTGCAGCTACACGCTGTACGACGACATCAAGGCCCACGGCGGCAAGGCCGTCATGTGGAAGGCCGGCCACTCCCTCATCAAGGCGAAGATGAAGGAGGAGCACGCGGAGCTGGCCGGGGAGATGTCCGGCCACATCTTCTTCAAGCACCGCTACTTCGGCTTCGACGACGCGGTGTACAGCACGGCGCGGCTGCTCGAAATCCTCACCCACGAGAACAGGAAGCTGTCAGAGCTGCTCGCGGACGTGCCGAAGACGCACGCCACCCCCGAGCTGCGCGTGGACACGCCGGAGGAGAAGAAGTTCGACGTGGTGAAGCGCGCCACGCAGGTGTTCCGCGACAAGGGCTACAGCCTCGTGGACGTGGACGGCGTGCGCGTCACCTTCCCGGACGGCTGGGGGCTCATCCGCGCCTCCAACACGCAGCCCATCCTCGTGCTCCGCTACG
>Ga0214921_10012038_pt1 | contig 10415 bp, 7 predicted proteins | sample LL1505_MetaG_FD_177992 | JGI IMG/M metagenome (GOLD analysis project Ga0214921, IMG submission 177992) | Freshwater microbial communities from Lake Lanier, Atlanta, Georgia, United States - LL-1505 | ecosystem: Environmental > Aquatic > Freshwater > Lake | place: USA: Georgia | collected 2015-05-28
AAATGACTTAATATTTTTTTTAATGATGGTCTTTTTGATGGCACAATGTTCAGCAGTTTTTTAAATTCATACAGCTGTCTATATTTTTTATGTGTAAATGCCTCAGTGATATTAATTTTCATTGATGTATTGCACACCATGTTATCTTGTTTTACACCCAGTTTATCAATTATTTCCTTTTTTTGATTATCAATACTGCTTCCAGTAAAAAGAGGAAACCCTGTGATTATGTAGTAACATACTACACCAATTGCCCATGCATCAAGTTTAATAGGATTGACGATTTGTGAATCCGATAATATTTCTAATGGTGCAACATATAATGTTGGAAGTGATACATTGGTTTGCCGTTCACTTTTAGATGAATTTCCAAAATCAATTAATTTGCATACTTGTTTTCCATTTATCACATCAATCATAATATTTGCCATGCTAATGTCCCCATGATAAAATCCCATCTCGTGCAAATAATTAACTGCATTTGTTAAATCATGCATCACAGAGATTTTATCAATTTTACTGATATCATAGTGCAGCAAATTTTTTCCACAATTTTCCAAAAATAAATAGATACCACTAGAATCATAATCAACAGCTTCCATTTTTACAATATTAGGGTGATCTACTTTTTTCAATGTATTTAATTCTCTCAAAACTTTTATATTGATACCAGATACTGAATCAGACTCAATATATTTTACAATACATTTTGTTCCATTGTATGTACATACTGCTACATAACCATCATTCATGGCAGTGATCAATTCAAGAATAATACATATTCCAAACTTTGTCACAATAGTTTGTGCCATGTTCTTATGTATAGATATTATCATATTGTTATCTACTGACAATATGATTTATCAATTTTTTATAAAAAAAGATAATAATCAGATAATCAGATAATTCATCTGGTATCTTTCGACACAATCCTCAAATTGTATCAGTACAATTCGCAACCATTTGTATGGATCACGTTCAGCCAAAATAGCATCAATTATATGTGTTGCAGTATCTATTACATTGAATGCTTCATTATGATTGAATATACTGAACAATATCATCGATTCTGTATAAACTATATGCAAAATTATACCAAAAAGTTGTCTATAATCTTTCTTGGTCAACAGATCATCAAATGGAACACCATATTTTTTGTTCATATGTGTCAATTCACGTGGCGTCAACAGGATCCGTTCATCAGTTTGTATCATTTTGACCCGTCTTAATACTCCCACACATGTCCAAAGTATTTCTTTTTTCATTTGGATATAAATTTTAGTTTGTTCAATGACACATTTTACATCATCTACTGGTCCGTGTGTTTTTAAATCATTGACATAATTAACCAGCTTGTGTAAATCATCATTATACAAATAGGGATTGAACACCAGTAGTCTACCATGTGAATCAACTGAGTAACAAAAATTACAAACTGGATCTTCCAAATCAATATAACAACCACCATCATTTCTGGCTGCAAGACCAAAAATAATATGTCCTCGATGTTCTCCCAATCTGGCATCATACAACAAAGCTACATTCTGACAATTTTTCCCTGAAAAATCATGAAATATTGTGAGCCAGTGCTTTTCAATTGATCGCGCAACTAAATCATCAATAAAGGATTCAATATTGACTGAACTACATCCTATACATAGATTATCATCACCAAAATATGACACATAATTTCTAAAACAATAGACATGCATATTCTTTGATACATTGTGAAATACATTATCAATTCTAGAATCAGCCGCCCATTCACTGTTAATTTGTACATCTGACCACTTACTGCTTTTGCTCATATGATTTGCAGTGATAAATGGTAGGGGCTCAAGTTCGGGATCAATCAGAAAAATATGAATTGGAACACGAGGATGTTTGTTTTGTAAATTTTTCAAAAATATGGGGTGCTGTTGATTGGTCTTTTCTGGTATGTACCATTCTCCTTTTGTTGCATCATATTTTTTTGTATGTGCAGCCGAACCAATTGATACAAAAACTGTTGTGTGTGGTTCACTCACATGATCTATTGAGGCTAAACATTCCTCCAGAAATGACATTGATGTCATGTTATTGATACACATTATAAAACACTATGAATATACAACATTTTGCCTTTATCAATTTTTTATGGATTAACAAAAATTGATAAAAATACAATAAGTTAAAGAATATTATGTATAATCACCATATAGATCATGTCCGCAAATCCACTTTTATTGCCAGCAAAAAAAGATGCTGATACAATTCGCAAAGAAGTTTTGACAAATATTGTAAAAATGTTAACATATAGAAAATGGCTTAGCGGTGATAAAAAACAAAAAAATATAGATATGCTGCTAAAATTGCATGAAAGTTCGGGAACAGATGATACTGTCTATAAATTACAATTGGATGTAGATTTGAGAACCATACCCTTTTACGAATTTCAGCAAGATCCAAAAGATGCAACTGATAAATCAAATATATTTGATGGCAAAACAATTGTCATCAAAATTGTTCAACAAAAAGTGACTGGTGTAAACAAAACACCAGTCATATCAGAATTTTTAACGACATATAAAAACTGTCACAAGATTTTAGTTGTTGATTCAATATCTGAAAAACCAAGACACCAACTTGAAACAACATTATATACAGAAGTATTTGAGGAATCAAATTTCATGATTAATTTGACTGAACACTCAGCGTCTCCACAATATGAAGTATTAACACCAGAAGAAACTGATGCATTTTTGGCAGAATACCAGGTGACAAAAAGAAAATTGAGTAAACTTGAAGATACCGATGCAGCTTCAAAATATTTATATCTAAAAAAGGGACAAATAGTTAGAATTCTTAGAAATAGTGAAGGATCTGGTGGATCTGTTGGATACAGAGTTGTAATTCATAAGGGAATTGCAAAATTATAGTTTTTAATGTTTTGATCCAGGAGGTAAAAAATTATTTGTAGGTATTGCAAACCTGTCAAAATCCCTGACTGATAAATAATCACCATAATCACTATCAACATATGGTTTATCAATAATCTTTTCTTTTTTTCCATTGATCCTAAAATCAAGTTCGATATTAAGACGTTCCATTAATTTATTATTTGTAAGATCAGACGTTAATTCATTTTTAAATTTTGGATCAATTGCTGTATTTGTTTTATGACTTTCCCAATGTTGTTCCATGGGACCTCTCTTTTGATATACCTGTTGTTTTTCTGTTGTGATGCGTTTTTCAATGCTTTTAGCTTTTAATAAAATAAGATCATCAATTATTGCATCACTTTTTTCCTTTTTAATTTTCTGCTCTTCACTTTTTTGTTTTATAATTTTTTTTAAAATCATTTTTGTAACCTTATCGTCACAATTATAATATTCATCTTTGAGTTTACCTAATGACATGTTTAAAAAGTTTTTTGCACGAGCATCCGTCATCAATTTATAAAATAACAATGCATATTTTTATTATCTAAATCATCACATTATTATTCATCTATTGATTCATCATCACTAAAATCATCATCAGCAGGGTCAAGTATATTCACCATTGGAATTATTTCATCATCTGTTGGGTGATATTCATCAATAATTGTAAAATTTATATTTTTTATCATTTTTTCACAATTACATGACTGCGCTTGTGATAGTACATGTTCATATTCAAGGCGTTCAATTGGAACATTATTTGGTAAAACTGTTGATTTTATGAATGTGACATATTTTTCAATGCTGTATCTACTTTTCCAAATCATATATTTTAAAACCCTGTATATATATGGAGTAAATTTATAGTTGGACTTATCAATACAATATTTAATTAATCCATCGTCATGTCCTGCATACAAAAGCATATTTATACGAGCTTGTGTAAGAAAATTTTTCACACTTGGATCATATTCAATCAAAAAAGATATAATTTCCACTGTTCCATGATTCAGCACAACAGTTTTCAATTCATCATCTATATCACCGACACTTAAATATGTTTTAATCATATCAATAACAATTCGATCTTCAAATGTATAACATTTAATAAATTTAGCAAATGTACTAGCTTCGGGTTTAATGCCAAATGTAACATCAAAAAAATGCAGAAACTCGTGATCTCCTTTATAATTACTTGTGCTGTCGATGTAAGCCTTGTATATTTCCATCAAATCTGGCATTTTGTATTTTTCCAGCTCTGATTTTAAAATTTCAGGCTGTACTTTTTGCAGAAATACAAATGTACTAAACAGACTAGAATCATATATATTTTCCTTCATGTTTTTTTTGCTTTCAATATACCTATCCCAAGATAAATAATGACTACCATTGCGATATGTTTCCTGAACATTTTTAAATTGATCAATTGTTATCTTAACTAATTCGGGTGTAATCTTACTAATTGCATCCTTATCTGAATATAAATAGGTTATTAAATCATAATTTTGGACAGTAAATATTGCAGTATCAAATTTCAATAATGATATATTATGTGTGGATGCTATTTTCGTAATAAGATTTGTTATCATGCACTTGGCATTTTTAGAATTCATACGGAATATTGTCTGAATACCAGTTAAACTTATAAGTTTATTTAGGGCAGTCTTGATCCCAAATTTTTTATTTTTAATTAATACATTAAAGTATTTTTTAAACGTCCGAAATTTTGGTTTACCTATCCGGGCGTTCCATGATCTCCCAGCAATAATATCATATACATCCTTGGTTTTTAATTTTATTCCTAACACATTCAAACAATATTCCACAGAATTATCATAACCCATAATTAACGCACATTTAAGCATATTTGGTGAGATTTGGAATTCTGATTTGTGCAAGAATTTTAACATTTCGATATATTGTGTATTTGAACACCGGCACAACTCATAATTACTTGATCCCTTGTATTTCATTTTTAAATTATTGATCATATAATTTGCAACATTAAAATTATTATGACGAATCGCATTTGCAACATACATATTTTGTTGTTGAAATTTAACAGCATTTATCATTCCCATCATTATTACTTTTTCTAATAATTCACTATCATCACATTTTATCAGGTAATATATATGCCGATATGACATTTTTATCCTAAATGCATTTCTTTGTTTTTCTGGAACACTGGTCATTAATTCAACAACTAATTTAAAACATCTGTGAAATAGCAAATAATTAATAAATATTCTAATCTTGTCAAATACAACAGATATATTTTTTAATCTGCATAACTTTATAAATTCACACAATGTATTCTGATTATTTTTTTGTATACATGAGGTCATGTCAAACTCATAATATATGCGTATTTTATTCACAATTTTATCCCCAAATCTGGATGATAATGAAAACCTTCCGTATCTTATTCTTCTTCTATTTCTAATTATTCTATTTTTTTTGACAGTTTTTTTCTTGTTTAGTTTCGTTTTCAAACCAAAACAATTTATCACATTTTCAGGTGTCATTGCAACATTATTATTTATTAAAAACATTACAATATTTAACAATTTATGCTTGCTAGCATAGTTCATTAAATCAGTGTTAATATTTGATTGTACACTTTTAGGTTTATTTTTCATCAAAACGTCACTATAACATTTTGCAAATATAGTATGTGTACATTTACATAACAATTCAAATATTTCATTTTGTGTTTTATTTTTATCATCCATTATCTTGACACATTCATCATAGTTAGCACTTTTAATAATCAATTCATCCAATCTATTTTTAATATCATATCCATATGACACCATTTTATGCAATTGGATTGTATCCTCAATCTTATTTATAAATTTGGGATTAACTGGTCTATATCCAAAAAGATGTGCATAGGCAATAATGTCAAAAAATTTGTGTGTTGCCAATTTCACAAATATATTTGTGAAATCAATGTTAGGTTTATAGGTATCAAACACAGAACACAATAAATATCTCCATTTTATATCATTCGTTTTTTTTAACATTATAAGGGCCTGCATAATAACTTTTTGCGATAAGCCAAACTTTGATATCCATTGTGTGAAAAATAATGATGGATATTTATTATGAATATTAGCCTCGAAATATTTTTTCTGCCATTTACTCAAGTGAATTTCAAAAAATTTAGGGTCATTTTCATCAAATAAATTTTTTTCATACATTAGTTGAGTTAGCTATTTCACTGAAAACAAATGTATTTTGTGGACTCAAAATTAAATAATCAATTTTTTATAAAGATATATACTATGTAATGACCGATCATATTGAATCGACAGGCAAAACATTAATAAATGGACCCATAAATGCTGCACGTCTTGTTGGCACAATTGATGGACACGAAAAAGTAATATATTTATTTTTTGATTTTCACATTTCTGTTCTGTATCAAACCCAATGTCCATCATATCTAAGTGAGGACTTTGTTAGATATTTCGTTAAAACAATTAAGAAAACAAATAAAAAAAAAATGTTTGACTTTTTCTTTGAAATTGGTCCCACTTTTGGTGATGGTCCAATGCCCGAATATCGAGGAAGATATATTGATGAAGTTTATCGATATTTTAGATCATCTATTAATGTGGTCAATGCTAATAATGATTCTAAACAAACAAATGATTCTAAACAAACAAATGATTATAAAAAGACAGTCAATAAGGGATCAAAATATGATACAAATCTCAGACTACACTACATAGATATTCGGGATTATCTCAAAACAGATATTAACGTATATTGTAATGAAATGCATGTTCATCTTGATACACTATTGTGCCATCACAATGTCAATATGTCAGCCATTGATAGAGTAGAAGAATTGCTAGATATGTTACAAACAGAAATTCATAATACTACATCACATCTTGAAACTTTTGGTTCAAAGACAAAATCATCAAGATTAACAAGATCATCTATTTCAGCCGATGCAAAGGGAAACTTCATTAATGATGTATTTAAAAAACTATTCAGCAAATATCAAAATAATGACATTAAACAAAAAATACTGCATGATTCAGGTATCATATTATCAATACAAAAAATACTAAAAAATACATATCAACATATTGATAACATGAAACAAGTAATAACAGACTTTAAAAAAATCTATGTGCCATCAAATGTATTAGTCAAGGGACATTATGGTGAATATACATATGGTACTGATCAAGAAACACGACTTAAATTTGCCTCAAACTTGACAATACTGTTTCTTGAAATAGATTATGAAATATTGGTTATGTATGCACTTATCATTGATGTTTATTTTATGAGGAGATTTTTAGACAAATCATATATTAATAATGGTGTTCTATATGCAGGTGCTATGCATTGCGCCAATTGTTTACACATGTTAGTGAAACAATTTGATTTTAAAATAACACATATTGCATATTCTGCACATGACATTGACACATTGCACAAAGAAATAAAAAAAAGTAATTTTACCAGTGAATTCATGATGCATTTTTTGAAACCTGTATTTTCTCAATGTGTTGATCTGTCAGTCTTTCCCAAAAATTTTGATTAAAATCATGTGTTCAAAATAAATATAATATATTCCTTCAACATATTATATGCAAAAATCTTTTGGTTCTCACCATTCTAGTTCACATTATGATGAACAATTTGACAGTATTCTAAATCATGGTAAATTTTATTATCCTGCATGGAAACATTATGAAAAAAGAGTTACTGTTATATGTGATCGATGCAAATCAAATGACCTATCTGCCTGTATTGGATTAGGAGGTTCTGATTTGTGTATGATGTGTGTAAGTGAATTGACACGACGTCCAAGCCATAATCATAGTCCCATAAGACATGATTATGACTATGGTTTAGATGATGAATTTTTGGTGCGCAAAACGCCATACTAATATTTTTATTACTAATAACACAAAATATATTGTGTGTTATTTTGTTCGTCTACTTATGTTATCATCACTGATGACACGAATTTTATCAGCTATCACTTTAATTTTTGATTTGATCACCCTATCATCTTTATAGGTAAGTTTTAATTTTTTCAATCCGTGCAGACAATTGTTTAGATCGCTCGTAATATTATTTAACTTGTGAAGTAAATCCTTGTCATCTGGTACCAGTTCAAGTTTGGCTAACAATTCGTGTGAATGTGTACGTGCTGATGCAACCAGTGCTGATATGAAATCAATTGTAGTATCTCGACTATCGCCAAATAAGGATCTCCAGAATATTTGTGCATATCTGGTATCAATATCTAATGATTCGCCTCCTTTTATCCTCAATTTTTGGTCTTCCTCAAGCTGACCAATTAATTTAAGATTGATAAGTGTGTCATCGTATGTAAATTCTCGTTGCTCTATTTTAGCACCATCCTTTTCGACATCTTTGACATCTTTGACAGATTCAGATTCCTTATAATCGTTTTCTTTTTTATCACTGTCTACATACTCCCGGGCCATAATGGGGGACACAGGGGGCTTTTTCTGTTCGGAACCATCATACATATTCATCATGGTGCTTTTGTATTATACTAAGAAAAATAATGTTATACCCCATCTGTAAAAAATTCAATCTTTTGTGTTACAATTGTTATTATTTTTCCGAGATATTAGTATATACTATGACAACAACTCTCAATAAGATAGATTTGTTTTTAACATTTGACGAATTTTTATCAAAAGGACATGAGGGTACAGAAACAAACAAGATATATTCTAATATGAAAGAGTTATTTAAAAAATCATATACTAAACAAATTTTTGGGAACATTATGCAAAATAAGAATACTGATGATATATTTGATGGACAAATAAACAATGAAATTTATAGTAATGCATATGAGACCATTATAGAAAGTGAAACATATCACAAGAAATATTTTCAAAAAAAACCAAATGAACCGGTTGTAATGATGACTGACGATAAAATAGATGGTATGCCACTGGTATTTTTGTGCTGCATAAGTTGTGATAGTCATTGTACATGTTTAACAATAATTCGTGAGAATGTGTCCATAACTAAAGACTGCACATACACTGTAATATATACAAATACAGGAAAAGGTGTCGCATATCATTCGTTTGATGAAACTGTTGAAAACCCGGGGAAAGGGTTTACATCATCGGCATTTTATGGAATTACTCGGGATCAAATTAAACGATTATTTTTTATCGTTATGACATTTCAAAATGATATTAACAATATGGAATCATTCTATTTTTTCATGACAAATGTGTTGACCGATAACAAATGCATTGAATATCAACATATGCCATATGATCAAATAACACAAGCGATGGCAGACGCAAAAATAGCAGAAACAAAAGCAGGTCTAGACGCAGCAAACGCAACACAAACTGCTGCAGATGCAGTATTTGCAGCAGCAGATGCAACAACAGACCCAGCGGCATATGCAGCTGCAAAAGCACAGGTTGATGCAGCCACAACAGCAGTAAAAACCGCTGAGAGTATCGCAAAGGTGGCCGCGGTAGAAGGTGATAGTAAAATAACGAGACGTATCACTGGTAATTATCAAAATACTGGAGATTGTGGATTTAGAGGACCATTAACGGCATGGTTTAATATTGTTATATATCATATGTGCATTAAAGTACTATCATCAATAACTTCTTCAATAACTTCTTCAATAACTTCTCCAATTCCACGCAACGAGATGCTTACTAATTTTAAATCAATGTTGTCAAATAAGAATATGTTTGATTTATTTGATAAATTTACAAATTCTATTGGATTGGTTGCAATTGATAAGACACTCACTAAAATGGAAGACGACATAACCAATTCTATATTTCCCGAACAAGCAATTTTTGAAGCAATATTAGAAAAAATAAGATCATATACCGAACAGTATAATTATGCAAATAGTATAGATGGTATAGTAGATGAAATCAAGACTAAATATTATCGTCTAATGGAGATAATAAATACACAATCAAAAATAATAAAGCTCAATACCATCGAAATCACAACACCGCCTGCTCAAAATATTTCGCGGGAACCTCTCAAAATCGGCAAAATTAAACAAACATCGCAAAGTCCCTCATTAATTGATATTATGAAATCATATGCAAATCTTTCTTCACTCGACAATCTTGTGAGATTGTATCAGGCATTCAATAAATATCCAGAAAAAAATAAAGAATCGATTGATTACCATGTGTGTGAACTATTTTTGGCTCGGGCACCAATGAAAATTATTACATCAAAAACAGAAACATACAGGGATAAAACCTCTGAATTTATTAACGAGCTTATTGAAATGTATCATATAGTATGGAACACATTAGAGACAAATTATAAACATATTTATGATTTTGCATGGATTTATATATTTTACAGATTGTTCCAAGATAAATTAAATATATCATCATTTACAATTCCGTATGTTAAAGGCATAGATGAAGCTGATAATAATTATGTGCAAAATATATTAGAGACAAAAAATAC
>Ga0214921_10012039_pt1 | contig 10414 bp, 7 predicted proteins | sample LL1505_MetaG_FD_177992 | JGI IMG/M metagenome (GOLD analysis project Ga0214921, IMG submission 177992) | Freshwater microbial communities from Lake Lanier, Atlanta, Georgia, United States - LL-1505 | ecosystem: Environmental > Aquatic > Freshwater > Lake | place: USA: Georgia | collected 2015-05-28
CAACAGCGAATTGGTCAAGATGGAAAGCTGTTTATTTTTCCAAAGTTTCGCACGATGAAACCTGGCTCTGATGCAATGCGACTTGAGGTACTTGGACGTCCTGATGAGAATATGGCAGAGCGCTATAGAAATGATCCAAGAATTACTAAAGTTGGCAGAGTTCTTCGCAGATATTCCTTAGATGAACTGCCCCAACTCTGGTGCGTATTAACTGGAAAAATGTCCCTTGTTGGCCCTCGTCCAATTCTGCCAGAGGAAGAAGCTCAACTTTCAGAGCTCCACTTCAAACGTAACATAGCCAAACCAGGCTTGACAGGCGTTTGGCAAGTTTCAGGTCGCAAAGATACTACTTGGGAAGAGCGCATGGCCTTCGATATAAAATACGTTCAGGAGTGGTCTTTAGGGCTGGACCTAATTCTTATTGCTAAAACCTTTCGAACATTGATATCCGGGAAAGGTGCACTTTAAATGAAAAACAACAGTGATAAGTTCTCTAATATTTCATATCTTCCAACTATCGATAAAGAAAATTTTACTTCGAGGAAACTATATTTCCGCAAAGATATTGCTGCCTACAGAGCATTTGCGGTATTGCTTGTCGTACTTAATCACTTTGAATTTAAAGGATTTAGATTTGGATTTGTTGGTGTAGATATATTTTTTGTGATCTCTGGATATGTGATTACACGTCAATTGTTACATGAATACGTTGAAAGTGCGAGATTTTATAACTCAAAAAGAGGCAACATCTCGCTTGTAAATTTCTATATTCGTAGATTTAGAAGAATTTTTCCACTCGCAACGACAGTAATTGTGGTTACTTTGTTAATTTCCAAAGCATTAGAAAACGAAGCAAAGTTTAAACTAATTCTAAACGATGCCATTTGGGCGCTATCTTCCCTAGCAAACATACACTTTATGAAGGAAAACTCTAATTACTTTGGGCAAGATATAAGTAAATCACCGCTTCTACATTATTGGTCTCTTTCTGTTGAGGAACAATTTTATTTTATTTGGCCAATACTTTTCATAGTTGCGGCATCTTGGTTCGGTATGAAAAACAATAAAAGACACATACATTTTCTAGAACGGCTTTTATTTCTTTTTGTAAGTCTGTTTGCAATTTCAATTTTAGCTTACTTGCAAACCTGCTTTACAGACATAAATCGAGCTTATTTCTCAAGTTTGACAAGAATTTGGGAATTATCGGCCGGTGGTATCTGCGCTATATTGTCAAATATTGTAATAACAAAATCAAAAATTAAACTCATCAAGATCTGTCGACTAGCTTCCTTTTGTATAATGTTTATATTGCTTCCATTTATTTCTAAGAGTAATATCGTTTTTACAATTCCGGTTTTAGTGATTTGTTTTTCAGTTATTTTAATTACACAATCTCACAAAAGCTTGCACGATACAAAATATGGAAGGTTTCTTTCAAACCGAATATTTCAAAAAATTGGCGAATTGTCTTACGGAATTTATTTATGGCATTGGTCAATTTACATTATATTTCTATCTAGACATCCCAATAATAATATAACAATAAAAATAACTCTGGTTATAATCTCAATTGTGCTCTCTTGGATCACTAACATTCTTATTGAGAAGCCATTGAGATCCCGAAAAATAATCCAACTTATTCCCCCATTTGAGAAACCAGATATTAGATTTAAATTTTATCTTGACCAAAAATTTAGAAGTTCAATTATGCTCATATTTTCAATTATTTTATTGGTATTTATCAATTTTAAAATTGACGTTTTCTTTAGCGGGTTCTCTAACAGATTTTACACAACAACCACTGCAATTGAAAGTTTTGCAGCTGTAAAAGTTGACGAAAGTGCCATAACAAATTCTTTTGTAACTCCAACCGGCCAGAATATTTCACAAGACACAACAACATTAACCTCAAATGAAGTCTATTTGGATGGGATTTCAAAGGATATAGAGAGGGCCTCAACCAATTTGAACATTTCCAATTCTCAGAAAATCAGAATAACGGGGGCGATGCGGGATGGTGGTTCAAAAGTAATCGGTAGTGCATGTGACAACACAAAAAATCCAGTTCCGAGCGAATCTTGCTCCTTTGGTTCAAATGATGTTAATGCTCCTGTGATTTTAATTCTTGGTGATTCTAAAGCAGGGGCCATTAGGCCAATCTTTCTGGAATATTTTAAAGATTCAAGATACCGGGTTTTTGATTGGTCGATGCCTGGGTGCAAATTAATTTACAGTAATTTTGTGAATCCAGAGAAATTGGAGGCAACTTTTGCACCAGGTTGTGCAGCGAGGAGAAATTGGATAAAGCAGAATATCAATCTTTATAAACCAAAAATAATTTTATTAAGCGAGTATCCACCCGTAAGAGAAGATGTTGGCCCCGACATAAAATACCTTCAAAATTTCCAACAAACCACTGGAGCAGAAATTATTTATATTTTAAATAATGGAAGCACTAAGCCGATTTCTGATTGTTTAAACCCAGATCTTTCATTAATCAAAACTTGCATCAGCTATAATGACTACTCTAGAGCTCAACTCAATACAACTATCGCATCATTTTCAATGGCAGGATTTAAAACTTTGGACTTTAACCAATTTATTTGTTCAAAAAGCGGAATTTGTCCACCTATCGTGAATGATATATTCACTACAACCGATAGTAGTCATATGTCTCGGAAGTGGGCGACATACATTTACCCAGCAGTTAAGTTACTATTGGATTCAGTAATCCCATAAATATGATTCTAAAACTTCCATTTTCCAGATACAAAGGCCCTCAATGCATATGAGTTGCCCAGAAGCTTTAGCGCAAATTTTTTGTTAAAAAAACTAAATACGAAGCAAATTAAAATGTTGCCGATAAACCTATAGAATTGGATTAAGTTCAAAAAACTAGAATTATTTCTTCTAAAAGCAATCGCATAATTTTGATAGTCCTTGAGAATTCGGTTTTGTATCCACTGTTGTGAGAATCTCTCCAAGCTCTCTATTTCATGCACGATCGCTGTCGGTATCCACCTAATTATGAAACCATTCTGTGTCAGTCGCATAGTCAAGTCAGTATCCTCGCCTCCAGAATTGAAAAATTCGTCAAACATACAATGTGGATCATTCAAAACTTTGGGCGGAATAAGTAGGTTGTTACTTGCAGCCTTGGAGACAGATGAATACGGTTTAATTTTTTGCATCTCATGCCAAATTTGCGCCCTATAAGAACTTCGATTATTTTCATTTATAGGCAACACTGGTCCCGAAAGAATCTCACCCGGATAAATTGCAGAAAATCTCCTTATCTCTCTCAGCCATTCTTGATTAACTATTTGATCATCATCAATAAAAATAAGATTGTGGTTTGGAGGATTGGAGCGCAAGGCCCGATTGCGCACGCTTGCAAATCCCTTCTTTGGCTCAAGTCTAAATCTGATAAAAGAAGGATATCTTTTTTTGTCAAAGATCTTCTGATTTACAATTAAAGTAAGTTTCACACCAATTCTTTCATCTGGCTTGATCGATAAATAACTTTTGATAAAAGTATCCAATTTTTCGATATCACCACTTGTACAAACCGATATATTAATTTTCATCAACAATGAGCCTCTCATTCTGATACTCCCCAACTGCCAAAATCAAAAGAACATAAGTAAAGAAATCTGCATAAATAAACTGTAAGTTAGATTCTGTCAATCCGGAGGTTAGCAAATAAATCAAGATAATGCGTCTAATATGTGAAACATTTGAATTGAATATTCTGGTAATAATAACAATGAAAATAAATAATCCGATGATTCCCGTTGAGAAAAGAATTTCAAAATTTACGTTATGAGCATTTGTAGCCCATGTTGGTAACATCCCTATATCAATTGCATTTTCATACCAACGCCAACCCATTCCTAAAAACAAATCATTTTGTAAATATGCTAACGATGTCTTCCATATAAATACACGTTGATTGAAATTTGAATTATTCAAGGAATCAACTATTGTTAAAAAAATACTTAGAGTGATGACAATTAAAAAATAGTATATCTGGGTTTTTAAAAAACTTAAATATTCATCTTTAACTTTAGTAGCTTTGATCGTTTTCGCAGATTCTTTTTTTCTCACAAGAATAACAATCGATAGAATTATTGTTATAATTAAACTGGATCTCGATCCTGACTCTAAAAGGCAGAAAAAAGAAATTGTTGAGTAGAAGACGCTACTACGCAACATTAAACAACTCAAAAAAACAAAACCAGAAACCTGTGCGAGAGCGTTAGGTGCGTAGAAAATTCCATATTGTCTACCAGCTATTCCTAGTATCGATTGGAATGGTATAAAATATCCTCGAGAAGCTGAATATTCATTTCTCAAATTTAGCGAAAAAATTATCGTAATAAAAGATACCAAAATTAAATGACGCGAAGATAATATAAGAATATCTATAAGTTTTTCTTTGTTGGTTATAATTTTTTCTGAATTAATGTAAAAAGCAAATATAATGATTATGATAAAATTCGGAGAGAATGGAGCCGATTTAATTGCATCGATAATGATTCCCTGAATAATCAAATAAGTCAGCAGAAATAATTCAAAATTGAATTTTTTTCTTTTATAAATTTGCTTTTTTTGTATAAGTAAATTTTGACACATCAGTATGGCAATTAAAATCCGTGATAACCTGGCAGCGTTAGTATTGTATGCAAAAAAGTCTAACAATGGTGGAATTACAATCAAACTGTAAATAATTAAGTATTGTTTCGATCCCAAATAAATTTTATTCTGTAATGCTATTTTACTTGAATTTATTTTTATCATAGAAAATAGTTTTGCTTAATCCATAAAATTGGATGCAAGCATAAATTTTGTAGTTTAAGAATTTGGTATTCTTTGTGTAACATTCTCATCCGAGATGGATACGGGCTATTTCTAGTGATAACATACCCACAAAGTGACGCTAATGCTCCAAATACATAAGGACGTTTGATGACAAGTCGTAATAAATGTAAAGAGAAATAAACAAACGAATAACCCACATACTTGCATGTAACGCCGTTTCGGAAGCGACCCTTTAGGGATCCTTCACTAGTGTAAGTTTTCCTCACAACGGTATAGGTAGCGCTTCTTATAATTTCACATTCCAAACCAGCGTCGATCAAATAGACTTTATCCATAACATCGTAACCAAGAGCTATAGGAACAGATCTTAAAGTGTTTATTGCCTGATGCGAATAGCACGAGGTAGCACCTCTAACCAGACGCTTTTCAAGTTGCTGACCCTCGCCTTTTGAAACATTTACGCCCCCGAAAAGGCCAGATCGATTTTGGATTCCCAAATATAGTTTCGACAAATAATTTACATCCAATCTAACGTCACAATCTAATTTCATTATGTATTCAAAATCAATATCTTTAACCGACTCACCTCCATGCCAAAAAGAGTAGTAATCAGCAGCGGTTGTTAAATTTCCAACTTTTCCATACTCCAACACCTGAATTTTCATCTTCGATGATTTGATGCTTTTCGCTACTTCAAGGGTATTGTCAATAGAATTATTAACAACAATTGTCCAATGTATCTCAAATGGATTGTTAAATTGTGATTCAATATTTAAATGCAAATTTACAAGATTATTAGATTCATTTCTAGCCGGACTTACGATGTGAAGGCATGCTGTTCGCATGGTGTATATTAACACGTTAAAGCAACGATAGTAAGGTTTAAGCCATTAAAATTGCGATAGTTTGCCGGGCAAACCAGGTTAGATCAATACTTGTGCATTCCATGCTCCAAAAAATTTATCCACAAATTGAATTCTCAAGTTTTGGAGTTGATCCAATTGCGGGCATTTCATTTCCGCAATTGACCCTTGACTTGGCAAAACTAATTGAAATTGATTTGATTAAAACTAAGCCTGAAGTCATATCATCTTTCCCAAAAGACTTTTTGAATCAGTTTGATTTTTTTTTATGTGCTGATAGCCACGTTTTTAAATCTTTGGAAAACCAAGTCAATATTGAAAAAATAATCAAACTGTTCGAATTTTATCCAGATCATTTTAGTGAAATTTCCGATCCAATAAACTTGAGTCGATTAGATTTCTATCGATATGTTTCTCTCTTCATAATACTAGAGATCTATGCATTTAAGCAACGATTCCCACTAAATGATGCAAAAAAGAAGATTAATTTGTATGTTCCATTAAATAATAAAAGTATTAGCAGACTTCTTATACAGGGAGTAAGAAATAGTATTTTTAAAGATTCGCTAAACATATTTGATGTAAAGTCACTAAAATTATATCAGCAAGAAGAAATCTGGAATTCGATTTGGAAAAACGAAGAAATTAGATTGGTTTATAAAGGCTCTAAGGTTTCAGACGAATCTGAAAATGTAATTTTTTTAATGCATAATGAAATGTCGGAATTAATGGAAGAAATACACTCTAAATTGAGTGACAACCAAGGTAATTTTGTCAAAATTTTTGACAATAAAAACGTTAATATTTTCTCTAACTCGCTCGAAGAGTCACATGATTTCATATTCTATCCTCTAAGTCTGCTTTACAGTGTGACCGATATTTTTTTTATTAAATAGGGTAGATTTCTAAAGGATTTTATGGGAGTATTGTCGGGTGCCAAATATAGATTACTGGAAGCTATTCCGAAAAAATCAAGACATCCTTATCTTTATTTTGATTGCTGTAATGTCAAGTGTTTACTTATTTAATGTATTTGCGATTCCAAAATATGAAGCCTACTCACAGCTATTTGTATCAACTCCATCTGCACCAATGGATCTTGCTGCACTCGCACAAGGAGGAAATTTCACCCAACAGAGAGTTGCTTCTTATGCGAAAATAATTACCGGAGATGCAACCCTTTCACCAGTTATAAGAGAATTAGGTCTTGACATTTCAACTCGAGCCCTTGCCAAACAGATTGAAGTCAAAAATCCTCCAGGGACTGTCATTCTTGAGATAAAAAGTACTTGGGTTGCGCCAAAAACTGCAGCGGCTATTGCAAATGCTGTTTCCTTACAATTTATCAAAACATTATCTCAATTAGAGGTAGCTGCTACTGGAGCGGATTCTGCTGTTAAAGCTACATTAACAACCGCCGCAACCCCCTCAAGGTACCCAACTAGCCCCAATAAAAAATATAATTTATTGTTTGGAATGGCAATTTCTCTCTTTATAGCATTTTTAATAGGAACAGCAAGGGAAATTTTTGATAAAACTATCAAAAATGACCTTGATTTAGAGGGAGTTGATTTATTGGGTCTTTTACCTTTTCAAGAAAATCATGCCACCGAACCTTTAATTTTAAATTCTGTAGATTTTTCAGAGCAAAGAGAAATATTTAGAAAATTGCGTTTCAAATTTATGAAACAAATTGAATTTGTTAATAATAAACAAAATTGCCCTGTAACTTGCGTGGTTTCAGCTTTGCCTGGAGAGGGGAAAACAAGCATGTGTCTAAATTTAGCATCATCTGTTTCTCAACTTGGATTCAAAGTTCTAGCTATCGAAGCAGATTTACGTCGTCCTACATTTTCAAAATATTTAAATTCAGAAAACGAATTTGTAGGATTTTCTGATATTCTTGCTAGCACCACAGATAATAACACGAAAAAACTCATTAATAAATCAATTCAAACGTTTGGTTCTGGTTCCAGTGAAATCGATGTAATTTTTGCGGGTAACTATGTGAAAAACCCATCTGAGTTATTCGACGACCTTCAAATCAAAAAAATTTTAACATTATTAAGGCCTAAATACGATTTCATATTTATTGACAATGCACCATCGATTCCAGTTAGTGATGCTGGGATCGTAGGTACAAACTCTGATTTGATACTAGGAGTAATCAAAGCTGGATTAACCACGCGAAAACAGTTTAAGAATTTAACTAATTTGTTTTCAAACGTTGGTACTGAACACATAAAATTATTTGCAATTTTGAATTTTGTTCCTACTAATTTCCCTGGTGAAATATATGGGTATTCCTCATATGTAGATTCTATGCAATCCGAACCCTCATATGGATATGGATATGGTTATGGATATGGATATGGACATGGATATGGATATGGATATGGAGATTCCCAAATAAGAAATTCTTTTGAGTCATCTGCGGAATTAAAATTACCGAGAAACAACCAAACCCTTTTTTCTAGCCTGCAAAGTATTGACGATTTTTACGAAAATTTAATTAGTGGAGATAATGACCCCGCTTCATACCTAGAAGCGGAATCTGATAAATCTTTTAAAAGTTTAGAATGAAGATTTTGCGGCATCATGTAACAACTTTTTACAATCCATTCTAGAACAAATTAAAATTGGGTCCTTCAGAATTGCAATAATCTCATCACGATCAAACTAGGACCTTTATAGTGTATAGTAGTGAATGAAGAATAAAACTTTAGTGAGGGAAAATGTCGATGTTATTTGCGTGTTTAATCTTCCGTCTTAAGACTTGAAAACTAACTCTGAAACATCAAGCGACTTAAGAAAATAAACCAATATTTTTACATTAGAGAGTGAATCAAAATTGCAAAATTGGAAACATATAAAAAAACAGCATTTAATGTTTAAAGTCATTGCAATTTTGATGCAATTTTTCACCAGAAAAGAAAAATTTATAGCACTTAAATTTACATTAATTTCAATTATTTTCTCTATTGCGGACATATTTGCAATTGTATTGGTATCTTTTTCAATATTTTCTATAACTCAAAAAAGCTTAAACTTTGTTACAACAAGTAACGCAAGTGCTAACTTGTTTGCAAAGTTTATCACGATATTTAATGGAGATACAAATCTAATTCTAATAATTACATTTTTATTTATATTTTCAAAAAGCCTATTAAATATATTATTTCAATTTCTTTTCCTTAAATTTTTAAGAAAGATGACTGAAAACCTGGGAAATATTACTTCTAAGAGAATCTTTTCGTTTTATCCTGAATCAACTGCATATCTAAATCAGGCGGATGCAGCGCAATTTTTCAATTATTCATTACCTTCAACAATCATTGGTGGCGTTTCTGCGATTGTGATTATTTTAAGCGATTGTTTTTGTGTGATATTTCTCTTGATTATTGGCTTAAAATTTAATACTTTTGTTGCATTGTATTCAAGTATATTTTATATTATTGTTTATCTGTTTATTAGAATTGTTGTCGGAAGCATTCATAAAAATTCCTCACAAGTTATGCTTCTGAAAGAGATAGAGTCTGTCCAACACATTAATCAATTATTTGATGGTGCAAGAGAATTAATGGTTTATGGAAAAATGGATCCATATCGTGAATTCACCATGAAAGAGAGAGGGATAGGCTATAGGGCATCAGCAAGATACATGCTGACATTACTTGTTCCAAAATTTATCCTGGAATCAACTTTAATTCTTGGTGTTTTAATCATGGTGACTATTCTTCGATTCGAAGGAGCATTAAAATCGGAAATAATTTTTTCAATCTCACTCTTCGTGATACTTGCGAGTAAAATAATTCCGAGTACTTTACGAATACAGTTCTACTCTTCAATGTTGCAAAAAGTTCGTTCGGATGCAATTCACTTAGAGAATTTTTTAAATAAAATAGTAAGCCTAGAGAACGAGATTCGAACACCAATAACAACAACTTCTTCAAAAGCATTGCAATCCTTTATTGTTTTCGATGGAGTGAGTTTTCAGTATCCGCTAAGTAAAAATGAATTATTTTCTAATATAAATTTCGAAATTCAAAGAGGGGAACACGTTAATATTCTGGGAAGCAATGGTGTTGGTAAATCTACAGTTTTGGATCTTATTACTGGATTTAAAATACCAAGCAAAGGTTTTATCACTGTTGCTGGAATTCCTCCGCGAGATTTTGTTCAAAGTCATAAAAATGGAATGGCCTATGTGCAACAGAAGAGCGTAATTTTTGTTGGAAATATTCAAGATAATCTCATGATTGAAACTGATTCAATGGATTTTGTAAAATATCAGTGGGTGGAACTATTGGAATTATTGGGGTTTGATGCTGCTCTTATTTCAAGATTTGAAAACGGGGATTGGATTAGAGAAAATGGAAAGAACCTGAGTGGGGGTCAGATTCAAAAAATAGCCCTAGCAAGAGCATTGGTAAGGAATCCCGATATTTTAGTACTAGACGAAGCTACTAACTCACTTGACCAGAGTACTGAATACAATTTACTAAATTTGATAAAATCTGATTTCAAAAAAACCACTGTTATTTCAGTAACACATCGCAATATCAAGCAATTAGAAGCTGATTCATATCTATTGATGTCTGGGAATCGAATTGATAAATATTATGACAAAAATGAAGTTTTAGGAAAAATAGCCAAATTAATAGACTAAATCAGAGCCAATGTGATTGAATTTTGATTGAATTGGGAAAACTAAGTTGATTGTTTTC
>Ga0214921_10012040_pt1 | contig 10413 bp, 10 predicted proteins | sample LL1505_MetaG_FD_177992 | JGI IMG/M metagenome (GOLD analysis project Ga0214921, IMG submission 177992) | Freshwater microbial communities from Lake Lanier, Atlanta, Georgia, United States - LL-1505 | ecosystem: Environmental > Aquatic > Freshwater > Lake | place: USA: Georgia | collected...
GCTAGCCAAATTCGCAGGTACAAATGTTTAGAAATTGAAGAGAACCAAGCCATCGTGAAATTAATGTTGCTGTTTGGCAAAAACATAACCCACGCCACGCACGGTCAAAATTCTTTGAGGGAACTTGGGATCGTCCTCAATGGCCATTCGAATTCGGCCCATGTGAACATCGATGGAGCGGTCAAACGCTTCTAACTCACGGCCTCTCACAGCTTCCATAATTTGATCACGCGTTAAAACGCGGCCCGCCCGCTCGGCGATGGCCACCAAAAGATCAAATTGATAAGACGTGAGTTCGCACAGTTTGCCACTCACAAAAACTGCGCGGGCATCGCGATCAATTTCCAAACTGCCAAACTGCATGCGCGATGAGTGATCTGACCCTGCGTCAGACTTGCGCCTCAAAATAGCGCGAATGCGCGCCAACAATTCGCGCGGCTCAAAAGGTTTGGGCAAGTAATCGTCGGCGCCCAACTCTAAGCCCACAATGCGGTCCATGGGGTCACCCTTGGCTGTCAGCATGAGGATCGGCGTATGGCTTTGCGCACCAGACATGGTCCGTATTTTTTGACAGACTTGAAGACCATCCATGTCAGGCAACATCAAATCCAAGATGACCAAATTGGGAGAGTTTTTTTGAACTGCGCTGAGGCCACTCCATCCATCACCCGCATGCGAAAAGCCAAATCCTGATTGACGCAGGTAGTCGCCCACCATCTTGGCTAAACGTTCGTCGTCCTCAATCATCAAAAGCTGCACGGTCATAGTTTCACTTTACGCCATGATTGACATGATGCCCCTAGAATTTAGCAAACACCTCACAAATGATTGGAGCGTTCGTAAAGTTTCGTAAATCAGTCTTTGTCGGAAGGCTGAAACCGCCAGGCCAGCGCGACCAAAATGAGCACCGGCATGCCTAGCAAGGCAGTGGCATTGAAGAAGTCGGCATAGCCATGTGCATTGACAAAGTCACCCGAGAAACCAGCGATAAATTTGGGCAAGAGCAGCATCATGGAGCTGAGCAACGCATATTGCGTGGCCGAATACTTGATGTTGGTCAAGGAGGACAGGTAAGCAATGAAGGCGGCAGAGGCAATGCCACTGGCCAAGTTGTCGGCCGATACAACCGCAATGAGTGCGCGCACATCATGGCCGTGCCCAGCCAGCCACCCAAACAACAAATTGCTCAGGGCACTGAGAATGGCACCCAGCATCAAAATGCGCATCACGCCCCAGCGCAATGCCATGACACCGCCCACAAATGCACCCAACAGCGTCATTAGAACACCATACACTTTGGTCACGGTGGCCACCTCTGCTTTGGTGTACCCCATGTCCACATAAAACGGATTGGCCATGATGCCCATCACCACATCACTGATGCGGTACACCGCAATCAAACTGAGTATCAATGCAGCCTGCCATTTGTAGCGCTTGATGAAATCGGCAAAGGGGTCGATCAAAGCCCCTTGCAACCATGCCTTCATATTTCTGGCCGGTGGCAATTCAGTGGGGCTAGGTTCGCGGGACATCCATACGGTGATGACGCCCACCGACATGCTGGCGGCCATGACCAAATAAGCTGTTTGCCAAGCGGCATGCAAATAGCCTGTGGCATTTTCACCTTGAACCCATGCGGCAACCCACAACACACCCGCGCCAGCCCAAATCATGGCCAGTCTGTACCCTGTTTGGTAACTGGCTGCCAAAGCGGCTTGTTGTGTAGGGTCTGCTGACTCAATGCGAAACGCATCCAGCGCAATGTCTTGCGTCGCAGAACCCACGGCAACCAACAAGGCGCACCAGACCACAGGGCCTAAAGTTTGAGAAGGGTCGCTGAGCGCCATGCCTACCAAACCGAGTATCACCATGGTCTGGGCTAACAGCAACCAACTGCGCCTGCGACCTAATCTGTGGGTTAGGAAAGGGATGGGCATGCGATCAACCAGCGGCGCCCAAACCCATTTGAAACCATAGGCCAAGCCCACCCAACTGAGGTAGCCAATGGTGCTTCGGTCAATGCCGGCTTCACGCAAACGAAAGCTCAAAGTGCCCAGCACCAGCAACAGTGGCAAGCCTGCAGCAAAGCCCAACAACAGCATGCGCAAACTGGCCGGCTGTAAGTAGACTCGCCAAGAGGCAAGCCATGAAAAAGCGGGCTGATCTGTTGCGGTCTTTTCTGTCATGGCTTGCATTATCCAAGTTCAGATGAGGTTTTGTGAAAATTCTGATTTGAAATCTGAAGGTGCGGCACTATGATTGAGGAATGTGTTGGCGATGTTTTTCAAATTTAAACGTGTCTGATCCCTTGGCAGCTTCATCCCACGAAGCAGAGGGTTTTTCTCGGCGCGGTTTTTTGAATCATCTAAGTGGGGCTGGTTTGGGGCTCACAAGCTTGCTGGCCGGAACCGCGCAGGCGCAGGTCGATGTGGGCCAATCGTCAAGTATTCGCAAACTGATTCCTGCCGAAACGCTGGAAGCTTCTGCCAGGCAACAATACCGGCAGACCTTGGGCGATGCCGACAGCAAAGGTGCGTTGGCACCCGACGATTACCCACAACTCAAACGCTTGCGCGCCATCGCCGCCAAACTGATTCCTTTCACATCGCAATGGAACCCAGACGCGCGCAAGTGGAAATGGGAAGTCAACTTGATTGGCAGCAAGCAGCTGAACGCTTGGTGCATGCCTGGCGGCAAAATTGCTTTTTACACTGGCATATTGGATCAGTTGCAATTGAACGACGATGAAGTGGCCATGATCATGGGCCATGAAATGGCACATGCTTTGCGCGAGCACTCCCGCGAGCGCTTGGCCAAATCCAAAGCCACGAGCATGGGCTTGTCTGTTGCCTCTCAACTGTTGGGTTTAGGTCAAATGGGCGATGTCGCAGCCAACTTGGGCACCCAATTGCTGACCTTGAAATATGGACGTGACGACGAAACAGAAGCTGATTTGGTCGGCCTTGAAATTGCTGCTCGCGCTGGCTTCAAACCTGAAGCCAGTGTGCAGCTTTGGAAAAAAATGCTGAACGCTAGCGGTGGTGGCAAAAGTCAACCGAGTTTTCTTTCCACGCACCCCAGTGGCAACAATCGCATACAAGAACTTGAAGCCAACTTACCCAAAGTGGCTCACCTTTACGAGCAAGCAATGCAAAGCCGGCCGGCCACAATTTTGAACTGACCTCTTCAGGTCATGCGGTTTCAGGTCCCACCCACATAGGGGTTGCTCAGGCGCTCACGACCAAAAGTGCTTTCAGGACCATGGCCTGGAATGAACACCGTGTCATTGCCCATGGGCCACAAACGCTGCGTGATGCTGGCGATCAAGGTGTCGTGATCGCCTTGCGGAAAGTCAGTTCGGCCAATGCTGCCCGCAAACAAAACATCACCCACAAAGGCTCGCTTGATTTCAGGGGAATGAAACACCACATGGCCTGGCGTGTGGCCAGGGCAATGTCGCACGTTCAGTGTGTGTGACCCCAGCGTGACCGTATCGCCATCTGCGAGCCAACGTGTTGGCGTGAAAATTTCTGCCTCAGGAAATTGAAACATGCGGCCTTGGTCTGACAAACGATCAATCCAAAACTGATCGCCTGGGTGCGGGCCCACGATGGGCAAGTTTAAATTGCGCGCCAACACGGCCGTACCGCCTGCGTGATCGATGTGGGCGTGGGTGAGCCAGATTTGCTCAAGTTTCAATTGCCGCTGCTCGACCTCCGCCAAGATCAGGTCAAGGTCACCGCCTGGATCGATCACTGCCGCTTGTTGCGTTTGATCGTCCCAAATTAATGAGCAGTTTTGTTGAAAGGGCGTGACAGGGATGGTTTGGTACTGAAGCATGCTGGTATTTCAATCGGTTGCGCTTGCAAGGCAATGTAACAAAGTTGGATGCATAAACTCGTATTGTGAGGTCTTGTTCACTGACACACACATGACCACACCACTTTTTCGCTCAGAAGTCACCCAGTCCAAGCAGGCCTCTTGGATGGGTCCCATTCAGCTTGCACACAATCCGCGTTTCACCCTCGTGGCCGGTGTGGCTTTGCTGCTTGCAGGTGCCTTGCTGGCATTTGGAGCTTGGGGCAAAGTGGCGCGCAAAGTTCGCGTGCCTGGCGTCGTCATGCCGCAATGGGGTACCGTGGAATTGAGCGCCGCCATTTCAGGCGTGCTGCTTGAACTGCGCGTCAAAGAAGGCGACTGGGTTGAACAAGGTCAAGTTTTGTTTGTGGTCAACACCGACAAAACCACTGTCGAAGGCAGCACGGCCAACTTGTTGGCATCTCATTTGGCGCAGCGGCGCAGCACCGTGTTGGCTGAACGTGCCTCGCGCATGGCTCAAAACAGACAAAGCGAAGCACACCTCACAGATCGCATTCGCTCCTTGTCCCTTGAAACAGCACAAGCGGCCCAAGAACATGCACTGGCAAAACGCAGGGTGGAGTTGGCACAAAAAACCTCATCTCGGTTTGAGCAAATGGCACTTGAAGGTTTCGTCTCTGAGATTCAGGCGCAAGGCAAGCAAGAAGAACTCATCGACCTTCAATCGCGCTTCGAAAATACACTGCGCAGTGGGGTTGCCTTGGCACGCGAACACAAGGCCGTCCAAGCCGACTTGGCACATCTTCAAAAACAGCTGAACATCGACCTGCTCCAGCTTGATCGCAATCTGGCCAGCCTCGATCAAGAAACAGCCGAAATTCAATCGCGCAAAACCAGCAGTGTGTTGGCACCCCAAGCGGGCCAGGTCAGCACACTTCATCTCAGTTTAGGCGCCACGGCACTCGCGGGACAAACCATTGCCAGCTTGGTGCCCCAAGCCAACGCAAATACACCTGATCGCTCACCACACACTTTGGTTGCCGCCCTTTTTGCGCCCACACGTACCACTGGCTTCATTCAGCCAGGTCAAGAGGTGTGGCTTCGCTTGGCGGCCTACCCCTATCAAAAATTTGGACTGGCCAAAGGCCGAGTTCTCAAAGTCAGTGGTACACCCATTGCCCCTCAAGATTTGCCACATGGTCAAGGCACGGCGCTCATGGCCTCCACGCAAAGCAACGAACCACTTTACAGAATTCAAGTTGAGTTGGCATCCCAGCATGTCATGGCGTTTGGCGTGGCTCATCCCTTGCGCCCTGGCATGACTTTCGATGCCGACGTCATCCACGATGTACGCGGCATTTGGGAATGGGTCTTTGAGCCACTCTTGGCCATTCACGCACGCCAACAAACATCATGAACCTCATTCAAAAAATCAGAGCTTCGCACCTTAATCGGCATGGCTTCATCGATGTCACTGTGGGGCTGGTGGCCTTTCAAGCTGTCCACACCACAGGGGTTGTTTTATTTGGCCAGCTCGAAAATGAGCCCCATGGAGAAACGCTGCCGTCGATGGGGAAAATTATTTTTTTGGCACTGGTCATGGCACCGTACTTTGAAAATTTGCTGTTGATCGGGCTTGCCGGCCTCCATGAAAAGCTGTTTAAACGGACGGGGCTTTTTGTGCTTGCGCCTTTGCTGCTGACTGCGCTTCACTTCCTCACACCCAAAGAATTTCCATTTCCAGTTTTTATTCGGGTACTGACGCTGTATGCAAGCTTCTACTTGTTTTTGAAACAGTACGACTTGCACAAAAACGAAGTCGGCAAACACAAGGCTTTGCTCATGACAAGCAGCATTCACTTTGCAATGAATGCAACAAGCATTCTCATCGTCTATTTATCAGATTCATATTTCGCCGCTGAAACGATTTTTTCAGCACAACCAGGAGAATGAGATGAGAAGTTTATACACAGCAGAGTTAGAAGAGGTACAAGGCGGGAGGATCAGCGGCTCACTTGCTGTCAGTATCATCAGCGTCATTTCAGACGCTTGGACTTTGATAGAAGCCGTTGTCAATGTGAACTACCAAGCCCTTGGAAGTGGCACCTCCGTAGACGCGAATGGCTACAACCCTATGGGTGACTTCACCAACGGAATTTGCGCCAGATAACTTTCCCCTGCAACAGCCTGCGTACTTTAGGTGCGCAGGCTTTTTTTGTCACACATCAGAACTGAGTCCGCCTTGAACCCCGTGTTGCAACTTCAAACTTCAGAATGTGGCTTGGCTTGCTTGTGCATGATTGCCAACGCACATGGCCAACATTGGCACCTCATGGATCTGCGCCAGAAGTTTCCACAATCACTCAAGGGCGCCAACCTCAAGCAAATCATCGATCACAGCCTGGTTTTGGGTTTCAATGCCAGGCCTGTTCGCTTGGAATTAGAAGAGTTGCAGCAACTGCGGATGCCATGCATCTTGCATTGGGACTTAAGTCATTTTGTCGTTTTGCAAAAAATCAGCGGCAACAAAATAACCCTGCTTGATCCTGCCCTAGGCGTCAGGGTCGTATCGCACACAGAAGTTTCACAACACTTCACTGGTATCGCCTTAGAACTCACGCCACAAGCTGACTTTAAAACCAAGCCCTCGCCCAAGGCCTTTCCGCTTTCAATGCTCACTGGCAAGCTTCAAGGCTTTGGTCAATCTGCTCTTCAAATATTGGCTTTGGCATTTGTCCTCGAACTGTTTGCCATCTTCATGCCCATGTTCAATCAAGCCGTGGTAGACGATGTCCTAAGCTCGGGTGACCACGAACTGCTTTCTGTTTTGGTCGCAGGGTTTGTCATCATTCTTCTCATCCAATCTGCGCTTTCCTACGTACGCAGTTGGTGGGTCATGGTGCTAAGTCAATACGTTTCTATTCAATGGCTGGGCAATGTGTTTGCGCACTTGGTCAAGCTGCCAGCAGATTGGTTTTCTCAGCGCCATTTGGGCGATATCTCTTCGCGCTTTGGCGCAGTTCATGACATTCAAAGAACGCTCACACAAACCACCATTGAATCGCTGCTCGATGGCTTGATGGCCATCGCTGCACTTGTCATGATGTTCATTTACTCACCCACATTGACTTGGGTGGTTGTGTCCGCCTCGGCTTTGTATGCGCTTGTGCGCTGGCTCAGTTACTCGCCCTTTAGACATGCGGCCTCTGAGCGTTTGGTTTTGGCTGGTCAAGAACAGAGTCACTTCATTGAAACACTTCGCGCCATGACGCCGCTCAAATTATTTGCACGAGAAAATGAACGACGTGCAAGGTGGCAAAGCCTCATGGTGGAAGTCATGAACCGCGATTTTCAAACCGCTAAATTGAACATGGGCTTCAATGTCGCACGCACACTTATTTTTGGCCTTGAAAATTTGTGCGTCTTTTGGCTCGGCGCCAAAATTATTCTGCCCTCGCAAACACAAGATCACAGCGCAAGTGTTTTTACCGTAGGTATGCTGCTGGCTTTCATCAGCTACAAGGTTCAATTTACAAGCCGCATCACGGCGCTCATCAACCAAGGCATTGAACTGAAAATGCTCAACTTGCACCGTGACAGATTGGCCGATATTGTGCTCACGCCTCCCGAACAAGACACGCCACAAGGCAACATGCCCTACAACGACTTAGAGCACTTACCGGCCAGCCTCGAGTTGCGCAATGTTTCTTTTCGCTACAGCGATTCAGAGCCCATGCTGTTAGAAAACTTAAGCCTTTGCATTCAAGCTGGCGAGCACGTGGCCATCACTGGCGCCAGCGGTTGCGGGAAAACGACTTTGCTTAAAATTTTATTGGGCTTGCTTCTTCCTACACATGGCACTGTTTTATACGGTGGTGTGCCCATCAGTCAGCTGGGCCTGTCCAATGTTCGTCGAAAAATAGGGGTGGTGATGCAAGAAGACGCTTTGCTGACCGGCAGCATTGCCGACAACATTGCCTTCTTTGATTTAGCACCCGAGCTTCCAAGAATCGAAGCGTGTGCGCAATTGGCAAAAATTCACAATGACATTGCGCGCATGCCCATGGGCTATCACACCCTCATTGGCGAGCTGGGCACAGGCCTCAGCGGGGGCCAAAAGCAGCGCCTCTTATTGGCGCGCGCGCTCTACGCGCAACCTTCTGTGTTGGCCTTAGACGAAGCCACCAGCCATTTGGACATGGAAAACGAAAGCGCAGTTTCAAGCACCTTGTCTAAAATGAAGCTTACGCGAATCGTGATTGCCCATCGCGCTGAAACCATTGCCCGCGCAGACCGACAAATCAGCTTCAGCTGTGCTTCATCACTGAGTGAAAGCGAGTGAGTTGTAGGTGACAGTAATGCGCGTAAGATAGGCTTCATAAGGTACAACCCGTGCCTACCCGATCGTCTATCTGCCACACCGCGCTACCAAACCGACATCTGCCATCAATGACTTGCCGTCTAGTGGCACGCATGGCTATCTAACCAAGCACGAGTCGATCGCCATTCAAGGCGTTCCCAATTTGTACATTCGCTCATTGCTAGACAAACAACAGTTTTATGACCCCCACGACGCGGCCCTGGCTCAAGGCATTTCGTCTGCCTTTTGGTCACTGTTTGGTTTGCTTTGGCCTTCAGGATCCAAGCTCGCTGAGCGCATGGCGCTCAGACCCGTTAGCTCAGAGGAACGGATCCTTGAAATTGGCTGTGGTTTGGCGCTCTCTAGCTTGGTTGGGCACCGAAAAGGCGCCAACATCACAGCTTCCGACTGTCATCCTCTGGCTGGAGAGTTTCTCAAAGAAAATTTACGCCTCAACAACTTGGGCCCTATGGATTACAAACATGGTCAATGGGGCGATCATGCTGCGCAACTTCAAGACCCTGCCGTGAACAGCAAGTTCGATTTGATCATTGGCAGCGACATTCTTTACGAACGCGACGAACGTGGTGACTTGGCGCATTACATCAACGATCACGTCGAAGATCACGCAGAGGTTTGGGTGGTCGATCCCAATCGTGGAAACCGCTCGCACTTTCATCGCAACATGGCTGCGCAAGGATTTACGCTGAGCGAAGAGGCCTTGGACATTGCAGCCACAGAAAATGTGGCCGCCTACAAAGGCAGAATGCTCACCTACTCTCGCGATTGAGCGAGTGCATGGGTGTTCAATTGGACAGCACCAATTTCAAAGCGTCCAATGGTAGTCAATGGTCAATGGCGCGTGATCGCTGAAACGAATCTCTTTGTAAATGTCAGCTTTTTTGGCGCCTGCCGCCAAGCCCGCAGTAGCCAATTGGTAATCTAAACGCCAACCCACATTCTTGGCATAGGCTTGCCCGCGATTGCTCCACCAGGTGTAGCATGCGTCTGTGGTGTCAGGATGCAATTGTCGATAAACGTCGACCAACGGACCTTCGGTCGTCATGTGTGTCATCCAAGCGCGCTCTTCAGGCAAAAAGCCGCTGTTCTTTTGATTGCTTTTCCAATTCTTCAAATCGGCTTGTTGGTGGGCAATGTTCACATCGCTGCACACAATGAACTCGCGCTGCGCCCCCAAAGATTTTAAATGCGGCCCCATGTGGTCCAAGAACCGAAACTTGGCTTCTTGTCGTTCCGGCCCTGATGAGCCACTGGGGAAGTAGGTGCTGACGATGGACAGCTTGCGCTTGGGCGTGTCAAAGCGCAGCTCTACAAACCGGCCCTCGGCGTCGAACTCGTCCGAGCCCATGCCCACCACCACCTCGCTGGGTTCATGCTTGCTGTAAACCGCCACACCCGAATAGCCTTTTTTCTCGGCAAAGTGGAAATGGCCCTTGAGGCCCGCCAAAGTCTCAAATTTGCCCGCCACATCGGGTGCTTGCGCTTTAAGCTCTTGCACGCAAATACAATCGGGATTGTTTTGAGCAATCCAAGTTTCCACCCCTTTGGTGGCCGCTGAACGGATGCCGTTCAAGTTCAAGCTGCTTAATTTAAACAAGGATTTCCCCATGGTGACTGGACACACACCCCAAACCGACACAGCGGCCTTGGCGCAAGAGTTTGTTCAATTTTCCGTCGATGCGGGCGTGCTGAAGTTTGGTGAATTTAAAACCAAAGCCGGCCGCATGAGCCCGTATTTTTTCAACGCAGGCTTGTTTGACGATGGCGCCAAACTCGGAAAACTCGCTCAATTCTATGCAAAAGCATTGATCGCGAGCGGGATCGAATTCGACATGATTTTTGGACCCGCCTACAAAGGCATTCCTTTGGGCGCGGCTGTGTCCATCGAACTCGCTCGCTTGGGCAAAACCGTGCCCTTTGCCTACAACCGCAAAGAAGCCAAAGACCACGGCGAGGGCGGCACCTTGGTCGGTGCACCGCTTAAAGGCCGCGTGCTGATTGTGGACGACGTGATGAGTGCTGGCACAGCAGCGCGCGAGTCCATTGAGCTGATCAAAAAAGCCGGCGCGACTGCGCATGCCATTGCCATTGCCTTAGACCGCCAAGAAATGGCCACTGAAGTGCAGGCCGATGGCTCGGTCAAAGATGTGCCCCACAGCGCTGTGCAATATGTGCGCAACACCCTGGGCATGGGCGTGTGCTGCATTGCCCAG
>Ga0214921_10012042_pt1 | contig 10413 bp, 9 predicted proteins | sample LL1505_MetaG_FD_177992 | JGI IMG/M metagenome (GOLD analysis project Ga0214921, IMG submission 177992) | Freshwater microbial communities from Lake Lanier, Atlanta, Georgia, United States - LL-1505 | ecosystem: Environmental > Aquatic > Freshwater > Lake | place: USA: Georgia | collected 2015-05-28
CCAGCTTCTTCATCAGCAAAAAAGGCGAGCACAATATTGCGCGGCGGTTTGATTCCTTTGCGAGCCCACATTCGAAAGATAGCAATAATCATCGCATCAGTATTTTTCATATCTACTGCTCCGCGGCCCCAAATCATTCCATTTCTAATCTCCGCGGCAAATGGATCAACGCTCCAATCCTTTGCATCCGCTGGAACTACATCTAGATGTCCGTGAACAACTAAACCAGGACGTTGAGGATTTTCACCAGATATGTTTGCTACAACATTGCATCGTCCCGGAGCTGATTCATAAATTCTCGCTTCGATACCTACTTCCGCGAACAATTCAACTACCTTTGAAGCAATAGCTGCTTCATCGCCTTGACCGTCTCCGAAATTAACACTTGGAATTCGTATGAGGCTCTGACAAATTGAGATTGCATCAGATTGCAACTCTTCGCGCTCAGAGGTAGTTAGTTGAATTGAACCCATGGAGTTATTCTCTCTCATTTGTAACCCTTTTGCGTCCCGTTACTGCAATTGCTATCGTTGTCCAGGTAATGTCCGGGTGGCGGAATTGGCAGACGCGCTAGCTTGAGGTGTTAGTTCCCGCAAGGGATTAGGGGTTCAAGTCCCCTCTCGGACACAAAAATATGAAACTATCAGCACCGTGAATCTCAATGATGCTTTATCCCTCATACGTCCGATTCCAAATTTTCCACAACCGAACATTCTATTTCAGGATATAACTCCCCTACTATCTAATTCATCTGCATTCAAAACAGTTATAGATGAGATGTCGATTATCGATAGCGGTATTAACTATGTCGCTGGAATGGAAGCTAGAGGATTTATTTTCGCATCTGCTATTGCGACTAATCTCAATTCCGGATTTATACCAATACGTAAAAGCGGAAAGCTTCCACACACCACTTTCAGTGAAAGTTACGGACTTGAATACGGTTCTGATACCTTGGAAATACACACGGACGCATGTCCGCCAAATTCCAGAATTCTGATCGTAGATGATGTTCTGGCAACGGGAGGCACCGCTTGTGCTGCTATCAAATTAGTTCAGAAATCTGGGGCACATGTTCCGCAGTTAGTCTTTCTCCTTGAAATCCAGGCTCTAAATGGACGAAAAAACATTATGCAGCAGTTTCCAGATATCAAAATCAATTCTTTGAAAATAATTCAATGAAGCCATCCCCCGCCAAGAAAATTTCCCAAATACAAGGGTTACGAGCTTTAGCCGCTCTTCTTGTTACGTTCTTTCACGCGAAGTGGATAAGCGGCGGATTTATCGGTGTCGATATCTTTTACGTTATCAGCGGTTTCTTGATCACAGGTTTACTTCTTCGAGAGATCGAACGTACAGGCACGATAAATTTCAAAGAATTTTATGCACGAAGATTTAAACGTCTTTTGCCAACTTCATTCTTCGTTCTTGCAATCACAGCAATTTTATCGTGGTTATTGATCCCAGGCACAATGCGATCTTCACTTGGTAGAGACATCATAGCCGCAAGTTTGTATGTTTCTAATTACCTGTTTGCCTGGTGGCAAGCGGATTATCAAAACTTAGATGCCACGCCTTCACCAGTTATTCACTATTGGTCTCTCGCAGTAGAAGAACAATTCTACCTAGTGTGGCCAGTACTTATTCTTCTATTTTATACTTTTGCTTTGCGGCTTAGAAGGAAAATTTCTCTAACGTATCTCGTTGGTGCGGTAACTCTTCTATCTTTTCTTTTTTCAATATATCAAACAGAAACTTCTCCAATATGGGCATTTTACTCGCTACCAACCCGTGCATGGGAACTTGGTCTGGGAGCACTTCTGGTTCTGCTTCCGCCATTAAAAACCAAAAAATACATCGGTCTAATTGGTTTCCTTCTGATCATTCTTAGTTCCTTTATATTCAATGAAACCACAGCTTTCCCGGGTAAAAATGCGATTGTTCCAGTACTAGGAACTGTATTGTTGATTGCCACAATCAATACATGGCCTCCTTTTTTGAATGATGTCGCGAATAGTCGTTTGTTTCAATGGTTAGGCGAAATTTCTTATCCTTTATATCTTTGGCATTGGCCGCTATTGGTCTTGCCAAGTACTTACTTGGCTCGACCACTTGCACTTTATGAACGGTTAATTGCAATACTTGTGACGATAGTTTTTGCTGATTTAACTCACAGATTCATTGAAAATCCCTATCGGGCGAAAAAAGTTTTTCCTTCATTAGTATTCAAAAGTGCAGGTGCTGTAACTGCGATTTCTGTTCTTCTTGGGTTCTCAATCATTCTTACGAGTAGCGACAAAATTGATGTTTCTGGAATAAATGGTGCAGTATCTTTGGCGCAAATTAAAGCACGGCCTCTGATTTATGATGACGGTTGCCATGCTAATTATTCACAAACAAAATCAAATTTGTGTGAATATGGTGATATTAACTCATCAAAAACAATAGTTCTGTACGGAGATTCACATGCAGCACAATGGTTTCCTGCTCTAGTAGAAATTGCTTCAAGGTCCGGGTATAAACTTATTTCACTTACGAAATCGGCATGTCCAGCTGTAGATACTGTTCGGTTAGATCAAGGTGGATTCAAAATGTCTCGATGTGCCGAATGGCGCAAGAATTCCATAGTAAGAATTCAGAAAATAAGGCCAGATATTTTGATTATGAGTAGCTTTCAATACTTTGCGCAACCACCACATATTTCTGATCGGAATAAATGGTGGAATGATGGGCAACGCAAACTATTGACAGAGGTTAAAAACACATCTCCACACCTTATCTACCTTACGGATACGCCGCATCCATTACGCGATATCCCTGCTTGTTTAGCGAACTATTCGATTTCAGAATGCAATACCTCAACACGCAGCGAAAATCTTTCCATCCCTGGTTTTCAGGTAATTAATCCGAATCCTTGGTTGTGTTCTCGCTCATGCCCTGCAGTTAAAGATGGTGTCGTTGCATACCGAGATGCATCACATATTTCCGTGGACATAGCTATCGCTCTGATTCCCCGATTAACTCAAGCTTTACGCGAACAAGGTATAAATCTTTAGTTCAGATTTTACGCAAAAAACTGCGCAAATCCACCTTCAATGGCAAGATGTTCCCGTGGCTGAACTCATTTATTACTGCGGAACGATGGACAGCGGTAAATCAACTCTGGCTCTGCAAACAGCTCATAATCATCAGAGTCGAGGACGTACTGGTTTAATTTTTACGTCCCAGGATCGTGCGGGTTCTGGAGTTATTTCTTCGAGGCTTGGCTTACAAAGTCCTGCAATAGAAGTGTCTGCGGAACTAGATTTACATAAATACGTTGTCGATAAATTATCCCAAGGATCCAGAATTGATTACATCATCTGTGATGAAGCTCAGTTTTATGCTCCCGCACAGATCGAACAGCTAGCTAAAATTGTTGATGGCTTAGGTATTGATGTGTACGCATTTGGAATTCTTTCTGATTTTCGCACTAAATTGTTTCCAGGATCAGCACGTTTGGTTGAGCTTTCCGATCGTGTCAACACACTGCAAGTAGAAGCGCTGTGCTGGTGTGGCTCTCGAGCAACTCACAATGCACGTACTGTAGATGGGACGATGGTCACCCAAGGCGAGCAAGTTGTTGTTGGTGATGTCGCACCAGGACACGAAGTGGCCTATGAAGTACTCTGTCGCAGGCATCATATGAGAGAAGTAACAGCTCGATCTTCAAAAGCAGCACACGTTTCAACCGATCCACTTCCATTTACGTAAAAAGGAAAACTCATGAAATCACGCGGTTTAGCAGTTGATAGCGCAACTTCTCCTTTAAAAACTTTTGAATTTGAACGCCGCGAATTAGGTAGCCACGATGTTGCTCTAGAGGTGAAATACACCGGAATCTGTCACTCCGATATACATACAGCTCGCGGCGAATGGGGCTCAGTTTTCTATCCTTTAGTTCCGGGACATGAAATTGCTGGAGTCGTTACAGCAATTGGTTCAAGTGTTAATAAGTTCACAATTGGCGATCGCATAGGAGTAGGTGTTTTTGTAGATTCTTGTCGAAATTGCGAAAACTGCAACCAAGGATTACAGCAGTACTGCCTCGAAGGAATGACAGGCACCTACAACAGCATGGAACGCGATGGAAAGAATCAAACACGTGGTGGCTATTCAAATAACTTTGTAATAAATGAGGATTACGCTGTTCATATTCCTGCAAATTTACCTTTGGAAGGAGTAGCCCCCCTTCTATGCGCAGGAATCACTCTTTATTCTCCTATTAAGCATTTTAATGTTGGTCCAAAAACAAAAGTAGCAGTCATGGGACTTGGTGGATTAGGCCACATGGGTGTCAAATTTGCTGTAGCAATGGGTGCAGATGTAACCGTTATGTCTCATTCACCTGAAAAAGAATCAGATGCAAGGAAAATGGGGGCACACCATTTTGTTTCTACAAAAGAACCTGGTGCTCTCAATAAATATAGAAAGACATTTGATGTAATTCTAAATACAGTTAGTGCCGAATTAGATATAAATGAATACCTCCAAACCTTAAGGCTTGATGGAACATTGGTTGTAATAGGATTGCCTGGAAAACCATATGCTGTACATGCCGGAGTAATGCTGGATGGACGTCGATCACTCACAGGATCAATGATCGGCGGAGTCTCTGAGCTTCAAGAAATGTTAAATTTCTGCGGAGAGAAAAATATCGTAAGCGATGTGGAAGTCATCAAAGCGGACTATGCAAACACTGCTTATGATCGAACCGTAGCGAGTGATGTGAAATATCGATTTGTTATTGATGCAAGTACTTTTTAACTTATAAAAGTATTGAGCACGTAAGCAAAAATTGGTGCCACAGCCAACGCTGGTAAAAGATTACCCACTGCCACTTCTTTAATACGTAGTAAACGCAAACCTATTGAAAGCAGCATCAATCCACCTACGATAGTCATTGCATCAATTTGATATTGAGCCAGAACGCTCCCTAACCCGAAACCAATTAAAGTCCATACTCCTTGATAAATTCCTACTGGAATAGCAGAAGCTGCTACACCCCAACCTAAAGATGCAGCAAAAGCAATCGCAGCAAAAAAATCTAGTATTGATTTCAACGATAATTGATCAATACCTGTTCCCATGCCATCGCTTACACTTCCCAAAATTGCCAAGGGTCCAATCACGAACAGAAGCGAGGAGGAAACAAAACCCTCAACGAAGGTTCCCTCTCGGTTGGCACCAAATTTATTGCGAAGTTTTTCTCCAAGCATTTCCAGTCGAATTTCCAATTTAAATGCCGACCCAATCAAACCGCCGAGAAGTAATGAACCTAATATGCTTAACAGAGTCCACCCTTTCGGGAGGGATTGTGCGTACTTGTCTGTAAACATTGGAATTACTGCGCCCGCCGCAGCGAGAATTGTGATCAGTCCTAAAACATCTGTAATTAATTCGCGTGTTTTCTCGTTTAATCGAGAACCAGCTAGAACACCAATTGTGGAACCAGCAACAATAGTCACAATATTAATTAAAGTTCCGAGACCGATCAGCATGGTAAAAACCTCATTTGTAAATTCTATCCCGTAGACTCCGACAATGAGTTCACATTCATCCAAATATTCTCTATCTGAATTCCTACGTCCACATCGCACTATTCCTCATACGCCGTGGGCAGCAAAACATCGATGGGATTTATCACTAACGCGCTTAGCCATACTTTTTTTTGGATTGTTTATTTTCGGATTAGGTGACTCCCTTCTTGTTCAGAGCAAAACCGGTAACGCGCCGTGGACTGTACTTGCTCAAGGAGTATCAAAGCGTCTTGATATTTCTCTAGGAATTTCTACATTTGCGATAAGCACTGTTGTGCTTTTGCTCTGGATACCACTTAGAGAAAAACCAGGTTTTGGAACACTTGCAAATATTTTGATAATAGCTAGCGCAATTCAATTAGGAGTGAACGTCTTTCCTTTAGCAAACAATTACCTCGCTGGTGTTCTTATGGATCTTTTTGGAATAGCTTTAGTTGGATTCGGTTCGGCTCTCTACATTACGTGTGCACTTGGTCCAGGACCTCGTGATGGATTGATGACTGCATTACATAATCGAACGAAGATCAGAGTTGGACGGGTTCGCTTGGGAATCGAAGGAACGGTTTTGATTCTTGGAGGGTTATTAGGAGGCACCATCGGCCTTGGAACAGCCCTCTTCGCGCTCCTTATTGGTCAATCTATTGCGATCTCACTGGGTGTCGTTTCCCGAATTACCGCCCAGTAATAGATAGCGTTGCCTTACTTCCTCCGGCCTGCGAGCCGTCACTTCGCACGGGGTCGCAAACACCCCCGATAACAAAATCAGGAAGGTCGGTCATGCTCGATAAATACTTCAAAATCTCAGAACGTGGTTCAACTGTTGGTCGTGAGGTTCGCGGCGGCATTGTTACGTTCTTCACGATGGCTTACATCGTGGCTCTTAATCCACTCATCATCGGTTTAGCTAAAGATGGCGATGGAAAATTCCTTGGTGGTGGAGACGCTCCAAACCTTGCCCTCGTAGCAGCAGCTACGGCACTCATTGCGGGAGTTCTAACAATTCTTATGGGTGTTGTTGGTAACTATCCTTTGGCACTTGCCACTGGCTTAGGTTTGAATACCTTCGTAGCTGTTGGCATTGCTTCTAAAATGTCATGGGCAGATGCAATGGGCCTTGTTGTTCTTGAAGGCTTAATCATTACAGTTCTAGTTCTCACTGGTTTTAGAACTGCAGTCTTTCGCGCTGTACCGGCTCAATTAAAAATCGCGATCTCAGTAGGTATCGGTCTATTCATCGCGCTCATTGGATTAGTCGACGCTGGTTTTGTACGTCGTACAGGTTCTGGTCCAGTTCCAGTAACACTTGGCGATAACGGAACACTCGTTGGTTGGCCAATCATTATCTTCGCACTTGGCTTGTTCCTCATGATTACATTGATGGTCAAGAAAGTTAAGGGTGCACTCCTTATTGGAATTGCTGTAGCAACTGCTGCCGCAATCGCTGTGGAATCCGCGTTCAAAATTGGACCAAATTTCATCGCTCCAGATAAGGTAAATCCAAAAGGTTGGGGCTTAAATGTTCCAAGCGTTCCATCTGATGTAATCGCAACTCCTGATTTTGGTCTACTTGGTCACTTCTCATTATTCGGTTCATTTAGCCGAATCTCAGTTGTTGCAGCGATTCTCATCGTCTTCACACTATTGCTTTCCGATTTCTTCGACACCGTGGGAACCGTGACAGCAATTGGCCATGAAGCAGGTTTGATTGATTCAAAGGGTGAGATTCCAAATAACGACAGAATCCTTCTCGTAGACTCTTTAGCAGCGGTTGCTGGTGGTGCGGGAAGCATCTCCTCTAATACAAGTTACATTGAATCAGCCTCTGGAGTCGGTGAAGGAGCACGCACTGGCCTTGCTTCAGTTGTAACAGGAGTTCTCTTCTTGTTAACCACTTTCCTAGCACCTCTTGTTGCGGTCATTCCTTACGAGGCAGCAACTCCTGCATTGGTGATCGTGGGATTCCTCATGATGACACAAATCAAAGGCATTGATTGGGCGGACTACGGAATTGCGATTCCAGCTTTCCTAACAATTATCTTGATGCCATTTACTTACAACATCTCAGTAGGTATTGGTGCCGGATTTGTTTCACACGTAGTAATTCGCTTAGTTCAGGGACGTCGCAAAGAAGTACATCCACTTCTTATCCTCGTCAGTGTTCTTTTCATGGTTTATTTCTTGGCTTCGCCAATTAATACTTGGATAGGATAATTAAATAGAAGCAATAGCGCGGAGTTCTTATACTCCGCGCTATTGCTTTGTCCAAACAATTTGTTTTTTGTTTTCAGCTTTTAGAATCTCATTAGTCCTAGAGAATGGTTTACTTCCAAAGAATCCCCGATAAGCCGATAATGGACTGGGGTGAACACCTAAAACCCTTCGATTTTCGGGGAAATATTCCGCCAATTCTTGCGCTTGCTTCCCCCAAAAAATACCAACTACACCTTTTTTAGCTAAAACTTGCGCAACGATGACTGTAAATTCATACCATAACGGATGTATTTTTTTTGAATTTAAATCGAGAGTTAAACCTCTATTTAGCAGCATCACGCCTTGTTGTGATAAGTACGATAAATCACCGTTTTGAATCTCCCTAAAACCAATATCGCTTCGCAATTCCGTAAATATATTTCTCAAGGAAGGTGGCAGCTTTTTAACGTCTTCGTTGACACTAAACGCCAAACCCATGGCGTGTTGAGCATTTGGATATGGATCTTGACCAAAAATGACAACCACAACCTGGTTTGGATCACATTCAAAGGCTTTGAAAATTTGATTCTTCTGGGGCACACAGTGTTCAAAATCTATCTCTCGCTCCAAAATATCCAGTAACGGTAAGGCTTGAACCAATACTTCGCGCCACCGTGGATCTAAGAATGATTTAAGCTCGGGCAAAGAATCGTGATCTCTCATGAGAAACATCTATCGGCAATCCAAATACTGCGCTCACATGTTCTGTAGTGACAACAGATTCCACAGGTCCGCTTACAGCAATCTTCCCATCCTTCAATAATATTGCGTGAGTTGTGCCAACGGGAATCTCCTCGATGTGGTGCGTAACCAAGACACTTGCTGGCGCGGTTGGATCCTGGGAAAAATTTGCAAAGCGACGAAGCAAATCTTCCCGCCCACCAACATCGAGTCCTGCAGCGGGCTCATCTAGGAGTAATAACTCTGGATCGGCCATTAAAGCCCTTGAGATAAGTACCCTTTTCTTTTCTCCAGAACTTAAAGTTGAGAAACGTCTATCGCCAAGTTCACGAACTCCGAAAGTTGTTAGCAGAGCAACTGCTCGCGATTCATCCCATAAATCATAGGTTTCATTCCATCTCCCAATGATTGCGTATGCCGCAGTAAGAACCACATCCTTTACTCGCTCATCTGCTTCAACCATTGCCTCTAGCGATGGTGATGCCAATCCAATTCGTGTTCTTAATTCGGATAAATCTACGCGTCCTATTTGCTGATCCAATAACGTAGCGTGGCCTTTGCTCGGGAAAATTCGAGCAGCTAATACACCTAATAAAGTTGATTTACCGGCTCCATTTGGGCCTAAAACTACCCAACGTTCGCCGGAGGCAATCCGAAAAGAAACGGGGCCCAATATCTGTCTACCTTCACGAACAACGCAAACCCCATCAAGAACCAAAACAGTTTGTGATGCCATAGAACAAAAAGATAGCGGTTTTAATCGCCAGATATGCGCAATTAGGAGCAAATTCTTCTCTGTAATTGACGATAATCTATCTCTATGAACAATCAGGACACGAAAAATCTGCGTTACACGGGTTTAATCCTGTTATCTGGCGTCGATTCTGTAGGTATATCCTCGACCTTCTTTTCTACCTTAGAACCATTTTCGATCACTATCTTAGATATCGAACAGGTTGTTATCCGCTCAAGGCTAATTCTTACCGCACTTATCGAACTAGATCCGGCTCATGCTGCGGCGATTGAAGATGATTTGAACAAATGTGCAGAAAAGTTGAATGTAGATATCGCAATATCCTTTGGAAATGAATTATCCGAATCTATTGCAGCCAAAGATGGCTTAATTCACGTTGTCGCGTTGGCAGAAAAATTATCACCGAAAGCAATTGCTGATATTACAACACAAATTGCGAAGGTAAATGCAAACATAGAGAGAATCCATCGCACCGCATCTTTTCCGTTGACGGCTATTGAATTTCTGGTTTCTGGAGCAGATTCGAAATCATTACGAGAAGCAATCACTCCATCAGCAAAAGAGTTTGGTGTTGATATTGCGATTCAGGCATCTGGTCTAAATCGATTCGCGAGAAAATTTGTCATTATGGATGTTGATTCAACATTAATCTCACAAGAAGTAATAGATCTTCTGGCAGAAGAAAGCGGAGTAGGAAATGAAGTCCGCAAAATCACTGAATCAGCCATGCGCGGTGAAATAGATTTTGAAACCTCCTTAAGGATGCGAGTGGAACTCTTAGCAGGACAAAATGAATCGATTATCAACAATGTCGCGCGAAAGATTACTCTCACACCTGGCGCTCGAACTCTAATCAGAACGCTTCAAAAACTTGGACACGGGGTAGGTCTGGTTTCAGGAGGATTCTCTCAAGTTATACAACCTATAGCTGAGGAACTAAATATTGTCCACGTTCGATCAAATACTCTAGAAATTGTGGCTGGCGTTCTTACCGGAAAATTAGATGGACAAATCATTGATCGAGCAGCAAAAGCTCAAGCCTTAGAAGATTTTGCTCTTCAAGAAGGTATTTCCATGTTGAACACAATTGCCATTGGTGACGGAGCTAATGACCTAGATATGATTTCAAAAGCAGGTTTTGGAATAGCG
>Ga0214921_10012043_pt1 | contig 10411 bp, 11 predicted proteins | sample LL1505_MetaG_FD_177992 | JGI IMG/M metagenome (GOLD analysis project Ga0214921, IMG submission 177992) | Freshwater microbial communities from Lake Lanier, Atlanta, Georgia, United States - LL-1505 | ecosystem: Environmental > Aquatic > Freshwater > Lake | place: USA: Georgia | collected...
AATTACCGGAAGAAGTATGGACGAAGGAAGACCACAAATGGTTAGACCCCGCAAACGGCATTGGCAATTTCCCGATTGTCGTGTATTACAAATTAATGCAAACGTTGAAGTCGGTTCCAGAAAAAGATCGCAGCAAACATATCATTGAAAATATGTTGTATATGAATGAGTTGAACCCGGTGAATGTCGCATTAGCTCGCAAAATATTCAAATGGATAGATCCAAAGGCGAGTCCGAACATTTTTAAGGGCGATTTTTTGGCGCAAAGTAAAATCGGGGGGGTAGATAAATTCGATGTTATTATCGGAAATCCTCCGTTTCAAAAAGAACAAGATGGGAAACGTACAGGGGGATATGGAGGAAGAACGTTGTGGGATAAATTTATTATCAAATCACTCGGGTTACTCTCTCCAAAAGGATATTTGTGTTTTATTACGCCACCGGGTTGGAGAAAACCGGAAAGCGAATTGTACGAATTAATGACAAAGCAAAATCAATTGGTGTATTTACACATTTTTGGCAAAAAAGATGGTCAACAATTGTTTCACGTCTCTCAAAGAATTGATTTGTATATAATTCAAACACGTACACCAACCAAAAATACAGAAATTGTTGACGAATTGGGAAATAAATTAGATATCGATTTGTCAAAATTTGAGTTTTTACCGAATTATGAATATACTACCATTTCAAAAATACTATCAACTGATACTGACAATGGAATTGATATATTATATAGTCGTTCTTTGTACGGTACTGATAAATCTAACATGTCTATAAAAAAAACGGAAACATATAAATATCCAGTCGTCCATAGTATTACACAAGATGGTCTTGTATTTTGGTATACAAATGATAAATCCAAAGGACATTTCGGAATACCGAAAGTATTATTAAACTTTAACGAAAATCAATATCCGGTCAATGACTACGAAGGGAAATATGGTATGTCGCAAATAACATTTGGGATACCGATTACTTCTAAAAAACAAGGGGATGATATTGTCAAGGCGATTAATTCTCCCAAATTTAAAGAAATTATAAAGGCTACCAAATGGGGAGCATTTCAAACCGACTGGCGTATGTTTAAGTATTTCAAACCGGATTTTTATAAAAGTTTTTTAGATTATACACCCGAAACGCCACCAAAACATTCTCCCAAAACACCAAAAACACGAAAACAAAAGGGTGGGAATAAACGTCGCACACGAAAGACGTAAAAATAGGCGGAGAATGCAGTAAATATTTCTGGCATAAACCCCCATTTGGTTTATATCAGTTTTGACGCTTTTCTGTATTCCTAAGGGACAGAGATGTGGATTCCAGGTCTGAGTCGTCTAAGTCACCGTTCGAATACTGTCTCCACGCTTCTCTCAATTCTTCTTTGGTAATATGCGGTTGATGATGCAACACGTCTCCATCGCACAAATACGTGTCTTCGACGCAAGACGAATATTCCTCGCTCAAGATATACTTGACACAAAAAGAAGAAGTGAGGTGTTGGGTGTAGAGAAGGGTCCGTAAATCAAAGTTGTCGATGTTTGCTTCCAACGTAGGAATGTCGTACTTGTTATGGCGCAAATCTTCGTTGGTCACGACGGCAACACTCATCTTTAGGGGATATATAGTAATAGAGAACCGATTTTTTATATGGTGATACCATATACAAAAATGGCAAGTTTTGTGGATAATCCATCATCCTTCATTCATTTCGGTTGTTGGAATCAATTAAATGAAAGTGTCAAACCGGAAACGGTACTTGTTAAAATAAGTGATAATCACACACAGCCAGTGGAAAAGGTCATGGAGACCTTAACCAAAATGGTAAAATCCGAACCACCCCAATTCATCTCTGTTGCTGGGGATAATTATTACCCGAAAAAAGTTAAGTCCCTAGAGGGGAAAAAAGAGAAGAAACCGAAAGATTCAGCAGACGAGGGGTCCTCCGTCAAATCTGAAAAGAAAAAAGACAAATCGGAAAAATCCGGCAAAGTAAAAACAATCATTCTCGATAATCTACGCCGAGGGTTTGACTTATTGAAAAAAGTGTCGGACACGGTTCCCATACACGTCATTTTAGGCAACCACGACTTAGAGACGGGAACTGAGAAAGACCCTTTACAAATCCAAGTGTCAGAGAAGGGAGATATCAAGGAAGATACCGGCGATTGTACTATTTTGACGACCGAAAAGGAGGCGGCGATTCACCCCCCTTCCAACATGACTCTCTCGATTCACAAAACCATTTCCGATTTCGGATCCAACACACTCATCTTTATGATTGATACAACCGTGTATTCCGAAGACGCCCTAAAATCAGAGAATTGTTACGGGAAACTGGAGGCAACTCCATCGACGGAGGGAGATACTGACGTAGAAAGTCAAGGAAGCGAGTCCCACTCATCGGAATCTCGTGTAGAACAAATCAAACGGGAACAACTGAACGAAATCTTGTCTACGATTCAATCCAACCCAGCAAAACAAAACATTGTCCTTATTGGACATCATCCAATCATTGAATACAAACAAAAGAAGGATGTGTACCAAGCTCGAATCCAATGCCCGGGGTTGGTGGAATTATGGCAAGAGATAGTGTCCGAGAATCCAGATAAAAACTATTATCATTTATGTGCTGATGTGCATTTGTACCAGGAGGGTGACGTTACGATACCGAATAAGAGTGGAGAACCGACCGGGAGACATGTTACTATACACCAATACATTGTGGGAACCGGAGGTGCGGAATTAGACCCAGCTTCGATGACAACAGACACATTATCAGCGACATCTGGTACTATCACGGTTAACTACACCATGTCCCAAAATATATCCACCTATGGACTATTGAAATGCACCGATACAGGAGGCGTTCTCTCGTTTGAGTTTATTCCGGTTAACTCTACCGGTGGTAAACGCAAGACAAATCGGAGAACCCGGCGTCAAAGAAACAAGAGAAGACGGTCTCGCCGAAGAAGAACCACACAAAATTGAAAGAACCGATGCATTCGTGTGAGAGACCGTTATCTAAACCATCAAATGCAATTCTACCCCGTACCCGAATACCGCGCTGACCCTTCCTGGACCGTCGACCAACGCCTCGCTTGGTTCCGACGACGCGAATATTTGCGTAATCATCCCGATGCGTGGATACCCGAGAATCGCCCATTGGAGAGAGAATACCACCGCTGGTGGCACTCCAAAGGTAAGCACTATTCCTTGAAACATTACGCCGAAGGCGCACAACAAATGCACTAGAGTTTGACTGTCTCTCGAAAAACCCAAATAAAAACAATCGTGTGGATTCTATATGGAAATGTTCGCTCACGTCGAAAATCAACAGATTCTCTGGGAAGTCATTCAGAAATCCCCTTTTTTCATTGAATATTCCCCCGGACATCGAGAGAAATGGTTTCGCGATACGCTTTCCGAGTTCTACTACAAGAATCCCGTTCAGCCCAATTCCGCGCAAGAACTCCTCGACGTGAATAAACGCGCCCTTGCCCATCTGTCTCTCGATTTACAGTCGCGTTTAGGGTATTCCGCCTACAGCGGTTCGACTCCGTCGACACTGACCCCCGAAGCCGCCGCGTCGGCGAACCTACACACCTATAATGTAGCACAGGACCGGCAGTCCAAAGAGGAAGAGATGAAACAATCGTATGCCAAGTACCAATCGGAGTATCACTCCCTCTTGCAACGAAAAGCCCCCGATTTGCCGGAATTACCTGCGCAACAAAGTGACGACCGTATCAAAAACATGGACGAATTGATACAGCAACAGATCCTACAGAGGGACCAAGATTTAGCGAAATACGTGCCGAAATTGGACCCACCACCGACTTCGAACAAAATCAAAATCATGGAATCCGACCCTTCCATTACGAGAGAAATCACGACCATTATCCAGAATGCATCGGCGTCGGAAAAAACCGTGTCGTGGTCGGCGAATTTGGAAACACCTCCTTTCCTGGGGAGATAACGGGAATACGCCACCAAACTCCATTCATCCCATATGATAACAAACAACACACATGTGATGAATCTAGCGTCCAGACCCCAATCTCAAAAAATGCGCCATGGCTTCCTTCTGTTTTCTCTCGTTTTCCAGTCCGCGCATGATATCCCGCTGCCTCAATTGGTCCAGCCGCATCTTTTCCATTTGCGCCCGCTTCTCCAACTCGTCACTCGGAACATAGGTGTAGTTTTGCTGCGCACGTTCATTCTGGTAATCTTTCACGCTTCCTTTGGCGCGATATTCTGTTTCGCTCACGCCAAATATGGTCTGGTCTTTGTGTACTTTACGCAAATCGTCAAACCGTAATTTCCCGAAGGGGTCACTCGAAATATACGTGTTGCGATTGTTCGCCGTTGTATCTTCGTCTTCGTCCGCATACAGTTGTGTCCCCGTGTTATACCGGAGTTCTTCTACACCTCCATACCGGATGAGTCCACTCTGAATCTGTTGTTGTTTCAGCGTTTCGAAATGTTGGGCGAGATTGGCTTGCGTGACTTGTCCTTTCACGCTTGGCAGAACGGGTGTCTCTTGACTAAACCATTCGTTTTTCTTAGTGGACGGTTTTGTCGCCACGGTTTGGTCAAACACGCGGTTGAAATCGCGGTTGAATTGAGAGACGTCGACGACTGGCGGTAATTCGCGTTCTCTCGTGGTGGAAGGAACATAGGCATATTGATTGTGTTGTCCTTGTTCCATTCGTTTCGCGCTTTCTTCGACGGGATGGGTTTCCTGGTAATAAGCAACGACCAATTCAAACGCTTTTGCGTAAAACCGGAAATAATCGGGCGGTAATCCAGATTTATCGGGATGTGTCATCAACACCTTCTTTCGGGTCCGTTTGAGGTCGTCTTCATCCATCGAAGTGGAGAGATGGAAAAGCGCCAAAATGTCGGGAAAAGTATATTTGGTAATATCTAAATTGGGTGTTTTGGGGTGATTGTCGATCGACGTGGGACGATGGGGACAATGCGAAGGTAGTCGGTAAGACATGGTTGTATTGGGTGTAGAAAAAGCCCGGTGATCTTTTAACGTCGTTCCCCCCTCCTGGAAAAATTGATTCCCTTTTTGTGCATCTCTTTCTCTCGACAATCAATCTCATTCCAAGAATAGTCAAAAACCCTCTGAAAACAATGTTCCTAAACACGCAATCCAAATACCAGATGTCGGAAGGCGAGCTAGACAACATATGCTCCGCCCTGAAATCCATGAAAATCGAAGAGAAACCGGATATTCCGATTCAAATCGAATTTGATACACTCATTCTTCGCCAATCGATGAATGCGTGTGTCGAAAAGTTACGTGTAGTCATGTACCAATTCTACCAAGACCACAAAATGTCAGTGGACGATTTTGTACGTACCAACCATACCTGGTCGTTCCGCTACCATTGCTTGTCCGCCGTCGTTTCGGCGCGCAAAGTGACCGAATACAATATCGAGGAAGAACTTCCCGATGATTTCTGCACGGACGTCACTACACATCTCTCCGTCATTGCCCGCTACAATACCAAAGAGCTCTACGGCAACGCGCCGTTAGACAACGCCATTCTCGAAGAAATCACGGAACTCTATGCTGATATCAAAGAATGCTTCTCCGATTATGAATAAACCACGCACCATAGGCATGTCAAATTCACCCAAATGAAAAAGTACCGGCGAAAAGCCCACTTTTTCACGTCCCCATCACGAGTTCCTGATTTTCCAAAATAAAATAAAGGAGTGTTTTGTGTATGCCGGTTTCCAAGTCGATGGTGGGGTCGAATCCGAGTTTTTCTTTCGCCGCGGATATGTCCGGTTTTCGTATCAACGGGTCGTTTTCCGTTCTCTCGACATGTACTTTGGAAATCTTCAATTGCACCATGGATTCAACCAATTGGAACAATTCATTGAGAGATATTTCCGTGTGTGGATTTCCCAGATTGACCGGTCCCGCTTCGTCCGATTTCATGAGAGACAACACTCCGTCCAACATATCGTCGATATAGCAGAAACTCCGTGTTTGGGTTCCGTCGCCTTGCACGGTAACCGGTCGGTTGTAAAGAATGGATTGAATGATATGTGTAATGATGCGTCCGTCGTCTAAATCCATGTGTGGACCATACGTGTTGAAAATACGGCATATTTTGAAATCGCCGCGGTATTTCCTGCGGTATTCATACACGTATGTTTCGGCACAACGCTTACTCTCGTCGTAGCAACTGCGTTCGCCTACCGTGTTCACGTTTCCGTAATAGGATTCGTGTTGGGGGTGTTGCAGCGGGTCACCGTAGACTTCGGAAGTGGACGTCAAGAGAAACCGGGCGTTCCATTTGACGGCGAGTTCGAGCATGTTCCGGGTTCCAATCACATTGACATTGAGTGTTTCGATGGACCATTTCTTGTATTTAGGTGGTGACGCGAGAGACGCTAAATGGTATATTTCGTCGACGGGGTCGATGTTTTCTAATAGATGGCATTGCGTAACAATATCGCATTTGAGAAAGAGATATCTCTCGTTTCGAATCGTGGGTTTGACGGAAACCAAGAGATTGTCCACACCAATGATGTAGATGTCGGGGGTCTCTAGAAGCCGCAACACGAGATTGGTGCCGATGAATCCCGCGGATCCGGTGATGAGAATACGCCGCATTTATCGTATGTGGGTATAATTTCGGTATATATTTTACGTATGCCTCCGCGAAAATATCACATCACACGATACACGTATCGTCAAGCCAAGAAAATGGGTGTAACGGTGAAACACTCCACTAATCCCGCCAAGAAGATTGATGTGTTTCGCAAAGGTATCAAAGTGGCGAGTGTAGGAGCCAGAGGCATGAACGATTTCCCGACTTTCGCGAAGAAATATGGATGGGATTATGCAAAAACGAAGAGGCGTGCGTATCGCATGCGACACGAGAAAGACCGGCATACGAGAGGAACGCCCGGGTTTATCTATATCTACACATCAACATGTCATTCGATACTGCCCAAACGTATTCCTACCAAGGCAAACCCATCGGGCATTTCGTCGAGTATGTCGGGTTTCCATTGAATGGAGACTGGTATCCGGACGCAAGAGCCAAGTTTGCATACACTAGTGGCGGTGCATACACTAGTGGCGGTGCATACACTAGTGGCGGTGCATACACTAGTGGCGTCGCCGACACCACCTATACCACAATCGACCGAGGACACTACCATTTGGTTTGCGTACATCCTCTGGAAACCGAGTCCCCCAATAATGTATATTCCGCGATGCCAAAACACCCAATCATTACCGAAATAGCTAGTTTAGCCGACTTTAAAACCATCTTGGAATCCAACCCCGGAGCGTTTATTGTGAAACTCGGTGCAGAATGGTGCGGTCCATGCAAAAAGATCGAACCTTTTGTCTATGATTTAATCAACAAACTCACCAATCCCAACATCCAATGCGCAGTCATTGACGTCGACGAATCGTTTGAACTGTATGCATTTCTCAAAAGTAAAAAGATGATATCGGGTATCCCGGCAATACTCGCGTATTACAAGGGCAACACGCATTATGTGCCCGACGAAGTCGTCATTGGCGCCGATCCAAACGAAATAGTGAATCTATTCAATCGCGCGATAGTACGTGTTGGAAATGCATAACGTCTAGACATATGTATCAAAGATGCCCGTAGGGATGGATAGCGTATATGGAATAGACTGTTTTCTGCTCGACTCCCGAAGGGAGAGCAGAGAATAAGTCTAGACAATAAAGAATGCGACAGATTATCTTCGTTTGGTGGGTTTGGAAGGATGATGTTTGGCATGTTTGTGCGATTTACGGTGTTTTTGTCTCTGGGTGTTTCTGCCGGTTCGTTTTCCGCCCATAGCAGGGGAAGCCGTTTCGTCCGAAGAGGGGGTGGCGGCGGGTTCCGGTTCGGGTTCGGGCGATGCTGCCATTGCCGTTTCTGAAGGAGCAGCCACCTGCTCATCGGCGGCGTCGCTCATTAAGGTGGTGTAGGATAACACGACCGTGGTAATTCCAATCATGACATACATAAGTATGGGTATTCCATTGTATTGTAAATTTGCAAAATCCGACATTTATAATGGGCGGAGATAATTCTCTCTTCCCAGTTGAGAAGATTCGCCGGCTAAATAATCGTGTGTGTATAGTGACGATAAACATTTATTCCAAAGTGATATAAACCCATCCGGGTGTATTAGGATATCTTACCAAGACTCATTCTTGTCTCGTTTCTGACTTCCCGCTTTTTGTTTCCAATACCATGTCCGACACTGATAGTATTTTTTCTGAGGAGCTGCCACACGTGAATCTTCGCAACGGATTCATCGATGACGAATCGAGTAATTACACGGATACCAAACAGACGCTAAACAAGCCATTATGCGTACTCCGATTTGACCCCACGAAGGGAAAGAATGTGAAGGTGGAGTTTTACGAGACTTCGTTGTCACCGAATCGAATCATTAAGAATGCGGTCACGGGCATTCTACAGGGAAATTGTCGTGTAGGTTCATCCGACGAAGATTTGTTTTTCAGTGTTCTATTGGCATCTGGGGAGTGTGGACAGACACCTCCATGTTTGTTTTACGAGAGTCCCGAACAATACGAGAAACATTTTTACACTGAATTAAGTGAAAAGACGAAATCCGCTTGGCGATTGAAATACCATATAGAGATGGATCGCAGACAAGCAGAGCGAAGTAAGACGCAGAGAATGGCTGCGGTCATCATTCGTTGAACCAGGTATAATTCATGCGGGTGGTCTAGACCCCGCCCTCCGCCGCATAATACATGTCATTTTTGTAAAAATGTGATGTATCGGTTGATTGTGTTTAGAGTCTGGACATATTCGTTAAAAACGAATATGGACAGCTCCCTTTTGCTTCGCTAAGGGATGGAATAGACTGTTTTCTTCCCGAAGGGAGAGCAGAGAATAAGTCTAGACATTAGAGGGAATCGATTTGCCCGCGATTCAATATTCCCCACATCGGTTCGTTCTTTGCCAGACGGGTTTCGATATAATAAAGGGTCGAAACACTCATCTTGCGATATTGTGTTTCCGAGTCATTTGCCGGTTCTTCGGACTTATCCACTGTAGTCGGTTCTGGTTCTTCAACTACTGTGTCTTGTTCGAGCACCTTATCTGTCGGTTCGAGCACATTATCCGTCGGTTCGAGCACCTTATTCGTCGGTTCGAGCACCTTATCTGTCGGTTCGCCTCCCCCAACTTGCCCCTTTGAACATTCCTGCATGACGTATTTGGTATTGACCGGATATACCGCGTACCGAATACATCGTTTCGGGTCATTTACGCCAATGGGGTCTACACTAAAACAATATCGGTCGGCATATTCATCGGCATACGTGTAGTTATCCAGCGTGTCGAGGTCGTCAATCAATCGATTCATGCGGTCCACTGCATCTTCGTATATTTCAGGGATTTGCTTGCTGGCATACACATCGTCCTCCTGTTTCGCCAAACAATAAACAGAAAAGGGGAAATCAATGTATCGCCCAGACACGGTAATATTCCATAGAGGAGCGTGTTGGGCAAATACATGAGATATGGCGGGGTCTACCGGTACACCCAACACGGTACGTCGAAACAACAATTCATCGACGGTTGCCCATCGAATGGGGAATTCGCCCAATCGGTTCGGGTTTTCGTCTCGAATGGGGTATTTCCCCGCATGGATGGCGGGATACGTTTCGACAATGGGGTCGTAATGCAATACGGCGAAAAGTGAGGTTTGGTCTCCCGTTTTCACGCATGCTACACCCTTATACCAGGTATTCCAAGAGGCAGAAGAGTTGTCGCCGAGCTTGAGTTCTAATACTTCAAAGAGGGTTTTGACACAACTGGTTTGGAAGCGGGCATCGACGTCGTCGCCATCGACGAATGCAAAATCGACGGAAGGGAAAACGACCGAATCCGATTTGCATTGGACAATGTATTTCAAATAGGGGATGGGACCTACCGGATTGGCGGTTTCGGGGGAATCGATTTGAAACGTGGGCGGCATGGAATAAATACATAAATAAGTGGATGTGGGGGTGTCGTGAATACAATCAGCGACCGATTGCATCAAGGGCGTATCGACCAAAAACTCGTAGACAGGATTCGACATTGTTATAACACACATAAAGAGTCAAGTGTTTATGTGGATTCAGGAGGAAGTTCGTTAATGTCTGGACTTATTCTCTGCTCTCCCTTCGGGAGTCGAGCAGAAAACAGTCTATTCCATATACGCTATCCATATGTATCAAAGATACATATGTCTAGACGTTAATGTCTGGACATATTCTAGTAAACTACTAATTGTGGGCATTCTACTACACTGCATAACATGGTAAGGAACCACGTTATGTAATTTTGCAATGTTCGACACTCCCGACGGGTGAACACCAAATAACGCC